>Ga0105046_10007199_pt1 | contig 17540 bp, 14 predicted proteins | sample MAT03_FD_78385 | JGI IMG/M metagenome (GOLD analysis project Ga0105046, IMG submission 78385) | Freshwater microbial communities from Lake Fryxell liftoff mats and glacier meltwater in Antarctica - MAT-03 (megahit assembly) | ecosystem: Environmental > Aquatic > Freshwater > Ice > Liftoff...
AGTACAACCCGCCGCCGCCGCCGCTCTGGATTGCCCGGCTCGCTGCCGGCGAAATGGCGTCGCCCATTTCGCCGCCGGCATCCATGCCGATGACCCAGTAGCTGTCGGCCGGGCCGGTGCCCGGCTTGAAGGCTTCCATGATCGTGCCGGCTTCGCCTTCATTGGCGCGCATGCCCGTCTTGCGGTTGATGGCGATCAACGTCATGCCTTCCGGAACCTGGAACTCGACAGGCGGGGTGTCCTTGAGCGCCTCGGCCATGAATTCCTTGAATATCGGCGCTGCGAGACCGCCGCCGGTGGTGCCCTTGCCAAGCGTCTGCGGCTGGTCGAAACCGACATAGAGGCCGACGACAAGGTTCGGGGCAAATCCAATGAACCACGCGTCCTTCTCGTCGTTGGTCGTGCCGGTCTTGCCGGCGATCGGACGCTCCAGCTCGAGCAGCGTCGTCGCGGTGCCGCGCAGCACAACGCCTTCCATCATCGATGTGATCTGGAAGGCGGTCATCGGATCGAGCACCTGATCGGCGGTGTCGATGAGTTCCGGCTCGGTCTGGTTGGTCCACTCCTCGGCCACGCAGCCATCGCAGCCGCGCTCGTCGTGCTTGTAGACCGTCTTGCCGTAGCGGTCCTGGATGCGGTCGATCAGCGACGGCTTGATCTGCAGCCCGCCATTCGCCATCACGGAATAGGCAGACACCATGCGCATGACGGTGGTCTCGCCCGAGCCCAGCGCCATCGGCAGGTACGGCGCCAGGTGGTCATACACGCCGAAGCGCTCCGCGTATTCGGCGACGATCTTCATGCCCATGTCATGCGCGAGGCGAACCGTCATAAGGTTTCGCGACCGCTCGATGCCGGCGCGAAGCGTCGAGGGACCCGCCGGCTTGCCGTCGTAGTTCTTGGGGGACCAGGTCGTGTTGCCGGATGTTATGGTGATCGGCCCGTCCAAGATGACGGACGCCGGCGTGTATCCGTTGTCGAGCGCCGCGGCGTAGACGATCGGCTTGAAGGACGAACCCGGCTGCCGCATCGCCTGGGTGGCGCGGTTGAACTCTGACAGGGAGTAGGAGAAGCCGCCCACCATCGCGAGCACGCGGCCGGTGTGTGGGTCCATCGCAACCAGGCCGCCCGACACCGCAGGTACCTGCCGGAGCTGGTAGGAGGAGCCCTCCTTCTTCTCGACATAAATGACGTCGCCAAGCTTCAGCACCTCGGTAGGCGAATTTGCCTTCACCCGCTTGCCGTCGACGACGTGACGCATCGCGAAGCTCATGTCCTCGAGCGTAACGGTTCCGACATCGCGCTCGGCCGAAAGCGCGCCAGAAATCTCGCGTTTCGGCTGCAGGCCGATGGAAAGGCCCGCATCGGTGCTTTCCAGAACCACCGCCAGACGCCATTCCGGAATATCGTCGAGCGCCTTGACCTCACCGAGCGCCGCGCCCCAGTCGGCGGCCACCTCGATCTGTTTCACCGCGCCGCGATAGCCGCGCAGCGTGTCGTATTTCAGAAGGCCGTTCTGCATCGCCTTGCGTGCTATGGCCTGCATCCTCGGATCGAGCGTCGTGCGCACCGACAGGCCGCCCTCGTAGAGCGCATTTTCGCCGTAGCGCGCGATAATCTCGCGCCGGACTTCCTCGGTGAAGTATTCGCCAGCAAAGAGGTAGGTGCCGTTTCGCCTCGGTTTGACACCGAGCGGCTCGGCCTTTGCCTTGTCGCCTTCTTCGCGCGACACGTAGCCGTTCTCGATCATCTGCTCGATGACCCAGTTGCGGCGATCGATTGCCGCCTGCGTATGGCGGAACGGGTGGTAGTTGGATGGTCCCTTGGGCAGCGCCGCGAGGTAGGCGGCCTCCGCAATCGTCAGTTCGTTCACTGACTTGTCGAAATAGATCAGCGCCGCCGCCGCAATGCCAAATGCGCCCTGTCCCGGATAGACAAAACCAAAATAAATCTCGTTGAGGTAGAGTTCGAAGATGCGGTCCTTTGAGTAGGCCTGTTCGATGCGGAACGAAAGAATCGCTTCCTTGATCTTGCGCTCGTAGGTCTGGTCCTTATTAAGCAGGAAGTTCTTCGCCACCTGCTGCGTGATCGTCGACGCGCCCTGCTTGGCGCCCGTCTGCAGGTTGTTGATGACAGCGCGCCCCAGTCCCATCACGTCGATGCCGGGGTGGTGGTAGAAATTCTTGTCCTCGGCCGACAGGAACGCGGCCTTGACCCGGTCGGGAACAGCCTGGATCGGCAGATAGAGGCGGCGCTCCCGAGCGAACTCGCCCATCAGCGCGCCATCCGATGCGTGCACGCGCGTCGTGACCGGCGGCTCGTAACTGGCCAGCACTTCGTAATCGGGCAGGTCCTTCGACAGATTGCCGACAAACACCCAAGCGCCCGCCGCCGCTACCAGCGCGAGCGTCGTGCCTATACCGAAGAAATAGCCAATAAGCCGAATCATACCCGCTCCAACGCCAGATCGGGGAACCCCTGCAAGGCCGGGAAGGCAAACTCAAGCCGCCCTATCCGATCCCTTCTGAACTTGCCAACACATGGTTGGACCTTGTGTGCAAAATGGGGCAGCGACGCCCGTCGAAACAGATTACGCGAGAAAATTATGACGTTTGTGGCGGGTGCGCCACTGCGAAGGCCGATATTTTTCGGTCGCAACGCCATTTCAGCCGCCAGTCCCGCCGGTCGATGTCGCGAACAGCTCGATCGCGCGGGCGACGCTTCCGGCGGCCTTGGCGCGCCATTCGGAATTCTTCAGCTGCTCCTCGTCCTTGGTGTTGGACAGGTAGCCTAATTCCAAGAGGACGGACGGCACGTCTGGCGCCTTCAACACCTTGAAGCCGGCGGATCGGTGCGGATTGTTGATGAGGCCGACGGTGGTCGAAAGCTCGCCGACCAGCGACCGTGCGAAGCGCATCGAGAAGCTGTGCGTCTCGCGCTTGATCAGGTCGACGAGGATGTCCGCGACCTCGCGGTTCTCCTCCTCGACGACAATGCCGGCAAGGTGGTCGGACAGGTTTTCCCTGTCGGCCAGCGCCTGCGCCTCGGCGTCGGACGCCTTTTCCGAAATCGTGTAAACTGTTGCGCCGCGAATACCCTTCAGCCTGATCGTGTCGGCGTGAACCGAAATGAACAGGTCAGCCTCGTGCTCGCGGGCGATCCGCACACGGTCGTCGAGCCGCAGGAACTCGTCCTTGTCGCGCGTCATGAATACGGTAAAGCGCCCGTCGGCAAGCAGCTTGTCACGCAATTCCCTGGCAAAAGTGAGCGTGATGTCCTTCTCTACCGTGCCGCTTGGGCCGGCCGCGCCGCCGTCGATGCCGCCATGGCCGGGGTCGATCACGATGGTGAAGCGCTGCCCTGCGCGGCCGGTCCTCAGGCCCAGTCGCTCGCTTTTTGGCGTCGTCTCGGTTGAAGCAGTCGTCTGTGCCTGCACTGCGAGCGCTTCGTCGAAGGCATTCCGCGAGGCTGCCGAGAGGTCGGCCACCAGCCGGAAACCGGGAGCGTTTTCATTTGGGACCACATCGAGATTGTCGATGACAAACGGGCCCTTGGCCTGAAGGATGATGCGCGAAGTCTTGTCGTTGATCTGGCCGTAGCGGACGCTGGTGATCATGCCCCTGGCGGCCAACTCCTTGGGATCGATGGCGAATTTAGTCTTGGGTAGGTCGATCACCAGCCGATTCGGCCCGCGCAGCAGGAACCATCGCGGTTCGGGCTCGGTGTCGAAATTCATCACGACACGCATGCGCACCGCATCGCCGGCCATCTTGTATCCGTGGGCTTCGAGAGCAAACGCCAGCGGAGACCAGAGAACCAGCGCAAACACGGCAAGAACCAGCGCAAAGGCCGGCGTGCCGCGGTTTCTTCGTTGGTCGGCGCCTGAACTCATCACAGCTTCCCTGGCTCGAATCCTGCCTGCCGGGGCCCCCTCCGGCGGGCGGATAGGCGTCTTGCACTGTTAACGAGTGGTATCCAGATAAGGTTAACCAAGCCTTTCGCGTTTATGCCGCTGCGTAAGTTGACTTGCCGGCGTCACAAATCGGGGTTGCCTAAAACCGCGCCAAATCATAAAAGCGGTGTCGGATCACGGCAATGCCCGGACCCCTTCGTCGCCGCTCCCAAAGGTTTGTTCAAGGCGACGTGAGGCGGATCCAATCGCAACCTGCGATGGTGGCACGAGTTGGTCCCTGTGGATTTCGTCAGGCGCCCCGGTGGCGCGGAGCACCTGTCGCAAAACAATACGGCCGGACGTTTGAGGGTCCGCGCCGGCTCTTCGCGAGCAAATCAAGCTGGTCCGGCGTCGCCGGGCTTAAGTTCAAAAGGTTTCGTCAGGGAAATGGCTTCAAGCGCAATCATGGGAAGGTCCGCAAGACACCGCGCCGATTCGGCTGCGGGCGGCACCTCCATGGCGCAGCGCCATGCCCGAGCGGACACAATTTCCGGTATCCCATCAGGCGCGCGGCGGAGTTTGACTCCGCCACCACGGTTGGCGGCTGCCGGAGGGAAAAGACAGAATGCCCAACAAAATGCTCATCGACTCCTCCCACCCGGAGGAAACGCGGGTTGTCGTAGTTCGCGGTAACCGCATCGAAGAATTCGATTTCGAATCACAGGACAAGAAGCAGCTCAAAGGAAACATCTATCTGGCGCGGGTCACCCGCGTAGAGCCTTCGCTGCAAGCTGCGTTCGTCGAATATGGCGGAAACCGTCACGGTTTCCTCGCCTTCAGCGAAATCCATCCCGACTACTACCAGATCCCCCTCGCCGACCGTCAGGCGCTGTTGCGCGCCGAGGCGGAAGAGGAAGACGACGAGGACGAAGAAAGCGAAGAGCGGGAACGCGGGCGCGGCAACGGCAACCGCAAGCGCCGCCGGGGCGGCAGAAGCCGCGACCGCGGCGACGAACCCTCCAGAGCGAGCAGCCAGCAGGGCGCATCCGCCGAGGCGACGCCCACGGACGGCAACCACACGGACGACGCCGACGCGCCCATAGAGGAGATGTCGGAAGAGACAGTCGCGGCGGACGAGAGTGTTTCGGAAGCGCAGGCTGCCGAAACCGAGGCCGAACCCAGCGAGGACGAGAAGCCGGATGGCGGCCCAACATCCATCGCCGCCGAGGTGGAAGTCGACGTCGTTTCCGAGAAGTTGCCCGAGGCGCAGCCCTCCGAAGACGAACGTGGCGGCGCGATCGAGGAAGTTCACTCGAATCACCACGATGACGAACATGAGGTCGAGTCGGTCGGCGCCGAAGACGCGCTCGAGGAAGTGCGCAACCGTCGCAAGCCCCCTCGCCGGCACTACAAGATCCAGGAAGTCATCAAGCGTCGGCAGATTCTGCTCGTGCAGGTCGTCAAGGAAGAGCGCGGCAACAAGGGCGCGGCGCTGACCACCTATCTCTCGCTTGCCGGACGCTATTCCGTGCTGATGCCGAATACGGCGCGCGGCGGCGGCATTTCCCGCAAGATCACCAACGCAACTGACCGCAAGCGCCTCAAGGAAGTCGTCGCCGATCTCGAAGTGCCGCAGGGCATGGGCGTCATCCTGCGAACCGCCGGTGAAAGCCGCACCAAGGCAGAGATCAAGCGCGACTACGAATATCTGATGCGTCTTTGGGAGAACGTCAGAAGCCTGACGTTGCAATCCACCGCCCCTGCCCTCGTCTACGAGGAAGGGTCGCTCATCAAGCGCTCGGTCCGCGATCTCTACAATAAGGACATCGACGAGGTCCTCGTCGCCGGCGACGACGGCTACCGCGAAGCCAAGGACTTCATGCGGATGCTGATGCCCAGCCACGCGAAGGTCGTCCAGCCTTACCGGGATACGACGCCGCTGTTCGCACGGTTCGGAGTCGAGTCGCAACTCGACCGCATGCTGCAGCCGCAGGTAACGCTGAAGAGCGGCGGCTACATCATCATCAACCAGACCGAGGCGCTGGTCGCCATCGACGTCAACTCCGGGCGCTCCACCAAGGAGCATTCGATCGAGGAGACGGCGCTGCACACCAATCTCGAGGCTGCCGAGGAAGTGGCGAGGCAGTTGCGCCTGCGCGACATGGCCGGTCTGATCGTCATCGACTTCATCGACATGGAGGAGAACCGCAACAACCGGGCGGTCGAGAAGCGGCTCAAGGACCACCTGAAAAACGATCGGGCGCGCATCCAGCTCGGCCGCATTTCGCATTTCGGCTTGATGGAAATGAGCCGACAGCGCATTCGCGCCAGCGTTCTCGAGTCCACGATGAAGCCATGCCCGCATTGCGGCGGCACGGGACATGTCCGCTCGGATTCCTCGGTTGCGCTGCTTGTCGTGCGCGCCATCGAGGAGTTCCTGCTGAAGGACTCGCGCAACCACATCACCGTCAAGACGCCGTCGGGTACCGCGCTCTATGTGCTCAACCACAAGCGCAGCACGCTCGCCGAGATCGAAGCACGCTTCGGCCTCACCGTTACGATCGATGTCGACGAAACTGTCGGCGCGCTGCACTACGCCATCGTGCGCGGCGCAGTGGCCGAGAAGCCAATAGGCTTTCAGGAACAGCAGTTCCTGCCGCCGCTACCAGAAGAAGAGGACGACGATGTCCCGTTCGAGGCTGAGGAAGAAGAGGCTCCGGTCACCGCTCCAGAACAGCGCGCTCAGCCCAACCAGCAGCCGCGCCACGCCGAGGGCAGCGAAGACGGCAATCGCAAACGTCGTCGCCGGCGCCGGCGTCGTGGTGGACGGGACCGCGATAACAACGGTGCTCCGCACGATGACCAGGAACAGAGCCTACCTTCGGGAGAGATTGCAGGCGAGGCACTGCTTGGCGAGGCTGCGGCTGCCAGCGATGACATCGCGGATGCGCCTGATGACGGGGACGCCGTAGCCGTCGAAACCACGGCCGAAAACGGCGACGCCAAGAAGCGGCGGCGTGGCAAGCGAGGCGGCAAGCGCAACCGCAAGGATGGCGACGAAGCTGCGGAGGCGGAAGCCGCTCAGACTGATGCTCTGGAGCCGTCGACCGAAGTCGTTGCGGAGGCTGCGGTGGTCGTCGAGGCGACCGAAGCTGCGGTTGTCGAGGCAGACGAACCGGTAAAGCCGAAGCGGGCTCGCCGCAGCAGCAAGTCGTCAAAAGCGGCCCAGGCCGAAGCTTCGGAAGAGACTGTGTCGGCAAGTTCTGAAAGCGCGGTCGTTGCCGCAGCGGAAATGCCGGCCCCGGCTGCCGCAGTCGTGGAAGAAGCCGAACCCCCGAGGCCATCGCGGCGCAAGCCGGACTCGAGGGAATCGGCCATTCCCGTTGTGTCTTCCACCGTTCCGCAAGATGAGACCGCCAAGGCCGACGAAGAGCCCAAGAAGGGCGGTTGGTGGCAGCGCCGCAGCTTCTTCTAGGCATCCAATCTATCGATGAGCAAAAAGCCGGCGTCGCCATCGACGCCGGCTTTTTCTTTGCAGTCGCCGCTCAGCGAGAAAAAATCGACCAGTTCATTTCGCGGGCAAGCATTTCCAGCGCTATCGATCCAAGCTTGGAATTGCCGTTCTCGTTGAGGCCCGGCGACCAGACGGCCAGCGATGCGACGCCGGGCACGATGCCCAGGATGCCGCCGCCGACGCCGCTCTTGCCCGGAATGCCGACCCGAAAGGCAAAGTCGCCCGACCCGTCATAGTGGCCGCAGGTCAGCATCAGGGACAAGATGCGGCGGTTGCGCTGTGGCGAAATCACGGAGTGCCCCGTCGCGGGGTGATACCCGTTGTTGGCGAGGAACCGGCCGGCAAGCGCAAGCTGGCGGCAACTCATCGCGATCGCGCAGTGATGGAAATAAACCCCCAGCACCAAGTCGGGCGCGTGAACCAGATTGCCGAAGGACTTCATGTAGTTGGCCAGCGCGAAGTTGCGGAATCCGGTCGCCCGCTCCGAGGCGGCGACTGCCGGATCGATGGCGATCGATTCGTCATCGGACAGGAACCGGATGAAGCGCACGATCTCGCCGATCGTCTCGCGCGGCTGATGACCGGCCAGCATGACATCCGAGATCACTATGGCGCCGGCATTGATAAACGGATTGCGCGGGATCCCGTGTTCGTGTTCGAGCTGCACGATCGAATTGAACGGATCGCCCGACGGCTCGCGGCCAACGCGTTTCCACAGCCTGTCGCCGACCTCGCCCAACGCCTGGGTCAGCGTGAAAACCTTCGAGACGCTCTGGATCGAAAAGGCCTCGTCCGCATCGCCGGCCGTCAGGATCAGCCCATCGTTTGTGACGACCGCTATGCCGAATTTCAGCGGGTCGACTTTTCTCAACTGCGGAATGTAGCTGGCGACCTCGCCGCGGTCCGACCTCGCCGCCATCTCGGCGGCCAGTTCGGGCAATACCTTTTCGAGATCAGGCATGAGGTATCCTATCGCAGCCAGTTTGCGATGCGCGCGAGCGCGGTTTCAATGTCCTCGTGGCTGCCGGCATAGGAAAAGCGCATATACCGATGACCGGCAAGTGGATCGAAGTCCCGACCCGGCGTCGCCGCGACGTGGGCTTCGCCAAGCATCCTGCGCGCGAACGCCATGCTGTCGTCGGTCAGGTTCGAAACATCGCAGAACGCGTAGAATGCGCCGTCCATCGGTGCCGCCAGAGCAAAGCCAAGTTCCGGCAGGCGGTGCTGCAGCAGTTCTCGGTTCCATGCATAGCGCGCCTTGACCGCCTCAAGCTCGGGCGTCGCGCCAAAGGCCTCGATCGCGGCCACCTGCGACAGTTCGGGCGCCGAGATGTACAGGCTCTGCGCTATCCTCTCGACAGGCCGAACCAAAGACTCGGGCAGGACCATCCAGCCGATGCGCCAACCCGTCATGCAGTAGTATTTCGAGAAGGAGTTGATGACCGTGACGTCCGGATCGCAGCTCAGCGCTGTCACGTCCGGCGCTCCATAGGAAAGCCGATGATAGATTTCGTCGGAGATCACCGCCACCTCCATTTCCCGTGCGACCGAAACCAGCTCCCGCAAATCCTGAGCGGGGATCACCGCGCCGGTGGGGTTTGCGGGACTGGCGAAAAGCACGCCTTTCAGGGGTTTCGCGGCGTGCGCCAGGCGCAGGTGGTCGGCATGCAGATATGCCGCGCCGTCGAGCTCGATTTCGACCACCTCGAGGCCGAGAGCCGCCATGATGTTGCGATAGGCTGGGTAGCCGGGAGTCGCTATCGCGACCCGATCGCCAACATCGAACATCGCCAGGAAGGCCAGGTTGAAGGCAGCCGATGACCCGGTCGTCACGGCAATCCGCTTCGGCGAGACGTCAATGCCGTAGTGGTCGCCGTAATGGATGGCGATTGCCCGGCGCAACGCCGCAAGCCCAAGCGCGTCTGTGTAGCCGATGCGGCCGCCGCCAAGCGTTTTCGTCGCGGCCGCGCCGACCGCGAGCGGCGCCGGGTCCGACGGCTGGCCGACCGCCATGGACACGACCGGGCGGCCGGCGGCACGCAGACGATTGGCCTCTGCCAGGATGTCCATGGCGTGGAAAGGCTCGACATCGCCTCTTTTTGAGATCGCTACCGCCATTTCTTCGCCCGCCGCCCTGCTCTTCGGAAACCCGCCGCGCCGCACAAATGCCCGATTGATATGGGGATCACAAGTTCATGATAAGTTTCGCACCGCCTTTCCATGCAACGGCCGCTCGTTTACCAGTCATTGCCGTCATGGATGGATCGCTTCGCCTGCCACTGGCCCTGTGCCGCGCCACCGCCACGCTCGGGTTGGCGCTCCTTGTTTCGTTGTCGGCGGCCACCAGCAGCTACGCGCAAGGCAACGTGCCGATCGTGCGCGACGCCGAGATCGAGGCGCTCGTTCGTGACTACGCCCGGCCGATCTTCAAGGCCGCCGGGCTCACGAAGTCCGGCATCGACATCGTGCTGGTCAACAACCCGAACTTCAACGCATTCGTTGCTGGTCGGCGGATGTTCATCAACACGGGCGCGCTTCTTCAGGCCGAGACGCCAAACGAAATCATCGGCGTGATGGCGCACGAGGCCGGGCACATAGCCGGTGGCCACCAGGATCGGCTGCGCGAGCAACTGGCGCGTGCCCAGACAATGTCGGTAATTGCTTCTTTGCTGGGCGTCGGCGCAATGGTCGCCGGGGCGGCAACCAACACCAGCGAACTTGCCGGGGCCGGGGCCGGCATCGTGGCAGGTGGCAACGAGGCGGCAAGGCGCAGCCTGCTCAGCTACCAGCGCTCGGAGGAATCGACCGCCGACCAATCCGCGATCAAGTATCTCCAGGCGACCGGGCAGTCAGGGCGCGGAATGCTGCTGACTTTCCAGCGCTTCCAGAGCGCGTTGTCGCTTTCGGGCACGCGCGTCGACCCTTATCAGGTCAGCCATCCGATGCCGCGCGATCGCATCGCCAATCTCGAAACGCTGGTGAAGGCCAGCCCCTACTACGACAAGAAAGATTCCGAGGCGCTGCAGCAGCGCCACGACATGATGCGCGCCAAGATCGCCGTCTACACGCAGGGCCAGGCGGCGGCATCGCGGCTGTTCAAGAAGATGCCGGGCAGCCTTGCCGCGCAATATGGCGAGGCGCAGGCGGCGTTTCTGTTCGGAAACCCCAAGGCGGCTTTGAAAAAGGCCGATGCGCTGATCAAGCTGCAGCCGAAGAATCCGTATTTCCAGGAACTCAGAGGCGATATCCTGCTGCGCGCCAACCAGCCTCAGAAAGCGGCCGAAGCCTTTGCCCGCGCGGTGCAACTCGACCCGGCCAAGTCAGGAATACTGCCGATTGCCTATGGGCAGGCACTGATTGCGACGGGAAAACCCGAAGCCGCCAAGCAGGCGGTATCGTTGATCCGTGAAGGACTTTCCCGCGACAAGGAAAACTTCAACGGTTACGCCTATCTTGCGCAGGCCTACAACCAGCTCGGTGAAGTGGCGGACGCCGAACTGGCAACCGCGGAAGGCTATTTCTACGGCGGGAATTACCAACAGGCGAAAATCTTCGCCATGCGGGCGCAGAAGCAGTTCAAGCGCGGCGAGCCGGCATGGGTCAGGGCCCAGGACATCATCAACTACAAGACGCCCAAAAAGAAGAAGTGAACCTTTTCGATGGATGCAGCTACAAAGCGGCAACTGTCTCACGGATAGAGGACGAGCGAGATGAGCAAGACGGTTTGGTTAAGCGCGACGGGTCTCGCCGTCGCGGTCGGTATGCTGGCCGTCGGCTACGTCGCCGGCAGACCGGAGGTGGCATCCGCGAGCGACGCACAGAATGCGGTGACGGTAGCCTCGTCGGGTCCAACCGTCGACCGCGTCGAGGTCGAGAACATCATCCGCGAATATCTGGTGAAGAATCCCGAACTGCTGATCGACATGCAGCAGGCCCTGGAGTCGAAGCAGCGCGAAGAGCAGCGCCTCGCCAACCTCGACGTGATCCAGGGTTCCAACGACGACATCTTCAACGCTGCCTTCGATGGCACCGTCGGCAACCCGAACGGCAATACGACCATCGTCGAGTTCTACGACTACAATTGCGGCTACTGCAAACGAGCCCAGCAGGACATGCTGGAACTGACCGCGGCCGATCCGGATCTGCGCTTCGTGCTCAAGGAGTTCCCTATCCTTGGCCCGGATTCGACCAAGGCGCACGTCGTTTCGATGGCGTTCCAGTCGCTCATGCCGGAGAAATTCGGCGATTTCCACAACCAGCTGATCGGCGGTCAGGGTCGCGCAACCGAGGCCACCGCAATGAAGATTGCGATTTCGCTCGGCGCCGACGAGGCCAAACTGCGCGAGGAGATGAAGAACCCGGCCATCAGCGCGGCGTTCGAGAAGACCTACGAACTGGCCAACAAGCTGGCGATCACCGGAACGCCCTCCTATGTCGTCGGCAACGAGGTCGTCTTCGGCGCGCTCGGCCAGGAGGTTCTGGCGCAGAAGATCGCCGAAGCCAGGTCCGCGACCGCAACTGCCGCCAACTAAGGGGCTGGAGCCCGCCGCCGCTGCCTGTGGACAGTAAAACTAGGCACTTGCGCTCTTTTCGCAGCGGAATAAGCCAACTATAGAGGTGGCGGCGCGCCGGAGATTGCCGGCGCGGAAAAAGGTCCATTGCTTGAAAACGATATTCGTTTTGAACGGCCCCAACCTGAATATGCTCGGCAAGCGCGAGCCGGGCATCTATGGAACCGCGACGCTGGACGACATCGCCGCAAGCTGCCTGAAGGCCGCCAAGCCGCTGTCGCTGAAGGTAGACTTCCGGCAGTCCAACCACGAAGGCCATCTGGTCGACTGGATTCAGGAAGCCGGCGACAAGGCGCAGGGGATCGTGCTCAACGCCGGCGCCTACACCCACACATCCATAGCCATCCACGACGCGATCCGAGGCGTTGCGCCCTTGCCGGTCGTGGAGGTGCATCTCTCCAACATCCATGCCCGCGAACCATTCCGTCACATCTCCAAGGTCGCGCCGCATGCGGTCGGCATGATCTGCGGCTTCGGCCCGCTTGGATACACGCTGGCGCTGCAGGCGCTCGCCGAGCGCATCTGACGAACGGACAATGAAAAGGCCTTGAAATGACAACAAAAAAGCCCGGCATTGACCAGCAGTTGATCCGCGACCTCGCGGGAATTCTGAACGACACGAATCTGACCGAGATCGAGGTCGAGCTCGACGCCTTCAAGGTTCGGGTTTCCCGGCAGCCCGCCGCGGTCCATGCGGTCGCCGCGCCAGCGCCCTCCTATGCGCCTACGGCCGCTGCCGCAGCCGCGCCGCTGGTGCCCGCGCCAGCCGAAGTGTCCAAGAACGCGGTGCCTTCGCCGATGGTCGGAACGGTTTATCTGGCGCCTGGCCCCGACGCCAAGGCCTTCATCGAGGTCGGGCAGGCTGTCAAGGAAGGCCAGACGCTGCTGATCATCGAGGCGATGAAGACGATGAACCAGATCCCCGCACCGCGCGCCGGCACGGTGAAGGCGATCCTGGTCGAGGATGCCCAGCCTGTCGAATACGGCATGCCGCTGGTCGTCATCGAATAGCGCCGGGAAAGCAGGCGCTCATGTTCCAGAAGATCCTCATAGCCAACCGCGGCGAGATCGCCCTTCGGGTGCTGCGTGCGTGCAAGGAGCTCGGCATCAAGACGGTGGTCGTGCATTCGACCGCCGATGCCGATGCGATGCATGTGCGCCTCGCCGACGAAAGCGTGTGCATCGGCCCGCCGCCATCGCGCGACAGTTATCTCAACATCCACCAGATCGTGGCGGCGTGCGAAATCACCGGCGCGGACGCGGTGCATCCCGGCTACGGCTTCCTGTCGGAGAACGCCAAGTTCGCCGACATCCTGGCGGCGCACAACATCACCTTTATCGGCCCGTCCGGCGACCATATCCGCATCATGGGCGACAAGATCGAGGCGAAACGCACGGCCAAGCGCCTGGGCATTCCGGTTGTTCCGGGATCGGACGGGGCAGTCAGCGACGCGGCCGACGCGAAGCGCATCGCCTCCGAGATCGGCTACCCGGTCATCATCAAGGCCTCGGCGGGCGGTGGCGGGCGCGGCATGAAGGTGGCGCGCACCGAAGACGACCTGATCGAAGCCTTGCAGACCGCGAGCACGGAAGCCGGCGCCGCCTTCGGCGACGACGCCGTCTACATCGAAAAATACCTCGAGAAACCGCGCCACATCGAAGTCCAGGTGTTCGGCGACGGCATGGGCAACGGCATACATCTGGGCGAGCGCGACTGCTCGCTGCAGCGCCGCCATCAGAAGGTCTGGGAAGAGGCCAACTCGCCAGCGCTCAACGAGGCGGAGCGTGCGCGCATCGGCGGCACCTGCGCCAAGGCGATCGCCGACATTGGCTATTCAGGCGCCGGCACCATCGAGTTCCTCTACGAGGACGGCGAGTTCTATTTCATCGAGATGAACACGCGGCTGCAGGTGGAGCATCCGGTGACGGAGGCGATCACCGGCATCGATCTCGTGCATGAGCAGATCCGCGTTGCTTCCGGCGGCGGGCTGTCGGTCACGCAGGACGAGGTCCGCTTCCATGGCCACGCCATCGAGTGCCGTATCAATGCCGAGGATCCCAGGACATTCGCGCCCTCCCCCGGCACGATCACGCATTTTCACACGCCAGGCGGTCTCGGCATCCGCGTCGATTCGGGCGTCTATTCCGGCTACCGCATCCCGCCCTACTACGACAGCCTGATCGGTAAGCTGATCGTGCATGGACGCAACCGTGTCGAATGCATGATGCGGCTTCGCCGCGCTCTCGACGAATTCGTGGTCGACGGTATCAAGACGACTCTGCCGCTTTTCCGCGACCTGGTCGGCAACCCGGACATCGCCAATGGCGACTACGACATCCACTGGCTCGAAAAACATCTCGCCGATACGGCCGAATAGCGTCCCAGGGGCGGTTGCGTGACACGCCCCTACGCGCCCGGTTATCGCATCCCCACGGATCTGCTCCTCAAGGCCTATGCCTCGGGAGTCTTTCCGATGGCCGAAAGCGCCGGCGATCCGGAAGTATTCTGGGTGCGGCCGGAAACGCGCGGGGTCATCCCGCTCGACAGCTTCCACGTCCCCAAGAGCCTCGGCAAGCTGGTCCGGCAGCAGCGGTTCGACATTCGCTACGACAGCGATTTTGCCGGCGTGATCGACGCCTGCGCGGAGGAACGCGCGGAGCGCCAGTCGACCTGGATCAACGCGCCGATCCGCGAGGCCTACATCAAGCTCTTCGAGCAAGGCCACTGCCATTCGGTCGAGGCGTGGCGCGAGGGAGAACTCGCAGGCGGGCTCTACGGCGTGAAACTCGGCCGCGCGTTCTTCGGGGAAAGCATGTTTTCGCGCCAGACCGATGCGTCGAAAGTCTGCCTCGTCCATCTCGTCGAACGGCTGCGCGCGCGCGGCTTCGCCCTGCTCGACACGCAGTTCACCACCGGGCATCTGAAACGCTTCGGCGCGATCGATGTACCGCGCGGGCGCTACGAAAAGCTGCTGAAGGACGCGCTGAAGGGAAACGCGGTCTTCTACCCATGAGCCGCGGCCGGTCGACAGACGGTCAGTTCGTCTTCGGCGCCGGCACGTCCGAGGATTGCTTGCAGCTTTTCAGCCAGACGTCATAGACGGCGTGCTCGACGGCGTTGAGGCCGGGGCTTTCCGCAAACATCCAGCCGGTGAAGATGCGCCTGATCTTGCGGTCCAGCGTGATCTCGTCGACCTCGACGAAGGAATCCGTCTTCGGCTCCTCGGTGACCGGGCGCGAATAGCAGACGCGCGGCGTCACCTGAAGCGCGCCGAACTGCACGGTCTCGTCTATATAGACATCGAACGTAATGATGCGCCCGGTGATCTTGTCGACGCCGGTGAACTCAGCGACCGGGTTGCTGATGCGCTCCGCGAACGCAGGCGCCAGTCCACCAGCCACAAATGCAGCAATGGCGACAACGCCTATCCGTGCCGTTGCTGACAGAGATTCCGGGCGGAAAGAAATCATGGAGAAAACACCGGTGCGTCCGTTCGCTCGTGAACCGAAAAGTCTTCGTTTCGCAAATCCACGCAAGCGACTAGCCGAAGATTGTGGCGACAAACGAAATGCCGCTCGCCACGTCAACCGCCGGGCGTCCAGGCATCGTAGTCGCCGGTCACCTGAGGGCGATGCGTGCCGCTGAGTATCGAGCCCTTGGGCCGATAGGCGGCGGCCGTGCCGGTCAGGTTCGGCTCATGCGGCTTCTGCCAGTCGCGCGGCTTGTAGGTTTCCGCCGAGGGGGCAACGTCGACGCGATGGTGCAGCCAGCCATGCCAGCCGGGAGGCACGGCGGAGCCTTCCGAATAGCCGTTGTAGATGACCCAGCGGCGGATCCGTCCATCGGAATTGGTGCCGCCCTCGTAGTAGACATTGCCGGCGTCATCCGTTCCGACGCGCTTGCCGTGGCGCCATGTGTGGAAGCGCGTGCCGAGCGTCTGGCCATTCCACCAGGTGAAAAACTGTGTCCAGAAAGTCTTCATCTATCCCTCGTCGCCGGAAGGCGTCGCTTGATACCGCTTATGGCGTCGGCGGCGACCGATGGCAAGGCCCCTGCACCGACCGTCCAGTGCCGCAATTCAGGCTGAATGCAGCCCTAGTGACAGATTGCGGATCGCGCCGCTGCCTGCGTTGGGGACCATCATGATTGCCGAATCGATTGCTCGTCAGGGCAACTGGCTCTTTCGTTGGCGCAGCTACGTGCTGCTCGGTTTTGCGCCGCTGGCGCTCATCGTGGTGACTCAACCCGAGCCGATCGAGACATATTTCGGACGGACTGCGGACATCATGTTTGAATCCGCCTGCATCGCGCTTGCCTTTGTCGGGCTGGCGATCCGCGCGTTCGTGGTCGGTTTCGTGCCTGCGGGAACCTCTGGGCGCAACACGACAGGACAGATCGCGGAAACCCTGAACACCACCGGCCTCTATTCGCTCACGCGCAATCCGCTCTATCTGGGCAATGCCGTGATCTACATGGCCATCGCCTGCTTTTCGCAGAACATATGGTTCGCGGCCCTCATGCTGCTCTTCCTGATCGTCTACCTGGAACGCATCATCGCAACCGAAGAACAATTCCTCGCCGAGAAGTTTGGCGACGCATATCGCATCTGGGCCGCGAAGGTTCCGGCCTTCTTGCCGAAGCTGTCCGGGTGGCAGGCGCCGACGCTTCCCTTCTCGTTGCGCAATGTGTTGCGCCGCGAATACTCCGGCTTCTTCGCCATCATCCTGGTGTTCTTCGTGCTCGACCAGTCCCGCGAATGGCTGGCCGAAAGCAAGACCGTGGTTGATCCAGACTGGCTCGCGGCGCTTGCATTCGGCGCGCTCGCCTATGTGCTGCTGCGCTGGGCAAAGAAGCGCACAAGCCTGCTCGACGTCGCCGGCCGCTGAGCAGACGAGCGCCTAGCTCTCGCCGCGCCGCCGCTCGAAAATGAGGGCGGAAATACCGGACTGCTCAGCGCCGCAATTCTCCGTCCTGCCCGTCTGCTTGAAACCCTGCGACCGGTAGAAGCCGATCGCCTTGTCATTGGCTTCCTCGACTTCCAGCCGGAAAACGGTCGCGTCAGGAAAGCTCTCGACGATCTCGTCAAGCAGCATCCCGCCAATACCGCGACCCTGGAGCGCCGGCAGGACGTAGAGTTGATGCACCATGACCGACGTGCCCATGGCGTCGGCGGCGGCGTGCGCCATGCCACCGATCCGCTTGCCGTCGTCGGCGACCAGAAACTCGGCGTTCGGCTGGTCGAGCCTGCGCTTCAGGGCCGCCAGCGAGTGCCAGTCATCGGTGATCTCAGTCACGCGCTCCGGGCCGTGGATGGCGTCGTAGGTCGCGTGCCACGTCTCGACCAGCAGGTCGCGAACCGCCTTGAGGTCGCGTTCGCTGGCGGTTCTGACGAACACGATCCTACTCGATCCCGAGCTTTGCCTTGACGAGGTCGTTGACGGCCTGCGGGTTCGCCTTGCCGCCGGTCGCCTTCATGACCTGACCGACAAACCAGCCGGCCAGCGTCGGTTTCGCCTTGGCCTGCTCGACCTTGTCGGGGTTCGCGGCAATGATCTCGTCCAC
>Ga0105046_10007201_pt1 | contig 17538 bp, 15 predicted proteins | sample MAT03_FD_78385 | JGI IMG/M metagenome (GOLD analysis project Ga0105046, IMG submission 78385) | Freshwater microbial communities from Lake Fryxell liftoff mats and glacier meltwater in Antarctica - MAT-03 (megahit assembly) | ecosystem: Environmental > Aquatic > Freshwater > Ice > Liftoff...
CCGCAAACCCCGCCGCCGCAAACCCCGCCGCGAACCCCGCCGCGAGCCCGCAGCGAACCCGCCGCCGCGAACCCGCCGCAAACCCCGCCGCCGCGAACCGTTCGACAAGCTCAGGGCGACGCTGTAGGACTGACTACTGCCAAATGAAGTCTGCGATCCGCTTACCGAATTTTCAACAACGCCACATTTTCGACATGAGAAGTGTGTGGGAACATGTCGACGGGTTGCATTTTTGCAACTTCATATTTTTCTGAAAGCCATAAAATATCTCTTGCCTGAGTTCCCGGGTTGCAGCTTACATACACAATTTTCGAAGCTCCCGAGGAAGCAATTATTTTAACAACATCCTCATGCATACCTGCACGAGGAGGGTCGGTTATGATTACATCAGGTTTTCCATGCGTTTTAAAAAAGTCTGCCGTGATAATGTCTTTCATATCTCCAGCAAAAAACTTCATATTGCCCAGACCGTTTATTTTGGCATTTTCTTCGGCATCTATAATAGCCTCCTTCACATATTCAACACCAATTACTTTTTTGGCTTGTGCCGCAACAAATGCAGCTATAGAACCGGTACCGGTGTATAAATCATACACAGTTTCATTTCCTGAAAGTCCGGCATATTCACGAGTGATTTTATACAATTCAAGAGATTGATTGGTGTTAGTCTGGAAAAATGATTTAGGGCCAACAATGAATTTTAAATTTTCAAGCTGTTCAATAATAAACGCTCTGCCATGATAAACAACAGGTGAAAGATCATGGACCGTATCGTTACGTTTGCCATTTATTATATATTGCAAGGAAGTGATCCATGGAAATTGTTTATTGATAGCATTCATCAATAATTCAACAACAGCCTCATCATTTTCTTTGAAAACCATAATAACCATCCACTCATCAACGGAAGTATTTCTGATGATCAGATTTCTGAGTATACCTGTTTGTTGTTTGAGATCGAAAAATGAAAGTTTATTCTGAATTGCAAAATCTCGGATAAAAAGTCTGATGAGATCTGAACGGTGATCTTGTAAAAAACAACTTTGAACGTCGATCACTTTATTAAATTTACCGGGAATGTGAAATCCGACTCCGTTCAATTCCAGTTCACCTTCAAAACCCATTTCTTCTTTTAAGAGATATCTTTTGTGAGTGAATGTGTATTCCAATTTATTTCTGTAAAGTTTAGTTTGTGCAGCTCTCAGAATTGGTTGAATAGGAGGATTTGGAATTTTGGCCAACCTGGTCATTGCATCATACACTACCTTTTGTTTAAATTTAGTTTGAGCTTCATAATTCAGATCCTGCCATTTGCAACCTCCGCAAAGTCCGAAATGAGAACAAAAAGGTTCCACGCGCCAAGGCGAAGGCTCCACCAGTTTTACGACTTTTCCCTCATCATATGATTTCGTTTTCTTCCATATTTCAACATCTACCACATCGCCTGGAACGGCACCCTCTATAAAAATGGCCTTGTCGTTAAATTTTCCAATCGATTTTCCTTTATCAGCAATGTCTATCACCGTAACACCTTCCACTATAGTCCTTTTCATCACGCGCAAAAGTACTATATTTGTATTGGATCCCTGATTGCAACCTTTCCATTCCATTCCAACGGCAATATTTCAATTCTCCTTCAATGAAGAGTGCTCAAGCACACATAATCAAGTCATTTGCACTCATCCTGTTCCTTTGCATGTTTTCATGCAAATGGGCTTCGGGTTCGCACTTGATAGGAGGTGATTTGACCTATAAAAGGCTGACAGGCAATCAGTTTGAGGTTTCTTTAAAGCTTTTCAGAGATTGCCTTACCGGTCAGGCCGGATTTGATGCCTCCATTGAAATTGGTATTTTCGAGCGTAATACCCATCTTATTCTGGACTCAGTGGAAATTTTGCTGACCCAAACCTATCCCATTCCGCTCAATATGCCGGGATCCACTTGCGCACCACCTCCGGATATTTGTGGCGAAACCGGACTTTACAGAGATACAATTACTCTTGGGCCTAATGCGAATGGATATTACATTTCCTGGCAACGCTGTTGCCGAAACGCGGGCATTATCAATATCGTGAACGGATTTAATACCGGCATGGTATATTATGTGGAAGTGCCCAACCCTGCAATTATTAACAACAGTGCTGTTTTTAATTATGAACCGTTGCCGTATGTATGCGACGGACAATTGTTTCAACTCGATTATTCAGCCATTGATCCTGATGGCGATTCATTAGTTTATTTTATTTCTGAACCATTAGCAGGGACGTTAGGGTATCCGGTGACTTCAACTCCTCAGGCAATTTTAACAGAACAGGTTGCAGGTCCCTATCCGATTGTAGAATGGACGCCAGGATATAATCTTACAAACGTTTTTGCAAGCTCACCTCCATTAACTATTAATTCTGAAACAGGTTTGATTTCGGCAAAAGTTGATAATGTAGGTTTGTATGCTATGGCATTTGAAGTTTCTGAATATCGCAATGGTGTTTTAATTAGTAAAATACGACGTGAAATAGAAATATCCGTCGTGATTTGTGTCAATCTGCCACCCGTTTTGCAACCCGATAGTTTACCGAATAATTTGGTGTTTACTATTTTTGAAAGTGATACACTTTGTTTTACTGCCACCTATACCGATACCGATGGTGATAATTTAATTATTGAATACAATGGTGATGCATTTGGAGGGCCCGGCATCCTCACCCCATTCGCAACAGCAACCACCGATTCTGCACTTATAACCGTTAGCAGTGATGTGTGTTGGAACACCCGTTGCGGTCACGCTCGTACACTTCCATATGTGATTTCATTTACTGTAATTGATGATGGTTGTCCGTTACCAACATCTACTCTTGACACCATGCTGGTTTTTGTGAATCCTATGCCGCTTGCAGGGCCGGTGAATTTGCAATGCATAGGTTTGGTGAACAATAATACCAACAGAATTTTATGGGTCGATTCGAGTGGAGTAGGTGGGTACCTTGAGAAATATGATATTTACAGATCTGCTAACGGTGATCCATATACGCTGTTGGCTTCTGTTTTTGTTGATACAATAAATTATTTTGATGATATTACAGCAATTGATAATACAACTAATAATTACTGTTATTTTATCAAAGGAGTAAATAAATGCGGAGTGTCAGGATTGGCTTCTGATACTCTTTGCTCCTTTGGTCAGGATAATTTTCAAAAAAATTACATCCAATATGTAACTGTAGCGGGTAGTAACGAAATTGAATTGAAGTGGGCTACCTTCCCCGACAGTCCCTATTCTACTTTTTACATTTATCGTTCGCAACGCAGTTCACCCGGGAATTTTGAATTGATAGAATCACTGGTGAATCCCATAGTAGAAAAATGGAACGATGTTAATGTAGACACACAAAAGGAATCTTATTGTTATTACATGACGAACAGGAATCTTTGCGGAAGTCTTAGTCAGCCCAGTAACTTGGGGTGTTCAATTTTATTGAAGGGTGAAGCACAACCATCGCTGAATGTTTTGCAATGGACTCCTTACGAAGAGTGGGCAGGTGATGTTGCCTATTATGAAATACATAAAAAGTCGTACGAAAACGCACCCTTTGTGGCATCTTATGTAACACCCAATTCAGTTTTATCATTAAACGACGACCAGTTCGAAATAAATTCAGGAATTTACTCCTACTTTATAAAAGCCTACGAGGGAACTGGCAGTGCAGGGGCTGTGAGTATTTCAAACGAAATAGAACTGCTTCAACCACCTTTTATTTTTATTCCAAATGCTTTTACTCCTAATAGCGATGGAGTTAATGACAATTGGGGCAGCTTCGAAAATTTTGTGAAAGAAATAAACATTTCTGTGTATAATCGTTGGGGGAAAAGAGTTTTTGCAGGTTCCGGTTATAATGCCACCTGGGATGGAACTTTTGAGGGACGAAACGTTCTGGATGGATTATATGTTTATGTAGTGGAGTATTCAGGTTTTGGTAAAGGACAAAATTTTACCAAAAGAGGTACAGTGAGTGTTGTAAGGTGAATGGAACTTTCACTAGTGGGTCTGATTTATTATCTTTGCACTATTAAACAATTGACAAAATGATTGCAACAATGACTAGTTTACAAGCTATTGAACTTGAAGAAAAGTACAGTGCTCATAATTATCACCCGCTTCCGGTAGTTTTAGATCGTGGTGAAGGTGTTTTTGTGTGGGATGTGGAAGGTAAAAGATACTTCGATTTTCTTTCAGCCTATTCAGCCGTTAATCAAGGTCATTGTCACCCTCGCATCATCAATGCACTCATCGATCAGGCAACCAAACTGACCCTTACCTCAAGAGCATTTCACAATAATTTGATGGGTGAATATTCGGAATACATTACAAAGCTTTTTGGATACGATAAAGTTCTTCCTATGAACACCGGTGTTGAAGCTGTTGAAACAGGTATCAAACTTTGCAGAAAATGGGCTTACGAAGTTAAAGGTGTTGAAGTAAACAAAGCAAAGATTATTGTCTGCGAAAGCAATTTTCACGGACGCACCATAGCTGCCATTTCAGCATCCACCGATCCCGATTCCAATCGCAATTTCGGACCCTATCTTCCCGGGTTTATTACTATTCCTTACAACGATCTTTCTGCTCTTGAATCAGCCTTAAAAGATCCCGAAGTAGCCGGATTTTTAGTTGAGCCTATCCAAGGTGAAGCCGGTGTAGTGGTGCCTGATGAGGGCTTTTTGTTTAAAGCAGCCTCACTTTGCAGAAAATCAAATGTTTTGTTTATTGCTGATGAAATTCAAACAGGAATTGCTCGAACAGGTAAGATGCTTGCTTGTGATCATGAAAATGTAAAAGCAGATATTTTACTGTTAGGAAAAGCGCTTTCGGGAGGTACCATGCCGGTGTCGGCTGTGCTTACTAATAATGAAATTATGTTGTGCATTAAACCCGGTGAGCATGGTTCAACCTATGGCGGAAATCCTTTGGCGTGCAGAGTGGCAATGGAATCGCTGGCAGTGGTTATAGACGAAAATTTGTCAGAAAATGCTGAAAAGTTAGGGCACATCCTTCGCCGAGAACTGAAGGCTATTCAATCCGACATGATAACATTGGTTAGAGGAAAAGGATTGCTCAATGCAATTGTCATCCAACCTAAAAATGGAAAAGAAGCCTGGGATGTATGTTTAAAACTTGCTGAAAACGGATTATTGGCCAAACCAACTCACGGAGATATTATTCGATTTGCTCCCCCACTAACTATCACCGAAGATCAGCTGTTGGAATGTGTTGATATTATAAGAAAAACCGTCCTGTCATTCAACTGATTTTAAGAAATTTCTGCTGATGGATCCTCTTTTTTGAGCACACCGCCGCAGATCAGTGAAATAATCAATCCTATCAATAGCATAGCTACAAAAGCAAATATGGTCATCATGCCCGGTGACATCCACATGGCCATATTTTCAGCCATCTTCTCAACTTCAGAATCTGACATTCCTCTTTTAAGAAGTTCTTCTTCCTGTTTCAATTTAATATAGGTCACCATACCCGGATTGATCACTGTGAAATAGAGGTATGTAAATGCCGACGAAATAGCACCTCCGATTAAAGTTATCGTCATACCCGTTGAAAAGCCGGAACCAAATGACATAAAGCCGTTACCATCTTTATCACGATATTCTTTAGTACCTAAAAAGATCACTGCCGCAGCGATTGCCATGTTGAGATATCCGGAAATTTGCTGTACCGTATCATCTTTTTCAAGACCAAGTCCGTAAAATATCAATGGAAGTGCGACCATAATTCCTCCAAGAATTAAACCGTATCTAACTGAAGTTTTCATAGGCAGTATTTTAAGATTTTGCTGATAGAGTTAATTTTATTGCAAACAAAAGTAAACTATTTATAATGATTTCAAAATCATAAGGGCACTCTGCTCTCCAATCACACTTCCAATTGCAATACCCATTCCACCCATTCTGACTGCGCAATATATATTGCCATTAACTTTTTTCATGATCGTCGATTTGGAATCTCCCAATCCCATTATCCCGCTCCAGCGCATGTCAACTTCAAAAGTCTGCTTTGGCAGGATGACTTTTTTGAGCATTTCATCGAGTTGGTTTTGGATGATTTGAGTAGTTCCAAATTCAGAAGTAGATTCGCCTGCAAAGTCAAGGTTTCTGCCGCCACCAAGGAGGACACGGTTACCTACATTTCGAAAATAGTAGAACCCTTTTTCATAATGAAAACTGCCTTTTAGCTTGAGATCTTTAATGGGTTTTGTAATAAGAACCTGTGCCCTTGCCGGTTGAACCGATAAATCCGGAAGCAGATCGGATGCAAATCCGTTGTTGGCTACAAGTACCCTGGATGCATAGAAGCTAAAGTTATCGTTACATTGAAGTTCCACTTCGCGCTCATTATTTTTGAGTGCATGTATGTTCAAACCGTTAATAATTTTTACTCCCAGACTTGATGCACGGTTAGCAAGGGTCTCCATCATTTTACCTGTATCAATTTGCCCTTCAAATTGATTAACGATCAGATGATTCACCCCTGCAAAACCAAATTTTTCTATACCGTATTCGGCAGTGGTGTAGGTTTTTGCAGAACCGGTAACAGGCTTCAACAGCGTGTTAAAATGCACCATCGATTCCATGCATTTGTCATATGACTGCAGATCGCCGGTTGTAAAAAGTTCGTAGCCACCCAATGGCTCGTAACCAATGTTAACATCTCCCAGCAGTGTACGAAGGTTTTGCAACCCGGTGTACCGCATTTCCACCCTCTTTAAAACTTCATCCTCCGATTCTTTTGTTAGGTCATCAAGCAGTTCCGTAAGACTTCCAAAACAGGCAAATCCGGCATTGCGGGTGCTGGCTCCATATGGAAGGAAACCTCTGTCTACCACCATCACATTTAATTCAGGATCACCCGATTTGAGGTATATGGCAGCATTTAAACCAACAATTCCGCTTCCGATAATACACACATCAATATTGCTGAAAATGGTGTTCTTTTCCCAAAAACTAGGTGTGTACATATTTTTTTGTGACTAAGATAGGGACATTAGTTCATTGGTTCTTTAGTTCATTGGTTCTTTAGTGCTTTAGTTTGTTAGTGGGTTAGCTTGCCTGCTACAGCCAGATTCATTTGATATTAGTAGGCGCTCAAATCACACAACTGACGCAACACCATCCAAATTCCTATGGTCAAGTCCCCCACTGGTAGTCATGCATCAACCGCCAACTGCCGACCGGTAAGTGAAACCAAGAAATGTTTAACTTTGATATTGTAATTTAAACTATTGCGATTTACGACTGTTACTATTCTCTATGATAGGATTTAGGTTTTCAGACTACAGGGCTCCTGATCAAACGCCATTTGACCGGCTTTTCGATATTTTTAAGCAATTGCTCACTTACACTAGTGGTGATTTTAATGAAGCAATCAGCTGGCTCACCGAATTGGACAAAGAATACAAACTTACTGAACCTGATTACGGTATTGGAGATTTCATCCGGGACCTGAAAGATAAAGGCTACATTAAGGATGAAAATCCGGGATCCGGGAATATAGTAATAACTTCTAAAACGGAACAAGCGATTCGCCAGCAAGCTCTTGAAAAAATATTCGGGAAATTAAAGAAGGGAAAAGCGGGAAACCACACAACAAAGTTTACTGGTCTTGGTGATGAAATGGGAAGTGACACACGACCTTTTCAGTTTGGTGATGGCCTTGACCAGATTTCCATGCTGGAGTCGATGAAAAATGCTCAGATCAATAATGGAATTGGAGAGTTTCGAATAACAGAAGAGGATCTTGAAGTAAAGGAAAAAGAACACAAAACACAAACCTCTACTGTTTTAATGATCGACATTTCTCACTCCATGATATTGTATGGCGAAGACCGTATTACTCCCGCCAAGAATGTTGCAATGGCATTGTCGGAGTTGATTAAACGAAAATATCCCAAAGATACCTTAGACATTATAGTTTTTGGTGATGATGCCTGGCAAATTGAAGTGAAAGATTTACCTTACCTACAAGTGGGACCTTTTCACACCAATACTGTTGCAGGACTCGAACTGGCCATGGATTTGTTAAGAAGAAGAAAAACAGCCAATAAGCAAATTTTTATGATCACCGATGGTAAGCCTACATGCTTAAAGGAAAATGGAAGTTATTATAAAAATAGTTTCGGACTCGATCGCAAAATTTTAAATAGGTGTTTAACGCTTGCTCAAAGTTGCAGGCGTTTGAAAATACCCATCACTACCTTTATGGTTGCAACCGATCCTTATCTGAAGGAGTTTGTACATGATTTTACTGAAGCCAATCATGGGAAAGCATTTTATACGTCACTGCAGGGATTGGGAGAATTTATTTTTGAAGATTTTGAAAGAAATAAAAAAACAAGAAGATAAAAACACTTTACATTTTATGTATTGTGTAACAAGAACAGTTTATACCACATTTGATTTTATAACCGGCAACAACTAATTTATGAAGCATATTAAAACATTAGGTGAACTTAAAAATTCGGGATACAAAGCGAAGCGCATTAAAGATGAACTTCGTGACAACCTGATTTTGAAAATTAAAAATAAGGAAGATGTTTTCAAAGGAATTATTGGGTTTGAAGATACCGTAATCCCTGAAATTGAAAGAGCAATTCTTTCCCGGCATAATATCAATTTGCTGGGGTTAAGAGGTCAGGCAAAGACGAGGATCGCCAGACAGATGACCGAGTTGCTCGATGAGTATATTCCTGTTGTGGAGGGTAGCGAGTTAAACGATGATCCTTTGCATCCTACTTCTGCTTTTGCAAAACAACTTATCAAAGAAAAGGGAGATCAAACTCCTATAGGATGGATGCATCGTTCGGAGCGATATGTTGAAAAGCTTGCAACTCCTGATGTATCTATTGCCGATTTGATTGGAGATGTTGATCCCATTAAAGCAGCGAACCTGCGGTTAAATTATGCCGACGAAAGAGTAATTCATTATGGAATTATTCCACGAAGCAACAGATGTATTTTTGTGATTAACGAGCTCCCTGATTTGCAAGCAAGAATTCAAGTGGCTTTGTTTAATATTCTTCAGGAAGGAGATATTCAAATCAGAGGGTTTAAAATCCGGATTTTATTGGATATTCAATTTATATTTACTGCAAATCCCGAAGATTATACTAACAGAGGAAGCATTGTTACTCCTTTGAAAGATCGTATTGGAAGTCAGATATTGACTCATTATCCTAAAAGTATCGAACTTTCAAAAAGAATAACTGCACAGGAGGCGCGAATTAATGCCGATCAACTTAACAGCGTTGAAGTGGGTGACCTCCTTGCCACCATTATTGAAAGAATCGCATTTGAAGCGCGCCAGAGCGAGTTTGTGGATGCCAAGAGTGGTGTATCTGCTAGGTTAACGATTACTGCTTACGAGAACCTGGTTAGTACTGCCGAAAGACGAATGTTTTTAAACGGCGAAGAAAAAACTTTCGCACGCATCAGTGATCTTATGGGCGTGATACCGGCAGTAAATGGAAAAATTGAGCTCGTTTATGAAGGTGAACAGGAGGGAGCCGGTCTGGTGGCAATGAGCCTTCTTGGTAAAGCTATCCGCAACGAATTTTTAGAACATTTTCCGGATCCGGGCAAGCTGAAAAAGAAAAAAGATGCTAACCCTTACCAACCAATTATCAATTGGTTCGGTGAAGGTAATGTGGTGGACCTGATGTTGCTTGAGGATGAAAAAGCCTACCGAAAGGGTCTCGAAGCTATCCCCGGTTTGTCTGCTCTCGTACAATCGTTTGCTAAAAAATTGGAGAAAAATGATAAACTCGTGATGATGGAATTCGTTTTATTCGCTCTTGCGGAACATTCATTAATTGGCAAAAATATGCTGGAACGCGGTGTTCAGTTCAGAGATATACTGGGTTCCATGTTTTCGGAAAAAGATTTTTTTAATGACCAACAGAATAATTGATAAAGTTTATCTCTGATGTGCATTAAACATAGGATATCTCCCAAAACCTGCCAAACTCACTCTACCAAGGAGATGCTTAAAGGGTGAGGCAGATGGGAAGACAGGTTTTGAGATACCCCCTTGTTTATTTTATTTGGAAGATTCCTTTACCTTCGCTCAATGAAGATGTTGAATAGCATACATGATATCAAGAAGGAACTTCAACTACTTCCCGATAAGCGTCTTGTTGAAATAGTTGCCACCCTTGCCAGATACAAAAAGGATAATAAAGAATATCTTAATTACCTGCTTTATTATGCCGATTCAAATGATGCTTACATCAATGCAATCATCGAAGAGGTAGATACTCAATTTGCTGCTATTGATGTGAATGCAAATTTGTATTTTGTTAAAAAAAGTCTCAGGAAAATTCTTCGTATCATTACAAAGTATTCAAGATACATTGACGACAAGAGTATCTCCGCCCGACTCCTGATTTATTTCTGCAGAAAGCTTAACGAATCGGAAATTCCATATGATAATAATAAAATGATTGTGAATATGTATCAGCAACAAATCAAAAAAATAAATGCTTTGATTGATGGACTTCATGAAGATTTCCAACATGATTTTAAAAGCGATATGAAAGATTTAATTTAATAAAATTAGGGCATCTCTCAAAAACCTCCTAACTCCCCAAAGCAGGTTTTTCGAATTGTCCGTAATTAAATAGTAAAGTATGACAACAGGAGTAAAAGAAGAATTCGATTTTGCCATCATAGGAGCCGGAGCCGCAGGTTTACACCTTATTCATGCTATGATGGAAGATTCTTTTTTTGCACAGAAAAAGATTTTGATCATTGATAGATCTGCTAAAGAGATCAACGACCGTACCTGGTGCTTTTGGGAAACCGGTGCCGGTAAATGGGATTCTATAGCTCATAAGATCTGGGATAAAGGATATTTTATTTCTCCAAAACAAAAGCATCGCCTGGAAATGAAACCTTACAGATACAAGATGCTTCGATCCATCGATTTTTATTCGTTGATTATTCAGCGAATAAAATCGTCTGACAATATCACATGGATCAAGGAGGAGGTGAATGAATTGATAGAAAATGATGTAGTCGCAATTTCCTGCAGTAACCAAAAATATTATGCAAAGCAGGTATTTGACAGTAGAATCGATAAAGAATTTTTTGAGGCAAATGATGATTCTGTTCGAATACTCCAGCACTTTAAAGGTTGGGTGATTGAAACAGAAAAGGATGTGTTCAATCCTGATGAGTTTGTGATGATGGATTTTACAAAGAAGTGGAATGATAGCGCCAGTTTCACGTATGTGCTGCCCTCATCAAAAAGAATAGCACTTGTTGAATTTACTTTGTTCACTCCTGAACTCATTGCTGATGAAGGATATGACAGAATGTTAACAGAATACTGCGACAATGTGTTGAAACCGGGAAATTATAAAATTGTTGAAGTAGAGAAGGGTGTCATTCCAATGTCTGATTATCCTTTTCACAAAAACAACACATTCAAAATCACCAAAATTGGAACTGCCGGATCCTGGGTGAAACCATCATCAGGTTACTCATTCAAAAATGCGGAACGGTATTCAGCAATCATAATAAAAAATATAAAGAAGGGCATTAAACCATCTAAAGGAATTGCAACCGGGCGACATCGAAAATATGATTCTATTTTTCTGGAAGTCCTTAAGAATCGGAATGAGCTTGGGGAGAGTATTTTTTCGGATATGTATCTCAAAAATCCAGCTTCACGAATATTTCGTTTTCTCGATGAGCAAAGTACGCTTAGTGAAGATTTAAAAATTATTTCTTCATTTGAATCGGCTCCTTTTATGGAAGCATTATTCAAAACAATTAAAAAAGGAAAACTGTTTGCCTGAAAAAAATTGGGGCTATGATTTAATTTCTTTCTTTTTATATCCAAATAATTTGAAGTGTGCACCAAATACAAAGTTTGATTGCAAAAAGAAAAAGTGCTGTTTAGCATATTCATTTTTGTTACTTGAAATCTTTACATCCGGCATATTGATGAAGCCACCCTTCAATTCACTTTGAATAAAGAAATGATTAAAAAAGGTGATGTTGAGTCCTATGTTGGAGCCAAATCCGTATCCTGCAACATGAAAGTCATCATGTCTTTCTCTTCCCAGCAATGTTACATCTGATTTTGGAAACAACACACCCATGCCGGCTCCTTCAATAAAATTGATTTGAATGTTACCCATATTCCAGCGTTGCAAATTCACAATCTGATCCATTCTTCGTAATTCTACATTGATATAATTTAATCCATCAGTATGTTCCATTAAAAGAAAATTAGGATTGATTTCAATTTTATCGTTATCGTAAACCCCATTATATTCAATAAGGGTATTATCTATGGTTCCTGTTATGGAAACATCCTGATACTGTGCCACTATATATTTCATGTGATCAAATCCAAATGAAATGTTGTATTTATCGTTTAAAAAATACCCTACCCTGAAATTGGTTTGTGGTATGGTGAGCTTGGTTGGATTGATGTAATCAGCTGAAAATTCTTTTTGTTTGTCGACTGCTTTCACATCATACAATTTGAAATCGAAATTGGTACCTACAAAATGAATATCTGAAGTAGTGTACCAATCCTGGTTCCAGCCCCAGTAAATGTAAAAATCATTTTTATGAGTTCTGGGTGGTGGTTCCAGATTTAGGTTTTGTGAAAAGGTGGTAGTAGTAGAACAGAATAAAATAAGAATCGTCAATAATTTTCTCATAGACCGACAGTAATTTAATGTGTCCACTGGTTGTTTTAAATCGGGGCGAAAATTACTGCTTTGGAAGGGCTTATCCTATTTATTTGATCATTAATAATGCAAATGTTATAAACTTTAAATTTAGTAAATTTTTTAAAACATGATTAATGATAATTTGAAATTATTATTGCAATTAGCTTTAAATCAAGTTAATGTTATTATTTCGAGATATATTATTTTTATCTTTACCGGTTATATCTTAAGTAATCAGCTAAATTTTTGAAGTAACTTTACCGCAAATATGCTAAATGTAGTTTTTATTCCGGGGCTTGGTGCCGATGAGCGTTTGTTTGAGTTGTTAAATTTATCGGACTGCAAATGTCATTATATACGCTGGACAAAGCCTGTAGCAGATATTGGTATCAATGAGTATTTAGAGTTGCTTGTTCAGCAATTACCTGCATTTGAATCGCCTCCGGTTTTGGTAGGAGTATCATTAGGTGGTATTATGGCCATGGAATGGCGTGAACTATATCCTGTACAAAAAACCATTCTTATTTCAAGTGTTAAGGACCGGACTGAAGTTCCGGGTTATTTCTCCATATTTGAGAAGTTCAGAATACATAAAGCCGTTCATCCTTCTTTGCTTAAAAAGGGAAACGTATTGGTGAAGCCGTTCATATCGGACACATCCAACAAAAAAGCTTTGGAGTTATTTAATGCCATGTTGCATGATGCCAATGAAGATTTTATTAAATGGGGATTGAATGCTGTAATGACCTGGAAAAAGGGGAAATCAGACATTTCAGAGCTGATACACATTCACGGCAACGCAGATCACATTTTTCCACTTCGTTACATTTCAAAACCTGATTATGTAATTGAAGACGGCCGTCATGATATGGTTCTCAGCAAAGCAGATGAGATTAGCAAAATTTTGATGAAAGAATTTTCAAAAATTGAAACCAATAAAAAAGGGTACAAAACCAACTAAATCGCTTTGTACCCTTTTGTTATTTTTAAGAAAGTTATTTTGTAATCATAAGTTTAAGAGTTCTGCGATCGCCGTTACCGGCAGCAACAGAAACAAAATACAACCCTGAATTTAATTTTCCATCCTGATTGATTTCAAATTGATATTGTGACTCGGTTAAAGTTCCTTTGAAAACGTTTTGTACTATTTTTCCTAACTGATCATAAATTTCAATTGTTACTTCTTCTTTTCCTTTGTTATTAACAAAAAGATTTACCGTCTCACCGGCAGCTGCAATATTAGGATAAAGTGTAGAGCTAAATGTAGCCGTTTCATTTTCGGTAATTCCTGTTGGAGTTACTACTTTGTAAGCATTTACATATTCGTAGTCGTTACCCACTTTTTTCCAGATTACGGTAAACACATTTACGTTTGCAGGAATCCAGGCAGCGTTCAATTTGTAAAAATAAGAATCTGTGAATTGCGCATTCGCTGAAACTGCTCCGTTAACGATAAGATCACCCATTACGCTCGGAGTAACGGCTACGCGCATAGGCTGTTTGTGAACTGCCGTGTTTCCGATACCGTTCTGGTACTTGATTACATTGCTTTCAGAAAGGTAAACACCAAGGTAATATTCACCGGTGGTGTTTTGAAAGAATTTTACTTTGGTATCGATGTACAATGTATCGTTGGAAAGATTGGTATTAAATCCGGCATTCACTACAGGAGAAAGATTCGAAATAGAATCGATTACGGCAAGAATTCTGTTTTTGGTTAGTGTAGTGTAAATTCCACCTGTTGTAGAATATTGCGTTTCGTTTTTGCCATTCACATAGAATGCAGGTGTGCTGCTAACCTGATCGAAATAAGAATACATGCTAGCTGCATTAGGTGAATACAACTGGCTTGTTGTACTGTTGTGTAATTCGAAAATCACAGCAACATCTTTTTTCGCTACCCAAACATCGTTAAAAAGAGACCATCCCCAGGTACCGCAAGGATTGCACCATGTGGCAGTTTTTTTAGACATTAAGGCCATTTGCTTTTGCTCCACATTTTGTGCCTGTACACTGGAGATAAGAAATGAAATTGTAATAAGTAGGTAGATTTTTTTCATGCTATTTAGTTTATAAGTTTCTTGGTTTATTAGTTTACTTGTCCTCCGAAGCTCTCACGAAAATTGTATTCATTTAGTATTCAATTTTTTTGAGGAGCACGGGAGGGTTGGTTTTGTGATCGGAAACTGAAGTGTAAACATAGTAAAAATATCGTAGAATTATTCATTAGAATCGAGTTTTGTTCCGGTTTTAATTAAAAATCATGAAACATATTGATTATCAGGCAAATAATATAGTCCCATTTTGGTGTGAGGAGGGGCGGGAATTTGGAATTTACACCAAAGGTTGGTTTTATCTGTGAGGGATGTGAATTTTTAAATGAATTATTTTGAATCTAAATATTTTTCCCAAGAATTTGCCAATTCATTTGAGATTGGTAGAAAAGAACTTGAGGGATAAAGTTTTTTGAATTGTTCGATAATTTTATAATTTACCTTTTCCTTTCCGGATTTCACTTCAATTGCTGTCAATTGTTTGCCTTTCTCAACAATGAAATCAATTTCTTCATTTGCTTCTCTCCAGTAATACAAACTCCAGTTTGAGATTCTACATCGACGAATAAGTTCAGTCCCAATCGATGACTCAATCAATCTTCCTTTCAATGATTTATCAGCGAATGCTTCTTTCATTGTTTCAGGAAGCGATGCTGTCATTAGGCTGTTATCATGAACTTGAAGTTTTGGTGGAGAAGCCCTTTTCATTATTGCTTTACCTGAATATTTTTTTATTCCACTCACAAAACCGGAAGCAGAAAGCAATTCAAGATAATTAGCCAATGTGGTTACATTGCCTGCATGCTGTAAAAGTCCGGTTAATTTTTGAAGGGAAACTATTTGTCCGGAATACAAGCAAGCAAGATCAAAAAGTTGTGCTAACAAAGCAGGCTTATCTATTCTGGTGAGTTGCAATATATCTTGTGAAATTGAAGTGCGAATTATTGATTCCCTAATGTAAGCTTTCCATCTCATTTCATCGTGCATGAGTGCTGCACCGCCAGTGTAACCTCCAAACCATATAAATTGTTCCGGTGTGTAACCAAAAGCAGATTTCATTTCAGTATATGACCATTGCGAGGCGTATAGTGATTCATATCTTCCCGTAAGTGAATCTGCCAATCTCTTTCGTACTAACAACTGAGCAGATCCTGAAAGAATAACTTTTAACTGCGTTTTTTCACGAGAATCTTTATCCCAATTTCGTTTGACTGCGGCACTCCAATTAAATATTTTATGAACCTCATCAATTATAAAAATAGCGCCAAGATATTATTTTTGATGTGTTTTTTGGCAATTTCCCACTGCGCATCGAGCCAAATTTCAGAACCTTGTGCAGGACTTTCATCACCAGTGCAATAGCAAACCGGTGTATTTTGGAGCTCTGCAATTTGGAGCATTAAAGTGGTTTTCCCTACTTGACGTGGACCAGCCACCACCTGAATAAATTTTCGAGGTTCACGAATCCTATCTATTAATAGTTCTGATATCTGTCGTTTATAAACCATAATATATTGAGGATATTCAAGTTTTTAAGTAATTTATTTGTCGAAAATGATATGATGTGAATGGTAAAACACTCAATATTCTGGAATAATACTTTATTGTGATTTACAACAGATTTGACCTATTAATCCTTGATGCAAAAATACCGGAAGTTATTTTGAAAAGGAGGTGAAGTATTTTCCAGAAATAGGGAGGAGGTTGAATTTCCTGATAAGAATTAAAGAAATAATCAACGTAATAACATCCAATGATTATTTAAGTGAAAGATGTTCAATTATTTCCCAATAGCAATTAAAATGCGATCCTCTTGAATCAAAACGCCCCTCATCAATAAATTTTGTGGGAAATGCTTGTGCTTAGATTGTTTGAATCCATTTACAATTATGAAATCAATTTCTTCATTTGCTTCTCTGAGTAATACAAACTGCTGTTTGAGTTTCGGCATTGACGAAAGAGTTGAGTGCTAGTTGTCGATTCAATCAATCTGCCTTTGAGGGTTTTACCAGTAAAAGTTTCATTCATCGTTTGCAGCAGTGAGGCTGTCATCAAACCATTGTCGTGCACTTGAAGTTTTGGTGGTGAAACTATCGCTGGTTCGAAATCAAATACTCGATATATTTTCGACTTTTCTTATTCTTGATTTCCATTTCTCTGCTAACTGCTTTGGAATTGGTATCGAATGGCTCAGTATATTTTAATACCCAATCTTTAGCCTTTTTGGTGTATTTGCTACCTGAATTATTATGACGAAATAATCGATCCTCCAAATCACCAGTTGAACCGATGTAATAAGAATCTAAAAATTTAGAATAAATTATATAAACGAAAAATTCCATAAAAATGAGCCCGGCACATAATTGTGACCGGGCTGTGTGGAGAATACCGGAGTCGAACCGGTGACCTTCCCGACATTCGTCGGGACGCTCTAGCCAGCTGAGCAAATTAACACAAATTCTATCGCTGGTTCGAAATTAAATACTCGATATATTTTCGACTTTTCTTGTTCTTGATTTCCATTTCTCTGCTAACTGCTTTGGAATTGGTATCGAATGGCTCAGTATATTTTAATACCCAATCTTTTGCCTTTTTGGTGTATTTGCTACCTGAATTATTATGACGAAATAATCGATCCTCCAAATCACCGGTTGAACCGATGTAATAAGAATCTAAAAATTTAGAATAAATTATATAAACGAAAAATTCCATAAAAATGAGCCCGGCACATA
>Ga0105046_10007202_pt1 | contig 17536 bp, 15 predicted proteins | sample MAT03_FD_78385 | JGI IMG/M metagenome (GOLD analysis project Ga0105046, IMG submission 78385) | Freshwater microbial communities from Lake Fryxell liftoff mats and glacier meltwater in Antarctica - MAT-03 (megahit assembly) | ecosystem: Environmental > Aquatic > Freshwater > Ice > Liftoff...
GGCACCGATGGGCCCCCGCAAAAGGACCGCGCGAAAGGCCGTCCACCGTGCGTCAGTAGGGTCATTCATGAATACATAAATGGTTTCATATAAACCAACTAAAAACAACATGTTATGTGCTCTGTGCATATTAAATGAATAGAAATATGCATACATAAATGCGCTTGGACACCGCCGGAAGGAAAGCTGCGCCTGCCCCTGGCGATGGTCTCGTTTGAACCGGTTTTCAGAGGTGCGGTGACTTATGCTTTAAGGCTCCCTTTTCGATCATGAACCATGCGCCGCGGCTTAACCCAGCTTCCCACGTCACCTTTTTGGGTGGCGACAGTGAACTTGTGGCTGGGCTAAAGGCGCTTAATCCCGCGGCACAACGCACTTTCTTCGGACGCTACTCTCGCTATGTGGAACGCCTTTTGCGAGGCGTCCTCGGCCCCGATGCCGAGCTTGGCGATGTCATGCAGGACACCTTCTTGGCCGCGTTTCGGCAAGTGGGTGGATTGCGCAGTCCCGAGGCCTTAACCGAATGGTTGCGAATCATTGCAGTGGGGGTGGCCCAAAACCGCATTCGATCACGCCGACGAAACCGTTGGCTGATGTTCTTTGCGCCCGAACAGCTTCCTGAACCTGTGCCCTTGGCGGCCCACGGCGCGGAGGCTTCGCAGGCCTTGCGTGCGGTGTATTCGTTGCTTGATGGGATGCCCGCACATGAGCGTGTGGCTTTTTCATTGCGGCACATTGAAGACATGACTGTGCCCGAAATTGCCAAGAGCATCGGTGTTTCCGAATCAACGGCGAAGCGTAGATTGCGCGAAGGCGAACGACTTTTTGACGAAGCGAAACACAAACACCCAGCTCTTGCGGAATGGTGCGGGATGGAGGGGGCATCGTGATGACAACGAACAAATACCAGCGACTGGGGCGTGCCGCGCGCACTGAACTTGATGCGCTGGTTGATCAATCAAAACTTAGTGCACGCATCCTAGAATCTGTTTTGGATGCGGCACCACAACAACGAACCGCCCTATGGCGTTGGCCTGCGCTTGCGTTGGGCACAACTCTGTGCGCGGCAGCTGTGGCCATGTTGGTGCTGTGGCCAGCAGCCCCCGTGACTTTTACGATTGCCGGAGAAGGCTTGGGGCAGGTGGGTGATTCGATCGCCGCCAATGACTTGATCAAATTGGTCGCTTTTTCAGAAGGTACCACTGTTGGCATCACGGCACATGGCCGGGCAAAGATTGTGCGCGCACAACATGAAGGCGCAGATGTTGTTGTGGAAAGCGGAACCGTGCAGGCCAACATTGCCCACAAGCAATCCACCCAGTGGACTTTTCGCGCAGGTCCGTATTCTGTGTTTGTCACCGGAACAAAGTTTGATTTGAAATGGGACACGGTGGCCAAGCGCATGACGCTTTCCATGCAAGAAGGCCGCGTGCTCGTCAGCGGCGGTGCTATCACAACGCCACGAGAGGTGCGTGCAGGCGAGGTGCTTGATGTGAGCGAAAATCATGACGAACGCATTGCTCCCGCAACTCTGCGGCCTCCTGTTTCGCCTGTCGAAACCGAAAAGGCCGAGCCCACGCCAAACAAGAAACGATTGGCATTTGCTTACCCCACCGCGCCTAAAGTGCTTGAAAAAACTTTGTCCCCCGCCGCAACACTGTTTGCGCAAGCCGATCGCGTGCGTCTCCAAGGTGACGAACGCGCCGCTGTGGCATTGTTTGAAAAGTTGGCCACCGATTTTCCTCGCGATCGTTTGGCAGGGTTGGCTTCGTTCGCTGCGGGGCGATTGTGGTTGCTGCAGCTGCATGATCCGAAGGCCGCGTTGTTTGGTTTCGAACGCGCCCGACGCTTGGGATTGGGATCTCCACTGGACGAGGACTGCCATGCGCGTATCATTGAAGCTCTTGGGCTGTTAAAGAACTTCAACGCATGCGCCACCGAACAAGCGCGTTACCTGGCCTCGTTTCCGAAAGGACCGCACGTAGACATCGTGGCGAAAGCTTGTCGTTGAAGTTTTGTTTGGGTTTGCTTTGTGTGGTCTGGAGCTTAAACGCTGGCGTTGTTTTCGCAGCCGTTCCCTGCCAACCGCTTGGCCGGGGTTGGGTTTTGTTTGAGGTTGCTCCCGAGCTTGAGGCCGATTTTGCAGAAGCCGCACGCGCTCATTTGGCAGCCGAACTTGAGGCTCGTGGGGTGGCTGTTTGTGTTGCTTCTTCCGGTGATGGCCCCGCGGCTTTGGCCCGCGTATCGGTGGCTGGTGCGTTGCAAGGCAGTGTCACGCTGCGAATAGAAGATGATGTCGCGCAAACGATCGTCGAACGCAGAATCGATTTCGCCAAAGTGCCGCCACAAGGACGTGCTTTAACGTTTGGGTTGGCTGCGGATGAACTTTTGGGCGTTGGCTGGGCAAGTGTTATCGCTCACAAGCAGGCCACGGAGACGCCGGTGGTGGAAGAAAAGACCTCGGTTGTTACCCCCGCAATACAGATTGTGAAAGCAGATAGGTTTGCTTTGCTTGCAATCAACGCTGCAACCTTTCTTTCAGGGCTTCGCTTTGCTGGGCCACAACTTGTTTTGGCGCAAAGAATAGGCCGGTTTGTGCCTGAACTGCGGGCTGGCTTGCGTTGGGGAAATTCTTTGAGTGCCACACATGGCCAGGCATCTTTTAGCGATCTAAACATCGGTGTTGGCGCTTCATGGGTTGCCACGCCCTTGCATTGGAACACGTGGGTTGGCCCCACCTTCGGTGTTGAACTTTCCAGGGTTGCCGTGCGGGGCGAAGCAACTCAAGGGGCATCATCACAACAAGGGCAGGCAGTGGGTTCCATTGCGCATCTGGGGTGTATGGGTGTTGTGCGCCTCAGTTCGCTGTTGCGCTTGGCAGCCACCATCACGGGTGGTTACACTTTGGTTCCCGTGCGAGCAGCCGACGCAGGACAAGATCTTGGAGGCGTTGCAGGTTTCGTGGTGCAGGCCAGCTTTGGACTGGGAGCGGTGTTCTAGATGGCGCACTATCGCTTCCAGATGGTGCTTGCCCTTTGTGTCGCTGCTGTTGCAGCGTGCGATGGAACAACGCTCAATGTATTGGACGGGCCCGGTGCGTGTTTGAACGCTTCGTCCACCGCCGGCAAGCCAGCGTTCGCTGCCGATACTTTCGTTGATTCGTTTGGGATCAAAGCTGTGGGGATGCCGTTAGACAGTTTCATCATGAAGGAGCGCTTGTCGCAGCTGGGCGTGCGGCACATGGTGCTTAGCTATTTGGTTGATCGGTTACAGGCGAAGGCGTTGGCCGATTCACTTGGTATGCGAGGGTTGGTGTTCATCGAAGACGTTAACGACGCGCTACCCGCGCTGACGTTCTTTGGTTCTACGGCAACCGCCATTACGTGGCGAAATAACGAGACCGTTGACGCCACGTGGGGAGAAAGGTTGCGCACGCGCCAACAGCAAATGTTCAACGCCATCAAGAACAACAGCGCCACACGCAGCATTGACGTTGTGGGCCCGAACGCGCAGTCTGATGAGCAAATCGCGGCCGCAGGGAATCTTTCGGCCTGGGTAGATTATGGCAGCATGCTTCCTTGGAGAACGGAAGTGTGGCGGTCTCCCCCAGGGATAAGAGTACAGACCGATCTGGCAAGGCACGTTCCTGTGTTTGGCATGCTACCTATGATTGTGCCCCAGAATGGTTACGATACCTCAGAGGCCAAAGGCGTTAGCGAAGCTGTGCAGGCAAAGTATCTGGTGCGCACCTTCCTTGAACACTTTCGTTTTGGGGTCAAACGCACTTTTATTGCCGATCTGTTTGATCAAGGGCCAGTGGATCCTGCGATGACCTCTCTAGGCATCGGCATCATTCATAGCGATGGTTTGCCCAAACCTGCGTTTGCAGCGCTGTCGCGCACCATGGCTTTGCTTTCAGATGCGGGGCCCGCGTTCATTCCTGGGCGTTTGGCCTTTACACTTTCAAACGCCTCGGCCGCTGTGCACCAATTGTTGCTGCAGAAACGCAACGGATTGTTCTATTTGGCGCTTTGGCGAGAGGTGGAAAGCACCGATGAAGATGTGAATGAGTCAGTTACAATTGATTTGGCTGGCAGTGCCAAAAATTTGACTGTTTTTAACCCCGTATCGGCTTCTGCGCCCGTGGCCCAAGGCAGCGGAAAACGCATCATTGTGAATGTTTCCGATGCCTTAACCGTGGTGGTGGTGGATCTGCAGTGTAACTGACGTGGCTTTATGGGACCTCTGACCCGGTTTTGAAAGTGCCGGTGACTTTAGATTGAGCAGATGAAAACACGCATTTATGAGTTGTTGTGCGTTGTGACGGCCGGGGGATCCCTGCTGCTTGGCGCGTGCTCTGGGGCCATTTCCTCCAGCGGTGGTCCAACTCCAGGTGGCCAGGGCGAGGTCGGTGGAATCGGTGGAAGTACACCAACGCAGATCAAACCTCCCGAGCCTAAGCCCGGCGGCTCTGACCGCCCCGACGACTTGAATGCTTTCTTCAGCCCGCCTGCCAACCGTGATCGGCCTTTGGCGCGTATGACCCGAACTCAGTTGGGCGCGATCGCGAAAGATTTATTTAACGTCACTCTTTCAGCGCAAGATATCGCTTCGATTCCCGTTGCACGTTCGGTAGATACCACCATCGATCCTGCCCAATATGTGGATGGCGTTTGGAACTATGCAGGGGTTGTTTCCACACGTGCCTTTGTTGCGCCCGGATCGTTGGCTGGCTACTGCGCAAAGAAGAAGCTGGCTGATCTTGCGTGTGCTCGAGCGATGATAACCGAGACTGCACCGCTGCTGCTGCAAAGGCAGCCCGCAACGGCCGAAATCGACGCGCTTGCGCTGCACTTTACGAACGCCGATGGCTTGCCAACGGAAGAGCGCTTACAAACCGTGTTGCGAGCGATGTTGATGGCTCCTGGTTTCCTCTTTCCCACTGAAGCCGCTGCCACAGCGCCCCTACGGGATCACTTCCGCTTGTCTCGCCTCACCTTGGCGATGTGGAACTCCCTGCCAGATGCCACCACCGTTGCAAAGCTGGCCACAGACGCAGCGGCTGGCAAGCCTTCAGCGGTGGATGCGTTGTTGGCGGATCCGCGTGCCGAGCGGTTGTACACGCGCCTAGGGGCCCGCTTGGTGGATCTGTCGAAACTGGGCGACCTTTCCAAAGCGCCATCGTATGGTTCAGTGTTTTCGGCTGCGGTTCAAACGTCGTTGCGGGAAGAACTGAAGTTGTCGCTTGCCGCCACGGTTTCGGAAGCTGGGTCGGATACTTTCACTCGTTTTGTTGGTTCGCCAAAGGTTTTGGTGAACAAGCTAAACGCACCGCTTTACGGTCTTTCCTCAACCAGCGACAAATTTGAATCTTTGGATGCTCTTGCAGCAGAGCAACGTTCTGGGATCCTAACGTCAGCGCCTTTGCTTGCGATTCTGGCTCACAGTGACGAAGGATCAGTGGTGAAGCGCGGTGTGTTTGTGTTGCAGAATTTGTTGTGCGTGCCACCGCCACCACCGCCACCCAATGTACCGCCCTTGGATGCCGCGGGATCGTCAGCCACAGCGAGCCAACGCGAACGCCTAGATACCCACCGAACAGTTGCGTGCATTGGTTGCCACAAACCGATTGATGGCGTTGGTTTCGGGCTTGAACGATACGATGCCGTTGGCCGGTTCGTAAGTTTAGATCACGGCAAGCCACTAACAGGTAAAGGTGTGTTTCCACAAACCACCGATGGTCCGGAGAAAGATTTCGTCGGCGCCAGAGAGTTAGGCCAACTGTTGGCTGTTTCCACACAGGCCCGAGAGTGTTTTGTGAGCCAGTTGCACGCAGCGCTGACAGATCGCGATTCCAACGCTGAAGAAAGCGCGGCTCTTGATGCCGCACGGCAGAAGTTTGTGGCCACTGGCGATGTTCACCAGTTGGTAAGCGAGCTGATGACAAACGCAACCACCAATGTGCGCTTCTAGCCACCAGGGTTAAGGATTTTCTTATGGATCGCAGCCGTAGAAACAGAAGAGCGTTGTTGATGTCCCCCGCCGCTTGGTTGCTGATGCGGCCATTCATAAACACAGCGCGCGCCTTTGCTGAAGGTGTATCGACGCCCAAATGCTTCCTTTTGATGTCGAAGTGCCAGGGGCAGTATCCGCACAATCGCCCTGAATTGTGGATACCGCAGCAAGGCGCGGCTGGTTTAACACTGCCCGCCGCTATGGCACCCTATGAGCCCGTGAAAGATTCGCTGAACTTTCTGTGCGGTTATGAAAACCGGGCCATGCGCACGCAAATGAAGAAGCCTAATGGAAGCTCAGACGCGGTAGATTGGCACCATTCGTCCGCTGCGATTTTCACGGGCGGCATGTTGGCGTATTCCGAAAAGCGCGGCGACGACAACGTTGCGCCCGCATCCAGCGAATCACTCGATTGGTATGTGGCCAAACAGTGGAACACCACGCCGCTACACATCAACCCCTTGTTCCGGCCTGGCGATCCGCCACGGAAAAACGGAGATCGCATCAGCTGGAAAAAACAGCCTGACGGTTCCATTACGTTTGCCCAAGAGCATTTGAACGCACTGTCGGCTTGGAACGAGGTGTTTAAGAACCTACCTGCGGCGGGCAATGGTCCAATCCCCGAGCAAGTTCTGCGCGACAAACGCAGCGCGGTTGACAAGAGCATTCTGGATCAGACGCGTGCTGATACATTGGCTTTGAATAAAGTGCTTTCCACTTCACAACGCCAAGCACTTGATGCACATGAATCGGCGTTGCGCGATCTGGAGAAACGCTTGGCCGCCACGGCTACGGCTCCTGCGGTGGCGTGCACCCGTCCAGGGCAGCCGCGCACGCCGCCAGATACAAACGCTGTTCAAGCCGAAGTGTTAAAACGCATCACCGACGTTCAAGATCTAATCTTGGTCACTATGCGCTGTGGCTTGCGTCCTATCATTGGCTTTCATCTGGCCCACATGAGCGGCAGCGAAATGGTGCCTGGGCTTTGGACGAACGGCGATCAATACATCCCAACTTCATTGAAAGGCACTCCCGGCGCCACCGGGTATCACAATGATCTGTGGCACCGCGCGGGCGAGAACCCCAACAATGACATGTGGATGGTTCGACTTGAAACCAAGATCAATGAGTTCTACGCCAAAATTCTTGCAGGAATGAAGGCTATACCATCAGGCAACAGCAACCTTCTGGATCAAAGCATCGCGCTTTACGGATCCATTCAATCGTACGATCATTCAAACGAAAACCACTCGTTCATGGTGGCGGGCTCGGGTGGCGGTAAGATCAAAACCGGGCGCGTGTGGAAGACGAACGATTTTTCCAAACGCGAAGGTGGGCGTAATTTCCCGCACAACGATGTCCTCATCTCGACCCTGCACGCGCTTGGTTTTGGTGATGTAAAGACTTTTGGAAATCCGGAATTTTGTAAGGGCGGTGTTCCAGGTTTCGTGTAGTTCCTTATTTTTCGCGATAGGCGCTCACGAAGCGCCAGCCTTAAGCTTTGGCCGTTTGCACGGCAGCAAGGCGGGTTCTACTTAGCGCAAACCCAATGGCCGCCGCTAACAGCACACCAGCCATATGAAAGGCAAAGTTGTGTGTGTAGCTGTCTAGGGCGCTGCATTTGGCCAACAACGCCGCTTGCCCAGCTAAGGCGCCCATCGCCGCAGAACTTGCCAGCGCAAACGAAGGCCTCGCGAGCGTGCCTCTGCGAACCAACCACAACGCCGCCAACATTGCAGGTCCCGCATAGGCAAGCTCGTAACCAAGACAGTGAAAACCCCTATGTGCATCCATTGGCCCACTGCCACCGGCCACCACGGCTATTGCGGCAGACACAGCGGCAAGCAGCGCCAAGATCCAAAGCTTCGCGGGAGCGGCCGGTGCCATCTCGCGTTGCAACTGTGCGCGGATGCGCGCCAACGTTGCAGTGTCGGGAGCAAACGGCTTCGCATAAACATCAAGCAACGCGAGAGACGATTGCGCTTGCTGCAAAACGCTTGAGCATTGTGCGCACGTGGCCGCATGAGCAAACGCCGGGATTCGCTCGGGATCATTGCGATCCAAAGACACAAGTCCGCCGGCGTGTTCGGCAATGTGGGCGCAGTTCACGACAACCCCTTTAGTTCGTGCCGCAGTTTTTCGTATCCACGAAAGGCTTTCAACTTCACGGCCCCCTCGGTGGTTCCCAACGCCTCGGCAATCTGGGGAAAAGTAAGCCCTTCGAATCGATGCAGATGGATGATCACTCTTTGCGCTTCTGGCAACGCTTCCAATGCGGCGCGCACCTTGGCCGCACGCGAGGCTTCGTCAATGACTTCATCGGCCAAACGAGGTGGCTCGACCGCACCCGTGGCCGTTTCGGTTTCTTCCTCAAGTTCGATCTGTTGGCCAGGCTTTAGCTTGCGCAGTTCATCCACCCGCACACGCGCAGCGATGGTGAACAGCCACGGGCGCAACTGCTTATCGTTCTGAAAATCTTTGCGCGCCTTATGCACCTTCAAGAAGGTGGTTTGGGTAAGATCGTCGGCCACGGCCGCGTTATTAAAGGTGCGCATGAAAAATCCATAGACACGGGGGGCCAGCGCCGTGAACAAGCGGTCGAAAGCCGTGCCATCGCCGGCGACATAAGCCGCCATTAAGGCCTCTTCGTTCAAATCGCTGGTCTCCATCAGATATACGGGGCACCCCGTGCCAGGGTTACGCGCAGTATGGCGGTATTTCGGTACCGTTGCTAATCTGACCGTCCTTGCCATGTTGGACCTAGCTTCGTACCCCCTGTCGCGCCTTGCTGATCAGCTTGGCACCCCGTTTTACCTCTATGACGCCCAGTGCTTGCGGTCGGCATTGGGCCGGCTTTCAGACCTGGTTGACGGCCCAAATCTGGCTTGCCGCTATGCGATGAAGGCCAATTCGTCGCGAAAAGTGCTGCAAACTGTGAAAGACGCGGGCCTGTGGATCGACGCTGTCAGCGGCAATGAGGTTATGCGGGCCCTGATGGCGGGGTTCCCTGGTGGCGCTGAGCCGCCCGTGGTCATGTTAACCGCTGACGTCTTTCGCGACAACGCGCTGACGGCGGTGTTGGAACATCGAGTGCTGCCGAACCTTGGCTCGCCTGGCATGGTGAACGAACTTCGCGGCGCCGGTTACCGAGGCCCCATTGGTTTGCGGGTGAACCCTGGTTTTGGGCACGGGCACGTAAAGTCTTGTGATACGGGCGGTCCTTCATCGAAGCACGGCATTTGGCCGGATCAGCTGGAAGCCGTTCGCAAAGCGGCCGCCGATGCCAAGATGCCTGTGGTCACTTTGCATGCCCACGTTGGCACCGGTCCTGAATTGCGCGAGTTTGATTCAAATATGCGCCGCCTGGTGGAATTCATGGCCACATTGTTGCCATCGTTCCCCGATGTGAACGCGGTGAACTTGGGCGGCGGCATTCCGCACCCCTACCGACCAGGCAAACCCACTTATGATCTAAACGCTTGGTACCGCCCTGTGCTTCAAAACGCAGTGGCTTTGTTGGCCAAGGCTGCGGGCCGACCCATTCGCGTGGAAGTTGAACCTGGCCGTTACCCCGTGGCGGGCATGGGCCTATTGGTCACCCGGGTCAAGGACATCAAAGAAACCAAAGCGAATGAACGTGGCCCTGGCAACCGCTTCGTGATGGTTGATGCAGGCTTCGCAGATCTCGTTCGTCCTGCGATGTACGGCTCGTACCACCATATAACCGTTCTAGGCAAAGGCGCAGGACGTCCCGAAGAACCTTTGGTGGTTGCAGGGCCCTTGTGCGACAGCGGTGACGTGTTCACACGCGACGACAAGGAACTATTGGATCCGCGCATGTTGCCGCTTCCAGATGAAGGCGATCTGCTGGTGCTGCACGACGCTGGCGCTTACGGCATGGCTATGAGTTCAAATTACGTTTCGCAAGGCCGCGCACCCCAAGTGTTCTGGGACAACGGACAAGCGACGTTGATCTCAAGGCGCGAGACCATTGAAGACGTCGTCAAAGCCGAGTGCGAAGAAGCGATCTGAACCCCAAAAACAGTCGACGTTCGTAAAGAATTGGTCCACACTCAGTCGCGAACAAGTAACCAAGATGGACCGACGTAATTTTTTGCAAGGTGGAATTGTGGCAGGCGGGTTGGGCTCAGCCGCTGCTCAAAGTGGTTGTGCGCACAACACGCACGTTGCCCCAACTGAACTGCCGCTCACCGATCCTGAAACGGTGGCACATGTCCTGCGCAAGCTGGACGAGCGCTTGGCGTGGATCGACAAACAACCGTTGCCCGCGAACCTCACGCCCGATCGACCGATAACGCTTGGCAAAAACCTTTCGGACGCGCAAGTTGAAGCGCTTTTCCGGACGTCGATCAAGACCCTGTACATCACCGGGCGGTTCATGGATCTTCCGGACGATCTGAAGGTTCATCCTGAGATGCAGTCGCGAATTCTTGCGGCGCAGCCAATGATGGACGATGCGGTGCTCGGCGTTACCGCGCTGCTTGAATCCTTAAGCAATGAAGATCACCGCCACATTCAAACCGCGCTGCGCAGCCGATCGGATGTTGCAGAGACCTTGTCCGTGATGCTGAACGAGCCCGCCAAGGAAGATGGCATTCCCTTTAAGCGGCGGATGGAGCTGCGTTCGTCGGTGCTTTCGCTTGCAGAAAAGATGACAGAGCAATCTCCGGCTTTGACGATTGATCCCTACGTCAAGAAGGTTCGTAAGGTTGAATCCCGCCCTCGAACCCACGCTGAAGAACAGCGCATGTGGGCGGCGAAATTTGGTGAGGATGCCTTCTGGCAACACCAACAGAAACTCAACGATATTTCGCAAAAGTGGCAACAAAAGTACGCGCAGGCGGGAAAGACAGCCCCAAGCGACGCTCCCAGGCCCGCTTTAAATATGCCGCCCGCGGGCACACAGCAAGCGCCATCGAAGGGCCACAGCATTGTGAGTACTGGCGGCAGGATGATGGGTTTCGGAGCGGGATCGGTGGCTCTGGGCCTGGTTTTTGCTGGGCTTGGGAACGTGTTTGAAACCGCTCTATTCGCGTGGCCTGCGCTTTTCTTTGGCGTGACGGTGGGTCCAAGCTTGCTGATGGTTGGGCTTTTAGTGGTGTTGGTTGGAGGCCTTACGATTGCCTTTGAGTGATCGTTCTCCCCTTGCGACCAAAGTGGTGATCACAGGGCTTGGTGCCGTTTCATGTTTGGGCACTGGATGCAAATCGCACATGGCAGCGATGCTAGAAGGCCGCGACGGCTTGAGAACCATTCGTCGTTTCGATACCTCTGCTTTCGTATCGTCGTGGGGGGGAATCTGGCCTGCTTGGGACGATCGCGTACAGGCTCCTCTTTCGGGCGGATCTTCCTTGCTGAATGGATCTTTGCCATTTCCCGCAGATGAAATGGCACTTTGTGCTGCACAGGAAGCTTTAAGCCAAGCAAGCCTCGAGAAACTTGATTCGTTGAGGGTAGCTTTGGTACTTGGCACTTGTTTCGGTCAAGGGTTCACGCGCTTTCATGAACTCACAGAATCTTTGGCTGAAAAGCTTGGACTGCGTGGACCTCGCGTGACCCTATCCACTGCGTGTAGTTCTTCAACCAACGCGATTGGTATGGCCCGCGATCTCTTGGTGGATGGTTCCGTGGACATTGTGCTCGCAGGCGGCGTGGATGTTTTGTTGCAAGAATCGTTTGCGGGCTTCAATGCGATTGCCGCTATGTCCGTTGCGAAGTGTGCGCCCTTTGGCGAACCATACGGGATGAATCTTGCCGAAGGCGCAGGGTTTGTGGTGCTGGAACGATCAAGTGACGCCGCCGATCGCGGCGTTTGCGTTCTAGGTTCGATCGATGGTTATGGTCTATCGTCTGATGCGCATCATGAAACCTCGCCCGATCCGACGGGGGTAGGGGTTGAGCGCGCCATCAAAGCCGCTCTGATCGACGCAGGCATAAGTGAATCGCACATCGACTACGTCAATGCACATGCAACAGGGACCGAAAGCAACGATCGTATTGAATGGGAAGCGATTGAACGATCGCTTGGTCAACGGTCCAAGCCGGTGCCTACAAACGGTCTGAAAAGCTTTCTTGGCCACACCATGGGATCTGCAGGCGTACTTGAATTGATCCTGGGTCTTTTGTGTATGAACGAAGGCATGTTGCCGCCCACTTTGCGAGCGCATCCATCTCGCCCTGGAGCACCAGGGGATCCTTTGGATGGAAAGAATCCAAGGAAGCAAGACACCCGCAGCGCCTTGAAACTGAGCTCCGGTTTTGGCGGTGCCAACGCGGTTCTTGTGCACAGATCCGCTCCGGCTTTTCTTTGCGATACCAAGGAAGACTCAACGTCTGGTTTGCATGCATCCAGCGTGGCTCTGCCCGCACTTGTGGAACTTCAGGGTTGCGCGGTTGTTGGTGGCGCGGCCGTGGATGCCATTTCGCTTTGTTCCTATATCGACAACGAGTTGCCCGTCTCCCAGACAAGCGGCTCGATCAATTTGGCGGCGGTTGCCCCGATGGTTGATCCTCGGCGACTTGATCGCGCCAGCCTTGCGCTTACCAAAGCTGTTGCTACAGGGATCTTAGATGCAGGGATCGGCATGTCCTTCGATGAATTGGATCGTGTAGGGCTTTTCCTTGGCGCCACCCGTATGTCTGTCGACAGCACCACTCGTTGTCAGGCCAGTCTTAATCGATTCGGTCCAGCGGGGATGTCAGCAGTTGCGTTTTCGCGGATGTCCGTTAACGCTTCTGCGGGTGCGTGTAGCAAGTCGCTGGGGTTGCGTGGTCCTACCAGCACGCTTTCCATTGGTGCTGGCAGCGACCTACTGGCGATTGTTTACGCGGCGCGATCGTTGTCGCGCCGAACTGACACTTGCCAAATCGTGGCAGCGGGTCTCGAAGAGTCTCCTGAAGATGCACAAGCAAGCGTGGAAGGTTTCAGTGCGGTGTTGCGTAGGCTGACTAACGCGCCCTGCAGTGGGGCTATCTTGGTTGCCGGTTGGGGCATTGCCGGTCCGGGCGATCTACAAACAGCCGCAGCGGCCGCTTTGAACGATGGCATCTTACCCGATTCCGTTTGGGCAGATGTTCCACACGCGAAAAACGCATTGGGAAAATCCATGCCTGACGCTAGCAACCTTCGTTGTGGGTTTCGCAATTTACAGAAAGTGTTTCCCCTCGCCCGCAACGCCACGGTCACTCTCGCGTTGCCAGCCGCGGTATACAAACTTAGAACCAAGGCGATGCGTTCACTGTTGCTGCTCAGCGGCAAGGGTCAGTCGGCCGCCGTGGCCATCGTTCTTCGAATGGTATGACGATGCAGACGAAACTTGAGTCCTATCTTGAAGACCGCGAACGCACCTTGGCGCAGGTACGACAACTTCTGATCGCAAGTTTAGATCTTAAACGTCCTCCTGAAGAAATCGATCCAGACATGGCACTGTTTGGCTCTGGTCTGGGGCTCGATTCGATTGATGCCGTGGAGATTGTGATCGCCCTTGAAACAGAATTGGGTGTGAAACTGGAGGAAAACACCGACCGACAACGAGCGCTGCGAAGTGTCAACGCACTGGTTGATGTTGTAATGGAATCGAAGAGAAGCCAGCTGGTTTCGACGGAGATTGCACCATGAAGAGTGCCCCGAATATTTCTTGTTTGCGGCAAGGCGTTTCCCTGCGCGATCTTGCGCAGGTTGTTGCACTTCGGCTTGAAGGCGCTTCGGCATTTGCCTTGTTGGATCGGATGAGCACAGCACCGATTTATGTTCGGGAAGGACAGATCAAACAGTCACTCTTTCTTCTTCCTGATGGAAAGATCTTCGCCGACATTTTGATCGCAAGCGGCGGTGGTGGATTCTTCGTTCTTTCTGAGGGCCCCAGTCGAGAGGATCTGCTTTCCTACATTTCAACTTACGGTGGCGACGCGGCTTTGCAGACCAGCATCGTTGATCTTTCAGAAGCCTACGATTCTTTCGGCGTTGGTGGACCGTTTGCTTGGGAGTTCGTTCGCGCTCTGCTTGGTCCCACCGTGCTTGGGATGGGGCACCTCACGCTGATTGCTGTAGGGCCCGAACGCAAAACGCTATGTTTTCGCACCGGAATGGCGGGTGAATATGGGTACTGCATTTTCGTGCCCAAGAACGAATCCGCACACGTACGGGAAACCCTTTCTCAATTGGCTGCGCAGTTTGATTTGGAAACCATGACGCAGGGTGATCTAGAACTGGCGGCGGTTGAGCAGGGCATTTTCAACATCAGCTTGCTAAACGCCCTTGGTTCTCTAAAGACCCTTGGTCCGATTGAATTGCAACTTCAATCGCGCGTAGGATTCGAACGCTCATTTGTGGGTGCCGAATCGCTTAACCACAAAAGACTTCACGGGACAACACATAGAACCACGAGCTTCTCCGCGGCGAGCTTGCTCGCAGAAGGAAGCCCAATCTTGCTTGAGGGCGTTAAAGTGGGAACAGTGTTGGTTACACGTCAGTCACCCTGTCGTGGTGATGTGGTTGGTCTTTGCTTGCTAGAAAAGAAATACGCGCATCCTGGCATCGATGCTTTCTTTGCGCACATCGACGAAGGGCTAATTCAAATTTTCACCAAGACTCCTCCGCTTCTAACCAACCGGAGTCTGGCCGTAAATTCATTGGTCCATGCTTACGCAACCAGAAGCACAGCGAACTTTCCACCTTTGGTTATTGAATGACAAAACTTTCCTTGAAAGAACTGATTGGAGCCTTGTGCCTTGTATCAGTTGCAAGCTGCGCACCTTCTTTGTTGTGGGTTGGTCACAACCCAGCACGCACCAACCGCTTTGAGCTTCGTCACAATGGCAATCAATTCTGGGTGGTACAAAGAGTTTCCGTTAAGGGAAGTGGCATCTTCGAACGCAAGAGCGCCGCGTTCGACGAAGTGTACCTAGAGCACGCGAAGTGGAATCCCAAGCGACAGTCGCTTGCTTTTATTGCACGTCGTGCACAGCAGTATGTGGTTGTTGACGATCTGCAGACAGGCGCCAGCTTTGATGGCATTGGAGGGCTGTACTTCAGCCCCGACGGAGGTCACTTGGCCTATTCGGCCAAACGGGGCGACAGTTGGCTTGTGCTCAACGATGGTATTGAGGTCGCTCGCGCCGAGTCGATTGTTGATCTGCCCTTTTCTTTCAGTCCGGACAGCAAGCGACTTGGTTTCGCCGTGGTTCGCGGAAAGTGCGCACACACTCTCATTGATGGCGCATTGGGCCCCTGCGTTTCGAACGTTACGGCGCTTGCCCTAGGCAACACGAGGAAGGCCGATCTGATCTTGGTGAAGAGGCAAGTGGAATCAGTCCTGCTTCATGAGGAACACGAGTTCGCGCTTCCTAACCTTAAAGACTTCTCACTGGATCCAGTCTTTGGAAGGTGGGCAGCCGTTGTGCAAGAAGGCGATTCACAGTCCCTGTTGCTTTCGGGCCAGGGTGTCGCGCAAGCGTCAAAGGTGATGCGTCTGGAGTTCTCGCCGTCAGGAGCGCTTTCCTACGTGATCAAGCGTGAGGATGGATTGCACGCGGTGATCGACGGCGTTGAAGAACGTGGGTTCATGGACGTTGGGGGGATCGTGTTCAGCGACTCTGGAAAGCACCACGCTTACGTTGGCCAGGAAGGAAACGTCGCCATCGTCATGAGAGATGGCCAAGAAGTGGCGCGGTGGTCGGCGGCTGATGGTCTTGTGTTTAGCGCCGATGCAAAGCGGTTGGCCTATGCCGCGCGCAACGGAAACTCGTCCTTTGTTGTGTGCCAAGACAAGCCGTATCCATTTGACGTTGTGGTGGAAACCTCTTTGGCATTTACTGCGGATGGGCAGCACTGCGGGGCGTTGGTGGGCACTTTCGTCGGTAAACGACTTTCGATCGCGATCGATGGTAAGTCCGTCTTGCCGTTTGATTCTGCAGAGTTTTTCGGTGCCGCTGCAGAGGGAGCCGCGGGCTTATCACAGCTGCGTCCGTGGGTTCGCGCTGAAATGCAAAGGTATGTCGAACCCCACAATGAGTGATCCCAACACAAAGGCGATTGGCTTCTTTGTGGACGAACGTAGTTGCATACGTTGCGGCGCTTGCTGCATCCTTGCTCCTGGCGTTTTTGCCCTCGGTTCGGGAGCAGCGACAGTCCACGCTTCTGCCATTGATGAGGAATCCATTCACAGGGCAACAGCTTCGCTGCTTATTTGCCCCACGGCCGCGATCAAGCGACGGCAAATCACCCTGCCGGAACCGCCAGACGAAATACAAGCTGCGAAGACCTTGTCGAACTTCAGCAACATGGTCAGCTGCTCGGAGTCTGTACGGTGGAAGTACGACGAGATTAGATGGCATGCACTAGATCCTAACGCCACAACCGAGCCCTTGAGAGGCCTGGTTCGGCAGATGGCGTTTTCTGAACACGCAACTTATTCAGCAACGCAGCGGTTCATGCAGGATTTCTCCGACGATGTTGCGTTTACACAATGGCTTTCTATTTGGTTCTACGAAGAAACCCGTCATCCGCATGTTCTGACCGAATGGCTTACCCTCTTGGGCGATGGGCCATCGCCCGCAACCGATTTCGTGCTTGAGGCAAGGGTGTCGACGCCGTTCATGAAATCGAAAATGGGAACGCTGGTTACCAACATTGTTTCAGAAGTAACAGCGTCTGCGGCTTACACGTTATTGAGCCAAGCCAGCCGCGAACCAGTTCTTGCGCAGCTTGCGAAGTTTATCGCAGCAGACGAAGCAAGGCACGCGGCAGCGTTCTTTCACTTTGCCAAAGAGCGATTGGACAACGCCTCCGATCCTTTGCGAGATCGTCTTGACGCTTTAAAGGTCTTTGGTTTCTGGATCTCTCAGAATGAACACGTCACGCATCCGATCAACCAGATGCTTCTGCGCTTGCAAAACGACAAAACGGGTCAGGCCGCGCTGGATTCGATTAGCCTCGATTTCGATTTGCTAAAGCGAAGGCTAAGCCGCTTGATCGGAGAACTGGTAGGCTTAGATCTGCAAGGACCCGATGACGTTCTTCCCTGGATGAAGGTTCTTACGTCGCAGGTCCAAGCTCGTTCCACTTTGTAGCGCCGCTACTTGGCGATGCCCGCCAACCCGTCGAACTTGCCGATGTCAGTGATGCTTAGCCCACTGCCCACATCAACGTCCATATATTTGGCCGCGTGACGAAGCACACCGCCCACGCTGCCTTTGGCAGTGATGGCCTTGCCGGTGGTGTTGAAGAATCCGTCGCCACCTACCAAGTTCACCACCATGCCGCCGCCGGTGTTGTGTGGATCGCTGGTGGCGCTGAAGGTTGAAAACTCAGTGCAGATATAAACCAACGTGCTTGCAAGCAATGGTTCGCCAGCTAGATCTTTCGTGGCGCCCAAGCGATCCACAAAATAGCCGATGTCTTTGAAGATCTCAGTTTGCATTTTGGTGATGCGGCTTAGATCCCCCACGGTGCCGTTGCTGATGTTGTGAACTTCACCGTGGTAGCCGCCGAAGCCGGGAA
>Ga0105046_10007206_pt1 | contig 17534 bp, 13 predicted proteins | sample MAT03_FD_78385 | JGI IMG/M metagenome (GOLD analysis project Ga0105046, IMG submission 78385) | Freshwater microbial communities from Lake Fryxell liftoff mats and glacier meltwater in Antarctica - MAT-03 (megahit assembly) | ecosystem: Environmental > Aquatic > Freshwater > Ice > Liftoff...
AACTTTAATACTTTGTGGCCTGGCAGTACAAGTATTAACTGTACCAAAATTAGTAGTATACCCCATTTTATTTTTCGCCCACAAACAATTTCCACTGCTGTCGTATTTAGCTATGAAACCACCCGGAGGAATGGAGAAGTTGTCGAATGTAGCTGTTTCGTTATTGGTTCCACAGAGGTAAATGTTACCGTCATTGTCTAATGTAATCCCGGATCCACTATCATCTTTGTTCCCTCCTGCCTTTTTGGCCCAGATACAATTGCCATTACTGTCGTATTTAGCAAGGAAACAATCTTCATGGCCCATTCCTTGAAGCGTAAACGATCCAAAATTTGTGTTGCCATAATAGGAACCTGTAATATATATATATCCTAAATTATCAGAAGTAATACTTGCAATTCCTTCACTAAAATTAGATGCATTATTTCCGCCAATTTGTTTCCACCAAACTTTATTTCCTGAACCATCATATTTTGCAAGATAAAAATCACTGGAACCTACACGTGGCCCTAAGGTATCTGTTGAAGAAAAACAATATCCTCCAAGAAATATTCCTGACCAGTAGGAGTTTCCTGATGGATCAGTTGTTACAAAACTTGAAATATCCCATTGATTGCTTCCTGTATGCGCACTCCATTGCCAGCTTTGAGCAGTTAGGAAATTTGATGAAAATAACAGAGATATGATATTTATAAATTTTAAATATTTCATGATAGGTAGATTATTGAACGATAATTTTGGAAGATTTGATTTCATTTTTTGATTGTAACGTTAGATAATAAACCGCTTTGGGTTGATTAGACAGATCGAGTTCGTTGAGATTATTATTACCAATAGTTTGATAAATAATTTTTCCCAATGAATTATACACCTTAATTATTGAACCATTATATTCCAAAGATGTACTCTTTATGACAAAACGACCTTGATTGGGGTTGGGAGATACTTCAAATAGTAAATTAGTCTGGTTTTGATTAAAATGTATTTCAATTTCTTTATTCGATATTTGCGGAACCGTGAAATTTTCAGAACCGGTAGATGATACCCTGTAACCACTAAAATCTCCACATTCCGGTTCTACTACACTTGTAAAAATATGCACTTCACTACCTGTTTTTGCATGGAATTCATGGTCTAAGCGAATTTCTTCACGGGCAGTAAGAGTACCGGAAGAGCCATCTTTAAACTGGACATTATCTTTTATGGTGAGCTTATGATAGGCTCTTAATAATTTTTGTTCACCGGTATTCACGATCAAATTATCAATTATAGGATCATACTCAAAAAAATCTCTTTTTAGATTGAATACATTAGATGATACAGGAGGGAAAGCACTTATTCCAATATATTCTGCCCCTGCTGCTGACAATCTTATTTGATTTATTTGAAGATTACTTCCATCAGGTTCGTTGTTTAACTCAATGTCAAAAGGAATTAATGTAAAATCACCATTGGCATCGGAATATGTGTAATGTTGATAATTTATTGGTTGACCATTACTTTTTTTTCCAACTATTGTAAATCCCATCACAAACGCATTTTCAATAGATTCACCGGTTTCATCGTCGATAACCAAACCAATTTGAGCATTTGGGTGGTTGGGGTGGTTGTAGGGATTATAATATTCGTTGGTACTGGTGGGCAGGTTACACAAATTGATGTTGGAGGCATCGAATAATCTCACTGCATCAATTGCGGGTTTATCAGCATTTGAATTGACGTAATGCCCTGTACTTGCCAAAGAATTTGTTGGATCGGAATCAACATAATTAAGTAATCCATAGAAAGCTCCTCTGTTGTATTCACTTTTGTACCCATCTTCAAAAAGTCCACATATCCAACATGGAGGGTTATTAGCGGAAGCACAGGGGTCGGATGTATCCCAGCAATACCCTCGTTCATCCATAAATTCCCACCAGCTAAACCCACTTGCTCCGCAATCGCGAAGAGCTACTAAGACTTGTTCAACATACTCTTTTTGATTTTGCAATGTTCCATCTATGGTAGGAGCTGAAAAGCAGGTAAATTCCGACGCCAAAAATCCGGTTTCTCCAATAATCCATGGGCGCTGGAGTGCATGAGTACACCAATAAATTTGGTTTAGCACTCTTTTAATTGCAGGTTCAGGATCATAATTTTCCCATTCTTTTAAATATGGGTAAAAATGCATCGAAAGAAAATCTATTTTCATAATAGACTCATCCCAAAAATGTACATCCCCGGCATCAGTACCTCCAATAGTGATCAAATGGATTGTATCAGCCGATCGAATTTCATCACACCAAATGTCAACAAACTGGCAAATGGCACTTTTGTCTTGAACAACATTCCGATCCCATATTTGAAAATTAGGTTCGTTGTAAATATCATAAGCTAGCAAATGGGTTTTAGATTCCAATTGTATCGCCAAAGCATTGAGGTAAATTCCATAATCAGTTGCTTCTGCCAAACTAGAACCTCTATCGGTTGCAAAGGGGTCTTCAGGTGGGTCAGAACAAAGTAATATCACATATAATTCATTATCCGCAGCTAAATCAATAATATCAGCAATTTTTTGAAAAATTACATCCGAATTTTGATCAGTATACTGTGTACCAGCATCAAGAAAAGTCGAGGTTGAATAATGAAAATTAGTAAAATCAGCAATACTGGCATGAAAGCCTACAACACCTTCATTTTTTCTCAAATCAAGAATCAGTCGGATTGAGTTAAACCCCATTTCTTTTATTTTAACAAAATCATGTTCTACGCTATTTTGACAATCAGTCCAGCTATAATTTTCAAAATCCCATTTTTCGGTTCCATAATCATGGCTTCGTACAAATTTGATCTCATTAGCAATCAATGGATCAGACAATGTAACGCCATTATGAACTAAATCAACAGTATAATTCATAACCATTGGAAAAAACGGATCACCGTCTGAATTATAAAATTGTTTACCAGTTAGATCCACGTAAGGAGGGTTTTGCGCTTTGAGGGATTTTGTATAAATGAGTAGCAGGACTAAAATTACGCTAAAATTTAGAATTTTCCTCATTATTTATTCCTCCTTGAATTATTTTGAATTTGGCCAATTGTATTTTTCAGTTCATCAATTTGATTTTGCAGGTCAACAATATAAAGTGCTTGCTCCTCCACTTTTTCGAGAAGTTTCACCTGCATTGCACCTAATTCAAACCCATCCTGTGCTTCAATTTCAGCAGCTGTGGGCATTCCGGGCAGGTGCTTGTATTTTTCGAAGTAATTACCATAATTCCTAATACTCATAATGGGATAACTTTCTTCGAAAACATAATCCGGCCAGGAGTTATTGGTGACTTTTATATCTCTAGTGGCAATTCCCTCAGCCACATAAAGTTTATATTGCACATTAGTACTCCAGAGGGTGGGAGGAATCATTCCAATTCCTACTCGTCCATCGCCATCAATATAAAATCGAGTTGCACCCGTGTTTGAATATGCTTCATTATCGTAAATGAAAAAATTTCTATTGATAGCATTGTGCTGCAAATTGCTACCAATCGACCATTTTGGAGTGCCATTGTGAACAAACTTAATTTCACTGTTTGCATTATTAATATTCGTGCTCTCAAGGATTATTCCATCGGATGTTCCGGAATCATGTTTTATGTGTAATTTATAAGTGGGTGTTGTAGTACCAATTCCAACATTGCCTGTTGTAGTTCCTCCATTTGCAGAACTTACAAATACAGTTGGAACTTGGCTATTACAACCCAACATTATTGAATTTGCTATGTTATTGGTTAAATTATTTCCAGTAGTCCCACTACCAATTACAATTGCATATTCTTGAGTTGATTGAACTCTATATCCCATGGCTATTGAATATGAGGACTGTGAAGAAGTTTTGTATCCAATTGAGGTAGAATATAGACCTGGGGAATTTGCGTATTTTCCAATCGCAGTTCCTTTCCAACCGGCAGATAAATCATCTCCATATATCCTGTTCAGCGTAGGGTGTATTATTATAGTACTATCACCGAAATAAATTAATGAATCAGGTGACACTATTCTGCCGGCAACTAATCTATTAATATTAAACTCTCCATTTGCTTTAAGCCTTGCTCCTTCTGTATTATTTGTTTTAAACACCAAATCAGTTGCATCTGCAGTGCCTATATACTGAGAAAGAGGACTTATTCCTTGATTTCCTGATAATTGCCAATTGCCTCTTTCAGGCTCTTTCATAACAATAAGTTCACTGTTAACTTTACAATTATTATTATCAGTTACAGTAAACTTGTAATCAGCAGCACAAATCGAGCTACGATCTTTTGTCGTAGAACCATCAGTCCACAAATAAGTATATGGTGGGACTCCATCCGATACAATATTGCTTATATTTCCATTACAAGCTCCATATAAGCTAATGTTAAATCCATTTGGATATTTGTATGGGGTTGTAACTATAGACAGATGTCTTGGCTCTGTCAAGGTAATTTCAGCACCGATTGCATCGGTGAGTGTATCGGCATCATCAACATTCACCCGGTAATAGCCTGCAGGCACATTACTGAGATCCTCCGTAGTGGCAGCATTGCTCCATATAATAGTGTATGGAGGAGTTCCGCCGGTAATAGTTAAATTAATACTTCCCGTAGCACTTCCAAAACAACTGATGTTATAACCGTTGTAGTCGGAGGGAGTCAATTGAAGTGATGTTTGGGCCTGGGAATTAGTAAAGGCGAAGATTGCTAGGAAAAGGAAAAGGCGGGTTGGCGAGTAGTGGGTAGTGGGTATTGAGTAGTGGGATTCTTCATAAAAATGATATTAAAATGTTAGGTTATTTCTTTTGTTAATGTGAAGGTAAACACATTTAATTGAAAAACCTACTGTTTTTGAAAATATTTTTTGATGGGAGATCCGCTAAAATTAATTAAATGGGACTTAATTGGTCAAAAGCTTGAACCACATAGGAACATAGGGAACATAGGCGTGGTTGGGTCTGTTTTTGAACCACATTGACATAGGCGAGTTTGGGTCTGTTTTTTTGAACCACATAGGAACATAGGGAACATAGGCGTGGCTGGGTCTGTTTTTGAACCACATTGACATAGGCGAGTTTGGGTCTGTTTTTTTGAACCACATAGAGACATAGGGAACATAGGCGTGGATGGGTCTGTTTTTGAACCACATTGACATAGGCGAGTTTATGTCTGTTTTTTGAACCACATAGAGACATAGGGAACATAGGTGTGGTTGTGGGTGGGCGAGAATAGGTTTGCGAATGCGGGTCTCTTTTTGGCCACATAGAATTACATAGGTGAAATAGGGAACATAGGCGTGGTTGGGTTTATGGCAGGAACTATTTTTGACCACTTAGAAACATATTCGTAAATTCGTAGATTCGTACCCGAAGGGATTCGTAATTCGTTACGTTTCATAATAAGTGTGGTTTGCGGTAGGTTTGATTGGCATCTTTTAGAATTCGATTTTGTAACTTAGGATTGGGATGAGTGAAGTTTGGTAATAAGTTTTTATGCTATTAGATTCTTCGTTATAAAATTTGCCATAAATATTTTTACGGTTGGTTACGTTTTGGATATCCAGAGCGAGTGTTTGGGTGGAATGTGGTCGGTTCATTTTCATGCTGAAGCGTACATCTGCTCTAAAGTAGGCAGGATATTTTATGGTGAAAGCTTCGTTATCAATATACACTGCACCTTGTCCGGGTAATGCTTCGGAAGCTGCCAGATCGATTGGGGTATCACGGAAACCACCGCGGTAAATAGTTTTAAGATTGATGCCGTATACTCTGTTTTTAGATTTTTTTGTTGATACGAATTCTTTTCCACCTGTGAAGGTCAAAGAATAGTTTCCATTGTATCTTGTATTGCGTAAAACATTATCCGATCCTTTATATTTTGATTCATACAATGAACCTGAAAGAAGAAAATAATAATTCTTTTTCATGAATTGTTCCAGAGTAAGTTCGAGCCCGTAATTGTAACCTGTTCCTTTGTTAGTTAAGGGATCAGAAATGTTTCCCTCACTCACATTCACCATAGAGAAAGAACTTAATTCATCGCTATGAACAGGAATGTTGAACAATGCCTGGTAATAGGTCTCCACTTTCATACGTAATGTTTCGTTCAACAAACGATCGTATGCAGCAACCAAGTGATGCGATTTGCTCATTTCTAAATTTTCGTTGGTGGCGATGTTTGTTGGTGATTTTGCAAAATAAGTTCCGGTAGGCTGAAGTTGACTATGCAACCCATAACCCAAGCTAACTGATTGAATATTCGAAAATTCATACTTTAAAGCTGCTCTTGGTTCAATACTGTAGGTGTTGTTTAGAGTTAAATAAAACAGGTGCAATCCTGCATTGAATGACAATGCTTCGGTTAAATAATATTTTGATTGAGCATACATCTGTGTAGTATAGGTGCTACCATTATCTTTTAAATAAAGTTTTGTAGCATTAATTTCTTGATCATAAGCAATTTGTTTTACATCGAAACCAATATTGTTAAGAATAATACCGGCACGCAAATTATGTCGCGCGCTAAATTTGTGGTTTAAAGTAGAGGTGAGTGTATATTTGCTTTGATCAGAATATTCATCATGTTGCTTTTGGTCTACATACTCGTCATCGAAACGATTTTCTACAAAGTTTTGATAAACACGGGCAGCAACAAATGCTGATCGCAAATAGGTATCCTTACCCAAAATTAAAGAATGAGTAATTCCGGCAGCACCGGTATTTGCCTGAAATTCGTAGCTGTATCTTTCGCCTTCATCCTCCCATTTAGTAGAATCAGGTTTGGCATCAAAATATTGTGAACTGAGTCCTCCAAATCCAAATAAAGTAAAATTTCCAAATTTGTTAGTAGGAAGATAAATATTATAACTTAAATCCTGAAAATCGGTAGAACCATCTCCTACTCCAACACCCATTTTACCTAATATCGATAACGTTGAATAGCGATAATTGATCAGGTACGATCCGGCATATCCCTTTTTGAAAGGACCTTCAACAGCTGCATCTAAACCAAGGAACCCGGCAGCAAAAGTATATTCTGCTTTTTCATTATTCCCTTTTCTTAATCTGATATCAAACACACCGCTTAATGCATTTCCATATTCCGATGGAAACGCACCGGTCATAAAATCGGAATTCGCCATCACCTGAGCACTTAATATAGATATCCCTCCACCTGATGATCCCGGTGCGGAAAAATGATTCGGGTTGGGTATCTCCACACCTTCCATTCTCCAAAGTAAACCGGTTGGTGAATTACCTCTGATCGAAATATTATTATTCCCATCATCGGAACTTATTACTCCTGCAAAAGAACTTGCCATACGAGCAGGATCATTTACGGCAGCAGCATACTTTTGAGTTTCTTCTACCGAAAAGGTACGCGCACTTACAGTAGCCATTTCATTGATCACATCATTTTTATCCTTTTCGGCAGAAATAACTACTTCTTTTCCCTGAATAAAATTCTCTTCCATCTGAATATTAATAACCATTTCCTTTCCGGAGTTAACAACAACATTCGGTATCGTAAGTTCTTTGTAACCCAAAAAGGTGATTTTTAATGTATGCTTTCCAATTGGAACTTTAGTGATTTTAAAATTCCCATCCATGTCGGTTGCGGTTCCCAAAATTGGATCGGTATTAAGGATGACGACGTTGGCACCGGGCAAAGTGGTGTTTGAAATTTTATCCACCACCGTTCCCCGGATAGTTTGAGTAAGTTGCTGGGATTTTACACATGAAAATGTGATTGCAAAAATTGATGTAATAAATAAGAGTTTCTTGAGCATAGGATTTTAAATTGATGATTTGAGGCTATGACACGTTTAAGAAAGAGTACCCCTAGTGGGGAATAAAAAATATTTGTGGGTGTGTGTGTGTGGTTCGGCTTCGCTCACCATGACGGTTGCTGCGTCTCGGCTTCGCTCGACGCTTTTGGCTGACTGCTTGCTGCGCAAGGCAGGGGCGCGGGGGGCGGGGGGGGCGGATCACGCACTTTGTGCACATAAGTGCTAAGTGTTTGAGTTTGTGGAGTGTGGAAAGGTAGATTTTTCTGATTGCAAACTAAAAAAATCGTAATGCAATTTTAGCGCCGAGCCACATTTGGAGTTTGGTTTGCTCCTGTTGCCAGGTTTTGGTGTAGAAAATATTGGGTTCAATATAGGTATAAATATCAGGATAATTATAGTAATTAGTTTTTGTTAATTGTCCGTTGAGGGTTAATCCACCGGCTAGGGACATATGTTTTGAAAGACGGGTATCGACGCCCAGATAGACTTTGTTAATGAGATTAATTTTTTTTAGATTATCACCCATTACAATTTGAGAAGAAGTAAGATCGAAATCAAGGAGTGTTTTGGAACTTAATTTTATTGAGGTACCAAAGCCATAACCAAAATTCCACAACAGTGTATCGCCTGTTCCGGGATGAAGTCCGGCTATTATTATATTATGAAATGATGTTACGCCGGTTCGGAGGGCAACATTCAAAGGAATTACTTCGTCGGCCGAAACTTCTACTTTGTGATAACCATTGTGGACATAGCTTAAAAAGCCAATAGGAACACCGGTAGTTGATTTAGAAACGTTGACAAAACCTAATTGCCCTCCATTAAGTTGTTTGGCATAATTCACAAAACCAATTTGAGTACCATTCAGTGTATCAATTGTGACATTACAAAATCCTGTTAGTTGTGTCCCTGTCATAGATTTATTGGCGACATTACAAAAAGCGGATAATTGAAATCCTTTAATGGTATCGACAGCAGTATTTACAAATCCCGCAATTTGCACACCTTGTACTTTACCTCTCACCGTATTGACAAATCCTGCTAATTGAACTCCTTCAAAATTTTCCCAATCAAAATTTACGAAACCGGCCATTTGGCAACCATTAACATCTTTACGAACAAGATTGGTGAAACCTGCCATTTGTAATCCACGCACTTTGCCACCGCATAAATTTACAAATCCGGCCAACTCTAAAAATTCCACATCACCTCTGTTAAGATTAAACATACCCGATAGCTCTGCTTTTCTGACACCGAGAGAATAGCCACCAAAAAGATTGAACGAATAATCATTAATAACATTCATTCCCATTTTACCATTGGTGCCAATGTAAGGAAGTACGGAGGCTTGGAACTTTCGATAAATAGTATCGGAAATATTGAGTGCGTTATTAGTATTTTCAAGATTTTTAAAAAAAGAACCGGCCGTTTCTTCAGCCGATTCGGAATGATTTGGTTCAGGAACTTTAACAGGTAACGGTGGAAGGTATTTGCGAAGTGTATAATTATTAAATACTATAATGTTTTGATCCAGAAAAGCGGAAGTATCCACATAGCCTGATTTACTCACCGATAAATTTAAAGGTAACTGTTTGAGATCAAATTTAATTCTGTAAAAACCATACGCATTTGAAACGGTTGATTCAAGTGACTCCTTATCGTACACGCTGGCATAAGGAATAGGTTCCCCTTTTTCGTCACGCACATAACCGTTGTACGTAATCCATTCATTAGGTTGTGCTTTAACTTCCTTTGATTTTGCTTTTTGAAGAATGAGGTAACCACCCTTTTCCTTATACTCAACTTTACCATCGAAAATTTCATTAAGGATTTCCCGTACAGGTTTTTTTACAAAATAACCCGAAAATATCTTTGACACATCTATAATAGCGGAATTATATGAAAAACTAAACTTACCCTGCATCGCAATTTTATTCAAAATGGCATCAACGCGTTCATTTGTTATCTTGAGTGTTAGGGTTCTTTCAAGAATAGGTTTTGTTGCGGGAACCTGTGCGAAGGCTACCTGATTCAACATAAACATCACTACCAAAGCTAAAAAAATATTCAAAAAAAGAAATCTACTTTTCACAACCCTCTCCTTCCACAAAAAAAGCTCCGTTCTCCTTTCTGATTCTGAGAGCCAGAGTTTCTGCAATGATATCGACTATTGCTTCAACCGACTCATTACGAAAAGTTGCAGTAATATGACACGATTGAATATTTTCGGCAACGGAAATATTAGAATCATACACTTCATTAAGTTTTTGAACAACGGCGATTAGACTTGCATTTTCAAAGACAAATATTTTTGTTTTGTAAGCAAGGGCATTGGTATCCGCTAGTACTTCTTTAATAAACTGATCCCGCTTCCACAGATAGACGGCTTTTTCACCTTTAATCAAATTGACATAATTGTTAGATGGTGATGTCAGTACCACCTCACCACTTTCCACAAAAACAATAACAGAATCACTACCTTCAGATGCTTTCACATTAAAAGAAGTTCCGATATCATGAATGGTTAAATTACCGGCTTTAAGTTCGAAGGGTCGTGAAAGATCCTGTCCAAGATCAAAAAATGCTTCCCCTTTTAATTCAGCTTTTCTTTTGTTTCCGGAAAACGAATAAATCAATTTTGAATTTTTATTAAGCACCACTTGAGTACTGTCGGGCAATTTAAATTCTTCAACAGTGTTCAATGCTGTTAATGATACCGGTACAACTTTTTCGGTAGACATAAACTTATAAGCAACAAAGGACAATCCTGCAACAAGGATGATGGAGGCTGCTATTCTCAAAAACAACCAATTTGCTCCGGCACTATTTATACTTCTAATAGTTGCAACAGTTTTTTCCTTCTCAAGTTCACTTTTCAATTTCAGCCAGGCTGCATCGGTATCATAAAGTTTTTCAACTCTAGCTTGTGGTGCATGCGTATAAATTTTTGAAAGAATTTTAAAATAATCAAGATTATCTGACGATTCATTCTTCCACACCTCAACCTCTTCCCACTCAGAATCCGTTGCTTCTTGCGAAAGCACTTTTGCAATTAATGATTCTATGTATTCGTTCTGCTCCAATTATTTTTGAGTTGATTTACTGATGTTTTGGCAAAGGATAAATCGATATTTAAACCGTTTCAATTACAGAAGTGTTGGAAAAAATACGATGATCCACATGAGGTAATCTTTTAAATGTCCACGTAATAGTTTGAGTGCTTTTCCCATGTGATTTTCGACGGTTTTTATAGAAATATCCAGATGCGATGCAATTTCTGCATACTTCATTTCTTCAAACCTGCTTAATTTAAATACAAGGCGACATTGTTCGGGTAATTGATCAATAGCTTTCACAATTTGCTGCTCCAATTCGCTCTTCAATACTTTGTGAGAAGCCTGTTCAGCGAAGTTTTCACCTTCGTAAACTTTTTCGATAGTATACAACTGCTTCACTTTTGATTGTCTGATTTTATTGAGAGCAGCATTGTGAACTGCACGGTACAAATATGATTTAAATGAGGTGTTAATTTCCAAGGTATTTCTTTTTTCCCAAAGATTAATCATGGTTTGCTGAACTACTTCTTCCGCTTCATCAGTATCGTTAAGAATTCCGGAAGCATAGTTACACAGACGTGAATAGTACTGTTTGAAAACTTTCTCAAACACCACCTCATCACCAGCCTTAATGGAATTCCAGATCTGAACTTCGTCGTTTAGCACCTCTTTTTAATTGAGGCTGTTAAAGTAACTATTTTGCAGATTTCTTCTACTCTCAGGCTATTTGATTTAAGACACTTCAAATTGACTTTACCCCTAGACAATCCGGATGATAAATAAAAAATGGGCAAAAATTGTTGAATAAATATTTTATTTAATTGATTGTTAGTGTATTATACTACTGCATCGGTTAAAATTAAAACGGTCAAAGCACCAATCATTCCTAAAAATTAACTTCTTGTTAACGGTTCATTGTCAGTAACCTGTGCATTAAAATAATATCAAATCAGGGAAATTAGACTAATTTCAACCTTTGAAAAACCAGGACATGACTATATATAAAAACTACCCTTTTTTAATCATACTGTTCATCTCAACTGCGGGAATATCAATTGCGCAGGACATTCCATTTACGGAGCGATTTTTTCCAAATAAAACAGAAGGTTTGCGATTAGCACTTTTAGATTTAAAAAATGGAGATGAATATTTTTATTCTGATCGTCCTGAGATCTACAAATTTGCGATACCCTATTACGAGAGTGCTGCAAAATTCAACGACTCCAATGCAGAACTCAATTTAAAACTGGGTGCGTGTCATTTGATGGCTCGAAAAAAACTGAGTGCATTAATGTATCTTCAAAAATCCATCAATCTCAATCCCAGTGGTGATCCATCGGTGTATTATTATTTAGGAAGAACTTATCAGATGTTACTCAAATTTGATGAGGCCATTGCTGAATATCTAAAATATCTCGAACTAATCAAAGGAAAGGATCCTATAGATTCCATTAACCGCCGCATTGAAGAATGCAAAAATGGAATGGAGCTTGTGAAGAACCCAATCAATGTAACCATTGAAAATCTTGGTGTGACTATCAACACCAGAAACCCTGAATATAATCCTTTGATTACAGCAGATGAGTCGTCCTTATTTTTTACATCACGCAGACCGGGAGGGACGAGTGTTGAAACCGATCCGGAGGATTTAGAACATTATGAGGACATATATGTAAGTGACAAAATAAATGGCAAATGGACCTTGGCCAGAAACATGGGAAATGTAGTGAACACCACAACTCATGATGCAGCCTCAGGACTGTCACTGGATGGACATATTTTATTTGTCTTTAAGGGTGACCGCAACAATGGAGATATAATGATGTCGTATCTTGATAAAGGAGAATGGACAAAACCAATTGATCCGGGAAAATCCATCAACACCAAATATCATGAATCATCTGCTTGTTTGTCGCCGGATGGAAACACCATGTATTTTTCGAGTGATCGTCCCGGAGGATATGGAGGAAGAGATCTATACAAAAGTAGTTGGGATCCTATGAAAAAAATATGGGGAACAAGTGTTAATCTGGGAGGCATCATCAACACCTCATTCGACGAAGAAGGAGTTTTTATTCACCCCGACGGCACCACTTTATATTTTTCATCGAAAGGACATAAGAGCATGGGTGGCTATGATATTTTTTATAGCACTTTAGAGAATAGTATTTGGCGGATGCCTGTAAACATTGGCTATCCTGTGAATACACCTGACGATGATGTTTATTTTGTAGTTGCTGCAAATGGAACCACCGGGTATTATGCTTCGGTAACAGATAATGGTTTTGGCGATAATGATTTGTATAAAGTTAATTTTCTTTCAGAGGTCGATCGCCCAGTGACTAAAACTACTATTTTGAAAGGTTATATTACTGAAGCTTCAACAAAAATGCCTGTTGCTGCCTATATTGAACTGATTGATCTGGATAAGCAGGAACGGATTGGAAGTTTTATTACCGATAGCAAAACAGGAAAATACCTGATTTCACTTCCTGCGGGAAGAAAATATGGAGCTTTCGTATATGCAGATGGTTATCTTTTCGAATCCAGCTCTTTTGATATCCCCGACTCGGCATCCTTCAGGGAAATCGAAAAAAATATTGAAATGAAATCGCTGGAAGCAGGTAATAACATTGTGTTAAATAATATTTTTTTTGATACCGATAAAACAGATGTAAAAAACGAATCTACTACAACACTCAACAGCGTAGTTCGACTCATGAAAGAATATCCAACTCTCCAAGTTGAAATTTCAGGCCACACCGATACCGATGGAAAAGAAGAATACAATTTACAGTTATCTGAAAGCAGGGCGAAAAATGTGGTTGATTTTTTAGTTGCCAATGGAATACCTCAAGAACGTTTATCCTATAAAGGTTATGGCGAAACAAAACCGATCGCCCTAAATGATTCGCCGGAAGGGAAATCGAAGAACAGAAGGATTGAATTTAGAATAACCTCCAAGTAACGAACGTAACGAATTACGAATGCCTTCGGCTACGAATCTACGAATTTACGAATGTAACGAATGTAACGAATTACGCCTGCCCGACTGCATAGGCGGGAATCGCTTCGGCTACGCCTGCCCGACTGAATAGGCGGGAATACCTTCGGCTACGCCTGCCCGACTGAACAGGCGGGGATGTGGTGCCGATGGACGAGTTATGTGAGATTCCAAAAAACTTTTCGTAAAATTTGGAAAATTACCATATTTTGGTAACTTTGTTGAAAAATAAGAACTCATGGGACGCAATACATCCATTTCACTTGGAAATCATTTTGAAAGCTTTATTGAAAATAGCATCAATGATGGACGATTCAATAATGCAAGTGAAGTTGTCAGAGCCGGGCTTCGTCTTTTAGAAGATGAAGAAAATAGAATAGTTGCTTTGAGAAAGGAAATCAATGAGGGTCTTGAAAGTGGACGCGCAATGGATTTTAGTCCAAAGAAGCATCTTGCATTTTTAAAGGCAAAGAGGAAAACAAATGGCTAAATATCATTTTACAAACAAGGCCGTTGATGATTTGTCCGAAATTTGGGATTACACGATCGAAAACTGGTCTGAAAAACAAGCTGAAAAATATTACGATTTGCTTGTCACCTGCTGTAATGATTTGGCAAAGAATCCGAAACTTGGAAAAAATTACAACCTATTGATAAAAGGAATATTTGGTTGTAAATGTGGTGAGCATATTATCTTCTACTCTATTATATCAAAAGGTGAAATTGAAATTGCGAGAATTCTTCATGGAATGATGGATTTAAAAACCAAATTATAGTAACCTCATGTAACAGGCGTTTGGCAAACAATCGGGTTCAGCACTTAAATGTAGTTTTTGCCTGCCAACACTGCAAGCAGGCTTCGAAATCCGCTTCTTCTCCAAGCTTGAAAACGATGGTTGCTATAATGGAAGTGCCCGCAATAAACATTTATTATAATTATTAAATGACATTATTAAAGCATTTAAAATATATCTGGATTAGTATAATGTTTTTTATATTGATTCCTTTAATTTCACTTATTACAATTTATAAAGGGAACATAAATTTACCCTTTCAGTATGTATTTGGAACATGGATATTATTGGGATTTTTTTATGCAATAGGATTCAGACTTCATTATACGTATTATCAAAATGACAAGAATAAAATCATAGAATTTGATATCGACTCAAATATGATAATTCACCAAAATGGATATTCAGAAAAAATTAACAAATCATATATTGAAGAAATTATAAATTACCAATCAGGATTAAATAACTTGACACCTTGGAATAATTATGAGTTTTCAGTTTTCAAACTAAAAAACGGTAAAACTTTTATTGTAACTTGTTTACTATTGGATATTGATATAATTATTGAAAGATTTCAAACACCAAAATTGATTAAAAAGAGTTATTTTATTGCGTCATTAAATAAATTACAGCAACCAACAAGTGGCCATGAGTAATACTTGTTTGCATGTAGAAAATCATGAACCATCTAAAGTTTGCTGCAACTTCATTACAAAAAGTTAGAAGGATAAACAAGAAAATAATTTAGTGATTAAATTGTATCAGCAATAAAAAATCCATTTTCTTAAATATGAAAATGGATTTTTTTATTGTTGATATTTTTAAAATTCTTTTAAATTTTCGACAATTCTCCTTTAAGGAAATCGATTACTTTTACTTCAGTAGCATCAATGTTCCGGATTTCGGAGAGGTACCAGGATACCCAGTCGCCGAAGTGAATGAGGTAAAGGGAACGTTGGAGTTGAGTGGCTCCTTTTGAATACACTTCAAAAACGTAGGGTGTATATTTAGTTACGATAGATTTAGTGAGTTCCATTCTTGCTTTTGTTCTTTCGTAATCGTTTTCATTACGGAAAAAAACAACAGCCAGTTTATCATTTGGAATGGTCCAACCTACGAGTTCATTGTGATTCATTTCGGGCAATGCATGATGCCAGCAAAGCATTTTTGAATTTTCATTAATCTGTTGACGGAAGCGAACACACACTGCTTCATAATTTGCCTGACTGTAAATAACAGGAACATGTTTGTGAAGTTTTTCAGCAAGATAATATGCTTCAGCGCAAATATGTTCTTCTTCATGATCGAGCAAATGGATGCTTGTTTCAAAATCTGCTTTGAACCAATTTCCAATCAATCCAAAACTATGCAACACATAAAATAGTTGAGTGAAAGAATAAGCCAAACAAGCTCTCGGAGGCATTCCACCCGGGATGATGATGTGATCGTAGCCTTTTTCTTTTGCGATATCGAGCACTCTTCCACCGGAGGTAACGCATACAATTTTTGCACCTCTTTCCATGGCAATTTTCATTGCACCAAGAGTTTCTTCGGTATTACCGGAATAAGAAGAAACGATCACCAATGTTTCGGGACCAACGAAAGAGGGCAGGAAATAATCTTTATTTACAATTACAGGAATTTTTATCTCCTGCTCAATAATTTGATTTATGATACTACCTCCTATTCCGGAACCACCCAAACCGGTAATAAGCACATTTCTGATTTCACCGGAATGCTTTTTAAAGGATGCAGCTTCGCCAATATCCACTGCCTGACGAAGTTGTGCTGTAAAAGATGCGATTAATTCTTTCATAAGAAGCTATTTTGATATAGGACAAAAATAGAAAATTATCGGCCATTTGTAAACCCTTTTGAATACTTTACTGTTTTCATGAAAATGTTGCTGAACTTTGCCCTATGAAAAACCTGTTGATACTTTTTATAAGCTCAATTTTACTCATTATCTCCTGCAAGAGTAAAGATGGTGATTATACTTTTTTTTCGACTTCCGATGATATGGCTCTAGGGGAAAAGGTTGCGGGACAAATAGAGAATGACCCTGTTAATTTCCCTATTCTCAGCGAAAATGAATACCCGGAACTGTATGAGCATCTGAACAGAATCACCGGAAAAATTCTTCAATCGTCGCAAATTTTACACCGTAGTGAGTTCGCCTGGCAATTGAAAGTGATTGATAATGACACCCTTTACAACGCCTTTTGTACTCCCGGCGGCTATATTTATGTGTACTCAGGACTCATAAAATTTGTGCAGTCGGAGGATGAATTGGCAGGTATATTGGCCCACGAAATAGCTCATGGAGATTTGCGCCACAGCACCGATCAAATGACAAAAACATATGGCGTGAAAGTGATTGCTAGTCTCCTCCTTGGCGGAGATTCCGAAATACTTGCCAATCTGGGAATCAACTTGCTGGGGTTGAAATTCAGCCGTAGTGATGAGGCCGAAGCCGACGAATTTGCTGTGGCCTACCTGAGTGAAACCGACTATAATCCACTTTCGTTTGCGGCCTTTTTTGAAAGGATGGAGAAATCAGGAGGCAGCATGGGTTCTTTCCAGTTTTTAAGCACACACCCCAATCCTGAAAACAGGGTGGAAAAAATTGAGGCGCTTTGGAAAGCAAACGGCTCAAAGATGGGCGTGGATCATAGTGCTAATTTTAACAAATTACTTGAAAGTCTTGAAGCGCAAGATTCAGCGGAAAAGTGACAAGTGACAAGCCTGCCCGGATCGAATGAATTATGTGAAAAGCCTGCCCGGCTCGGATGAGACGGGTGAAAAGTGCCAAGCCTGCCCGGCTGGGTGGATAGATAAGTTATTGGCGACAACGCAGGCCAGGCCACTAACTCACTCGCC
>Ga0105046_10007212_pt1 | contig 17529 bp, 12 predicted proteins | sample MAT03_FD_78385 | JGI IMG/M metagenome (GOLD analysis project Ga0105046, IMG submission 78385) | Freshwater microbial communities from Lake Fryxell liftoff mats and glacier meltwater in Antarctica - MAT-03 (megahit assembly) | ecosystem: Environmental > Aquatic > Freshwater > Ice > Liftoff...
GTAGGGAGAGGGACAACTTTGCGGCTCCCCTTCTCCCAAATTTGGGAGAAGGGGCTGGGGGATGAGGGTTTATTTCTTTTCATACAGAAAGAACTACAGTTTTCAAGGTGGACGCGGTTTAGTTAGCAGAGACACCCTATATAATCACATAGCTAAATCATATTCTCTTTAGAGCCTTAGGGGGCAATCACTATCTACAGGCTACAGCCTGGGCCTTCAAGACCCTCTGCAAAGCCGATTAATTCCAAGTACTCTGGATTTTCTACGAACTTTTTGGCTGCTAGCAATCCGGCAATGCTCCAGGTTTGATAAATTCTAGCTTCTTTGCCAATCAAACGGCCATTATTGCCATCGTAGTATTCTGGGAATTTATCCTTAAATAAACGCCTTTCGGCAATGGCTATTGCTGCTTGGGCAAGTTCTGATCGACCTGCTTTCAGTGCCGCCGCAGTAAATAACCACAGCAAAACGGGCCAGTTACCGCCGTTGTGATAAGACCAAGCCCTGTTCTTAGAATCACATCCTGTAACAATTCTCCACTCTAAACCATCCATTGCTGGAAAGCAGATTTTAACAGGCATATAGCCGATCAAGTCTTGCCAACGTTGGGCAAATAAATTCATAATGCTTTGAGATTCTTTTTCGCTTGCTAAGGAAGCTAAGATTGCCATGAGATTTCCTAGAGCAAAAAAGCGAAAATCTATCCGTCCCGGCCCCAGATTTCCCGCTAAATATCCTCCAGTTTCGGGCAACCACTCGGTCAACCAAGTGGGGATTGATTCTGAGTTGATGTTGAATTTATTAACAATTTCTTTACCAAATTCGTTATCCTTGTAACGATAAATTTCCCCCAATCGCTTCAGGTCTAGCCAGTAATAGTTGCGGATATGATATTTCAAAGATCCCAATCGTCTATTGACTTTGCCAAGGTAGCTATCGCCATCCCCTTCTGGTAAAAGCAATTCAGTAGCAGCCCTGAGGGAGGCATAGAATAATACTTGAATTTCTAGGGGATGTTCGTAGACTCCCATGCGACGGTCAATCATAAACGCGCCATCGGGAACTAACATTGTTGGGTACATGGAAAAGCGATGTACCAAGCAAAGATCCAAAATTAACTTGATTCCAGCTTGAAAATCCGGCTGACGCGCTAGAGTCAAATCGCCTGTAGCTTTTTCATAGGCGCGTAGCAAGAGAATCCACCACATACAGGAATCAATTGGGGGAACGCGAGCGATCGCTAGTTCACCAAAATCAGCGACCAAAAATTCCTCATTCCCATTAGAATGTACTTTGAAACTTGCAGGCATTAATCCCGCTCCCGGTTCAAAGCAGTCTATCTGCTTTTCATGACTTTGTAATTTCAGTGTTTCTACTAAGAAGTTACGCACAATCTCTGCTTTGCCGTGCATGAGAAACACTAAGGCAGAAGGGACAAAATCACGGAGGAAGCACTGGTCATAATTGAGTGCATCTGACTCTGAATCATTTGCGGCTACAGTCCCAATAGGTCTTCCCTGGTAATAGATTATGGATTTTTCCAACAATTCCCAGGCTTCTGCTTCCAGCAGACTGTTGTTATCGATCGCGCTAGTCATGGGCGTTTAATTCCACTAATAGTATGTATCGGCTCAATTGTGGAAAGTACGCAAGCCTTACCTCAAGCTGACCAGCTTTCTCGGAAATCAGCATACAAAGTCAATCCACCATCTATGAATAAAGTTTGTCCGGTGATGTAGGCGGCTTCATCCGAAGCTAAAAAAGCTACTGCGCCTGCCATCTCCTCTGAGGTGCCAGCCCGCCCCATTGGGATGTGACTTTCCACCATCGCCTTTTTTTCGGGGTCATCTATCCAGGCTTGGTTTATTGGGGTGATTGTTGCTCCGGGGGCAATGGCGTTGACACGAATCCGTCGGCTGGCATATTCCAATGCTAAGGTTTTGGTCAGGTTTTCCATACCGCCTTTGCTAATGGAATAACTGATATACATCGGTCGCGGAATAATTTCGTGAACGCTGGAAATATTAATAATCACCCCCGGACGATTAAGAGACAGGAGGTGTTTAATAGTTTCACGGGCGCAAAGATAAGCACCCCGAAGATTGACTGCAATTACCCGGTCAAAGTCTGCTGTAGTAACTTCGTGGGATGGACTTTCTGTTTGAATGCCAGCATTGTTGATTAAAATATCTAAACTGCCAAATTCCTTTACTACGGTGTTGACCATCTCAACAATGTCTGATTCTTGGGAGACATCTCCCTGAACCGGTAGCGACTTCACACCACAATTTTCGATATTTCCGCAGGCTTTTTGCAATGCCATCTCTTCCGTGTCTGCCGCAGATTCAGGGTATGAGCGGTAATTGATGGCGATGTTGCACCCTTCTTGAGCGAGTCTGATAGCGATCGCCTGACCAATACCTGAAGTTGCACCTGTAATTAAAGCATTCTTTCCTTTTAACCCTATCATATTTCCTGCCTAAGCTGCCCTTGCTTGAATTTGCACTCAGTCAAACAATTTTGGATTTTAGATTATTCGTTCAATTCAAAGTTTAAAATTGGTACTGTCAACCCCCAAAGGAGGGAATTCAAAATTAAAAAATAGATTTTTAATGATTTTGAATTTCTTAAACCAATTCTCAAAAATCAGGCTACAGATTCAAGAGATGGAAACTTAACTTGAATCTGACGCCTCTTAATTATGAATTGGTATTAGTCTTTACCGCAAATTCGCTGGCACCTTTTCAGGAACTACCCAGTAATAAATAGTTTTGCCCTCTACATTCAGCGTCTGCTCTGGTTTCCAATCGCCCATATCGAAGGCGTGGGAGACAATGCGAGTCCCAGGTTTTAGTTCACTCAATAATTTGGGGCGAAGTTTGAGGTTGATTTCAGGCAGTAAGTAAAGTGTAACTACTGTTGCTTCACTAAAATCAGTGGTGAATAAGTCTTGTTGGACAAACTTCACGCGATCAGTTACTCCTGCTTTTTGGGCATTATCATTAGCTTCTTGGATGCGTTCGGGGTCAATATCTATACCTATACCGCGCGTACCAAACTTTTGTGCCGCAGTATTGACAATTCTCCCATCACCGCTACCAAGGTCGTAAAGCACATCATTCTTACCCACTTTTGCCACTTTCAACATTGCATCTACAACTGGCTGTGGTGTTGGTACATAGGGAACATCACCGGGGCGTTCTTGTGGTTGAGTTGTGGGAGTTGTCGCAACTGGTGTTTCGGTTTCGGTCTGACCCGTCAAAGTAGAAGGTTGTATCCCAGCTTCTAAGTCTGTTCCTTGCGGTGTACACCCAGCAATTCCCAAGCTGGTAATACTAACGCCTGTAACCAGTAAAAACAGAATTTTTTTGAAGTTCATGAATTGTCTCCTTGATTGAGTAGCTTTTGGTTAAGTAAGTGGGTCAAATTAAATATAAAACTTCACCCTGCCTCCGGCTTCCCTCTCCTTACTAAGGAGAGGGATTGAGGATGAAATTTGATCTTATATTTAATTACGCCTACCTACTTAGTAGTTAGTAAAACAACTGATAAGTCATCTGATTTTGAATTGCTTATAGTGTGAGGCTTAGGTTGCACAATCCAAAATCCAAAATCTAAAATCCAAAATTGGATTAAGTCTTACCTTGGCGATAGTTATTCCAAAACAACACGGGGATACCTGCTGCGACAACTAAAACACCAGCAACTGCTCCCACACCTGTATAAGCCAAGCTGGAATAAAGCAAGTAACCACAGACGGCGCAAAAGAGTAATGGTGTAAAAGGATAAAATGGCACGCGGAATGGACGCACTATGTTGGGTTCGCGGATTCGCAATACCATCAGTGATATGCCGGAAAGCAGGAAGAAGAACCAAAATATCGGGGCGGTGTAATCCACCATTGTTTCAAAGCCTTTGCGAGTGAGCGTGCCTAAAAAAACCAGTACTAAGGCGATCGCAGCTTGCAATAATAAGGCATGGGTAGGACTACTAGGACGTTGTTGCCAGCGTCCCATAAAACCAAATAGCGAAAAATCCTGCCCCAGTGCGAAATTGGTACGCGCTCCGGTAAAGATTGTGGCGTTGGTTGCTCCTAAAGTAGCGATCGCAATCAATACACTGATGAACAAGGCTCCTGGTGCGCCCCAAATAGAGCGCATTAAATCTGCGGCTACTGCTTCTGACTGGGCCATGTTTGCTAATCCCAGTCCCCGCAGGTAAGCCAAATTGATTAGTAAGTAAATGGCAGTGATGATGCCAATACTCCACATTAGCGATCGCACAATATTACGTCGGCCATCTTGAATTTCTGCCGAGATGTAAGCCGCTTCATTCCAACCGCCGTAAGAAAGCAGCACAAACACCATCCCCAGTCCCCACGTTCCTGATGATGCAGATTCTACAGGGGCGGCAGAATTGGGAATGGCGGTAAGCCCAAGAATTACTACCAGCAACAAACCCAGAACTTTTGCAGCACTCAACAAGTTTTGTGTCCATTTACCCTGCTGCAAACCGGTGATGTTCAAAGCAGTTAAAAGTGCGATCGCTATGGCTGCATAGATAGAAGACGAAAATGTGCCTAACCGCCATATCTGAGAAACATAATCGCCAAAAACAAATGCCAAAAGAGCAATGGAACCAGTTTGAATCACCGTCATCCGCGCCCAGGCAAATAAAAAAGCTACTCCCCGCCCGAATGCACGTTTCAAATAATAGTAGACACCACCAACATCGGGATAGACAGTCGCCAACTCTGCATAGCACAGCGCTCCTACCAGAGATATCACACCACCCATTAGCCAAAAAAGCATTACAGCAATATCACTACCTGCTTGACTTGCAACTATAGCCGGCGTTTGAAAAATCCCTGCCCCGATGACAATACCGACAATCAGAGCCACTGCGTCTGCTAATGTCAGCGATGGCTTCGGTGCTGCCACTTCTGTTGTTGCTGTCTGCTGAAGCAAACTGTAGTCTTTACGTCTACTCACATTACTTCCTTATCAGTGTTGAGTGGGGACTCGCCGCTTTGTTTCATCTTTTTTTGCACTGTTTTACCTATATCTCTATGGTTCAAAACAAATGTGACTCAAAAATGACAATCATCAATGATATGCCTGTAAACGGGAATATCCATCTCGCCACATTCAGAGCAATCTCCTTACAGCGATCGCTTCAATTTCTCTTGCTAGACAACATCTATGGTTTTCAGAACAATGGCAACTTAATCTGAAACAGGCTACCATGTCCCAGTTTACTGTTAAGTCTTAAATGTCCACCTTCTACCTCCGATTTTTATCAGAAGTATTTACATTGTTAGGTTGTCTTAATTCTTGTAATAGACTAGGAAATCTCACTCAATAAAACGTCTTCCATGAGTGGGAGTTATAGTAATCTAGAGAATGATTGACTAATAGTGGGTAATCGTGCATTGTTTTATCAGGCAGCTAGAGACAGCGATCGCCTAAAACTTCAGATTAAGTAAGGGCATCAGTGCGCCCTTACTTAATAAATAACAAAATCTCTTTTTACCCTTACTCCTTTAGTATCTCCTACTGGGAAAAAGTAAAATATCTATTAATTCGCCAATCACCAAACCTAATATTGCTATGACTGTTAAAATCCAAAATGAATCTAGCTTGTTGAAGCCAGAAAAGCGCATTTCCAAATCAGCTAAAAGCGTAGTTGCCAAGGGTATAAGAAAAAGCCTTAATAATAGCGACCAAGTTGCTACAAAAACAATTGATATACTTAAAAATAATATAACAGCTAAAGTTTTAGATCCAAATTCAACTAAACGCTCTAACCAAGAAATACTTTTCCGCGCTACAGCTATAACCATAGCAGCGACAAAAGCTCCTACTAACCAAATAATATGATGAGCAGCAAGATACCATCCCAGGAGAGTGTAAGCCAGCCATAGTAATACTAAAGGCATCAAAGGAATCCTGTTAAAAAATTCCACATTCATACTGCTAAGGCTTGTAAAAATACCAAGTTAATATCTTAATCGTAGTCAAAGCCTGTTACCATTCAAATATCTAAATATATCAACTTCGCTCAGGATATTCCTCTGTCTACAGGGCAAATTTAAGAACATACTCTTTCGTTGTGACAATAATATATATAGGTATATAGGTCTACTTAATTTTTCGATTCGGAAATCTGAGTCTTAGACGCTTATAAGGTCTATAGCAACAACAGCTTGCTAAATCTTAAATTTTATATTTAGTAATATAATTTAACTTTTTTTGATGCTATAACTTGTAGCTTAAAGTTCATAAAATAAGACTTATCCAGCGATAAAAATATACTTATTTACGTATATTTAAGAGTAAAAAGGTTATATTAAAAACACAGTTGTAGTACCTTGGAACAAAAGTACTAAATTCTAAAATACTAGTCATGTATAAGTAAATTGATTTTAATTCTCAGATATTTGCCATGAAATTTAATGAAGAGGTAGTTCCAATTCACCGTGTACAACTTTGATAACTGTCCACAATAGTGTTGCATGTCTCAAGCTCATGGTAATATTATTTTACTGTTAGGAGATATTATTTTATACATCAAGTTGCAAACATGCTGGAACAGCTAGTTAGGTGCGCTACCTCCAAAAAACAAAAATTATTCAACCCACGAAGTAAATCTACAAAAGCGCGAACGTGCAAAGCACAGAGCTTTTGAAATTCTGCTTATATAAGGTACTAAATAGCTCACAAAGTCCTTGTTTTAGGAATCATTAGAGCTAGCTAAGAAGGTATAAAACCCTCTTATAACGGCAAAAATTAGACAAGAATAAATAGAAAATTTTTGACAATAAGTCAGTTGTTTTTCGTATATGTAAAAATATCGAGAAGCCAAATTCGTCTTGTCAATAAGACATTAAAATTGTGTGTTTTATTTAGTTAGATATTGATTTCTCTTTGTGGTTAGTTACCTATATATAGCCTTTCCTAATCACATGATGTACATCATAGCCCCCTCATCGCTTGCGGGGAGGGGGTTGGGGGTGGGGTTCAGTACCTACTCAACTGAGAACCGCTATAAAAGCCCTATTTCATCGCTGAAAACTTAAGCTACCTCGATCAAATGAGGCAAACACTTAAATTTAACAAATGATTTAGGACTGCTAGATCAATCTTGATTTAGTAACTACTCGATTATTACCAACAACCAACATCAGCAACAGTAACAGGAAAAACATGAATATCATTGTTCGTTTATTTGGAGCGATCGCTCTCCAAATATCTGCCTTCGCTGCGATGTCTACTATGGCAATGGCTGATGAAAAGCCCCTACGTGTTTATACTCAGGAGACTCCTGCTGCTTCTCAACAGAAAACAACGCAGAGGCTTTGCTCTTTAGATCCGATTGAGGATTTATTACCTCCAGTACAAACAAAAGCAAGTAATTCTTTGCTTTCTTACCTTGCTGAACAGGGTTTTATACAGAATCAAGAGGGTTCTTGGGTCTGTTATGCGAACGATCCTAAAAAAGAAGGGCGTTACTTTACCCTATTTAAGGTTAAACAAGTTGATGGCAGGCTCATAGCAAGTTCTTTCCTAGATGAGGGCAGTCTGATTCAGGGACAGGAAAATCGTAGTTTGGACTTCTTTATGATGCTGATTAAGCGTCATATCAATACTAGTCCAGAGAACCGTCAAGGTATACGTAGGTATTTAGAAGCCTTTGTCTCCTTAGTAAAGGAAGGGAAGATCAAACCCACACGTCGTGGGTTTCTTTTCGACCAACCAAACCGGGGATTGGTCTTATATCACACACTCTCATCAGGAAATCTTAAAGGTACCGGAATCACGATCAACATTTCTTTAGCTAAGAGTTGAATGAATTAGGGAGTGGGGAGTGAAATGGCTATAGATGGGGATTCAAACCTCACTCAACTCGTAAAGAAATTTTCTCCCAATCCCTAATCGTAGCTACCAAGGATAGGAATGCTGTTTGCAGACTCGGTGAGTCTGCGGTATTGCTGCGACCGATTGGATTTATAGAGCTATTAATTTCAACCCCACGGACTGAAAGAGGGACGTGAACAACCAATGAAATTGCTGTCATTTAGTGGAGGTGCATCTTGCCTAAATCAATCGTTCAAAGAATTGCAATGCCGTTCGCGGAGCGTTTCCTAAAGAAGGCGGTTCGGTTTGCGACCATCGTATTCTCATCTGTTGCAGTAGTACTCACTACGTGTCAGCCTACTTTTGCACAGCTCAATATTGGACGCTATGGTATCCAACAAGGACTGGAGTATGAGTATCTCCAGTACCAAATCAATAACCAGAATCTGAGTCAAATGCGAGTCATTCCTGGATGTGATGTGGGATTTGGTCTGACCTGCAATAAAACTGGATCGGTAATCCAACGATTACTAGATTCAAACGACGGGGCTAGCCATCAAAACCTCCTGATCCGAGCAGCAGGTGGGGAGGACAACTTCCAGAATTTCGCTAGCTTTTACGATAACAATCCCAATCTCTCTGCGGTGCCTTACGCCTCATTTTGGAGAAACGAATCCCCCGCAATCATGGATAGTTCTCAATACCTTCTTGGAGAACCTGTTGGTCGCAATCCAGTAGAAGGACTCGGACTTGTAACCAACCAGTTCTACTGGTCACCATACTCAGGAACCAATAACTCGGTCAGTCTCCGTAATGGATTAATAGACTTGAAGTTGTCATACGGACGACTACTCTTTGAGGAAGCCTCAAAAATCCCCAACATTAAAGAGGAGATTCAGTCTCTAGGTCTGTCGCCAGAGATGACGAATTTCTATTTAAATAAAATCTCTACAGGTTTGGATGCGTTGAGTTCTGGAAATCCAAACCAACTCCAACAGAGGATTTTTGAAGTACTATCCTTTCCATACTCCGAAGATGGTGGGGAACTCGGACGTCCCATTAACGCTATTCCACAGGAGTTTAGTCAGCTCTTGGGAGAAGATATGCCAGGAGATATATTGCTGAGTGATAATCCACTAGCGTTGGACGGAGAAGCAATGAGTCTCGATACTTCCCCTGCCTCTATGGGAGATGTTTTGGTACAAGACAGTCCTGATTCCTTTCCACTCTGGCCAATATTCGGAATTGGGGGTCTTGCTTTAATTCTGCTTCTACTACTCAATGGCGATAGTTCTTCAGCCCAAGCATCTGTTTCTTCAGGAAATGCACCTTTGTCTCTCACCAGCACAGGCGAATGCGATCTGACTCCTAGTGGTAATGGTTCTGATCACACACAGATCATTGAGATTCCGTGTAATGTTACTCCTAAAACCCCTACAGAAGTGAAGAAAGTAGTGGAGCCATCAATGATCAAAGCGCTTATATTGCTAATTGTTCTACTATGCATAGTCCGTTACAAACACCGATCTTTAAAAATCCGTAATTCGTAATTCTTACACCAGCTTTCATTTCTGTAAGGGTACAGTAATGCTCATACGTGTCAACTTAAGAAAAAATCTGCTTTGAGAAGACGTTTTGCCCTCATCCCCTAACCCCTTCTCCCAAGTTGGGAGAAGGGGAACTGGAGAATTTGCTCCCCTCTACCAATTTTGGGAGAGGGGTTGGGGGTGAGGGTCAAGCCTAGAAAGCTTGCCAATGCTAGCTTTTGCTTTAAGTTGACACCAATGAGTAATGCTGTGCCCCTACAGTGCAAGACTATTTACCGATCGCTTGTAAAAGTATTCAGGACTTACGCAACTGGCAATACTGCGTAGGTTTTGCGTTAAAACGGACTATAACATGAGTCTCAGTCGTCTTTAGACGACTTTCGCTATTAGACTCAGAATTCATTCTGAGGTGGGCTAGATGAGAATGAAATAGCCCAGACCTTAGTTGTCAAGTAATTCGAGCAAAAATACTCAAGAAAATAGAATTAATCACTGCCAATGCAAAAATAATTGCATTCAAAATTATTGTAATAAATATAACTTAAAAGTAGCATAGTTTTAATGCTCAGAAACTTTTAAAAGTATTTTACCATAATTTTAACATAAAACTATCTAGTCATAAATCCATAATCTAATTTCTCCCCTTGGGTATATAACTTAAAAATATAAGCAAAACTCTTGACAGATATGGCGGAAGTTTTATTTTGCTAAACCTATAATTAAACCCTTGTAAATATTAAAATTTGAGCTAATGAAAAATGCGTAGTGATTTGTTTATTAAAAAACAGATCAATAAACATAAACCCTAAATATCGTTATCTCCCAAAATTTTTTAATATTTACATCTCTAATATAGAAGATTTCTAAATTTGTCATGATTTACGTAAACCAAAGTCTTGTTTCTAGAATTTTGCTGATTTTCTTCTTCAAAAAACGTTTATATATTCCGAATGAAACAGTATTACCAACCTAATTCCGATGAGACAGTAATACTCAGGCTCTTTTTCCAAATAACTTGTTAGTTAACTGGCTACCAAAAATCAAGACACTAAAGACATATAGTAAAAGGTAAATAACATGTATCATCCTCAAATGTTGCCAACAACTGTAGCAGCCAATAGTAACTTACATCAAGTAATCGTGAGTGAAGCAACAAAGGATAAAGAACAAACGCATGAATTAACTATTACTGATATAGCAATATCTTTATCCCCTGTTGGCTTTGTAATTAGTTGGATGGTTTTTTTCCTAATATTGCGGAAAATCCGGGCACTTTTAGATTATAAAATGGTGTTTCCCGCCAAAGCTTTACACAACCTTCCCTGTAAAAACTGTAGCTTTTATTCCAATAATCATTATCTAAAATGTGCAGTCAACCCTTCTATTGTTCTGACAGAAGAAGCGATGAATTGCTCCGAATACTCACCCAGCAAGAAAAATTCTTCCTCCAAAAATCCCTTTGGCTAGAAACACGATGCCTCTATGGGGTGTAGATCACTGGGTTCCTTTGGACTCATATTTGATTTTTGAAACAACTACAGAATATACGTAGAAATAAGTGCGTTACGCTACGCAATAACACACCCTACATATAAAGGACTTTAGTCCTTACTACAAACTTTAATTTATTTACGCCTAGCTACTTAGACCTGTTTTCCTATAACTTCAGGATAGCTCTGGTTGTAAATAATAGTCAGTGATTTAGCTACCTTTGTTACCTTCTGTATTCGCTTAATTTAGGTAAATCACTTACTCAATACTGGTGATGTCTTAGACGACTTACTACGTATATAGGCTCTGAGTGCAGGAGTCACTGAAAATTCATTTCTTTAGTTTATCTAAAGTCGCATCTAAGTTATCAAATTACCTTTCTAAGATAGAAGCAGCAACCATAAGTTGCCATACACGACTAAAACCCAATTAACAGCTAGTGGCTGCGGAGAACATAAAAATGGCTAAAGCGCCAGAATCCTTAGACTCGTCTATCAATGAAATTACAGACTTAGCTCTAGATCGTGATTGTACAACCTTATCCCGTCACGTCCTCCAGCAACTTCAGAGTTTTTCGCCAGATGCACAAGATTTAAGTGCGCTGATGAATCGTATCGCCCTTGCCGGCAAACTGGTTGCTCGCCGCATGAGTCGCGCTGGTTTAATGGAAGGCGTTCTCGGATTTACAGGGGAAGTTAATGTGCAAGGAGAATCCGTCAAAAAGATGGATGTCTATGCCAATGATGTATTTATCTCAGTTTTTAAGCAAAGCGGCTTAGTCTGTCGCCTCGCTTCTGAGGAAATGGAAAATCCCTACTATATCCCGGAAAATTGCCCTATTGGTCGCTATACCCTGCTGTATGACCCAATTGATGGCTCATCCAACACCGATAATAATCTCAGCTTGGGTTCTATTTTCGCCATTCGCCAACAAGAAGGAACTGATAGCGATGGTAAGGCAACTGATCTCCTCACCGATGGACGTAAGCAGCTTGCTGCCGGATACATCCTGTATGGCCCCTGCACGATGCTGGTTTATACTATAGGTAAGGGCGTTCATTCCTTTGTCCTTGATCCCAGCTTAGGAGAATTTATTCTCACAGAAGAAAATATTCGGATTCCTAACCACGGTTCTGTTTACAGCGTGAATGAGGGTAACTTCTGGCAGTGGGAAGAATCAATTCGAGAATACATCCGCTACGTTCATCGCACAGAAGGCTACAGCGCTCGTTATAGCGGCGCAATGGTGAGCGACATCCATAGAATTTTGGTTCAAGGCGGCGTGTTTCTCTACCCTGGGACAATTCAAAACCCTGAAGGGAAATTGCGCTTGCTTTATGAAACCGCTCCTCTTGCCTTTTTGATTGAACAAGCAGGCGGCCGTGCTACTACAGGATTGGTAAATATCTTGGATGTAGTACCGAAAAAATTGCATCAACGCACACCTTTAATTATTGGCAGCAAAGAGGACGTAGCAAAGGTGGAGTCTTTTATCCAAAACGGACACTAGCACCGCAAGGCGGAAGTCAAAAGTCAAAAGTCAAAAGGCTTTAATTTTGGTCTTTTTGGCTGTAATGAAATGGCTGCTGACTTGTACTAGTGTAAAAAGGCACGATTTAGAAGAAAACAAAGCTTGTAAATAAAGCTTTTTAAACTTTTTCAACTGGATAGTTATTTTTGCCATGCTGCACTAGAAGACGGTAACAAGAGGATCAAGGATGCGTCTAGCATCTGGCATTAATTAAAAGTTAATCATGGTGATTTAAGATTGGCGATGCAGAATAGCACTTCTTGAAGATGTATTAAAGATTATCTCAGCTGGCCGATGCGATAAGTGATTGGCAACGCCACAATTCAAAAGTAAGCATCAAATTTTGATGGGTTTTGCCAACTTACTTAGAAACATCACTACACAGGAGCGAAACGAATTAGAGCTATGTCTACCAATCATCTACTAGAAATTAACCAATACGGTCAAAGTATCTGGATGGATAATTTGAGCCGTGACATTATTCAATCAGGCGAACTCAAAGACCAGGTTGAAAATCAAGGAATCTCTGGGATTACCTCTAACCCAGCTATTTTTGAGAAAGCGATCGCAGGTAACGTCATTTATGATGCTGATATAGAAGCCGGAGTTCGGGCTGGCTTACCGATAGACAAAATTTACGAATCCCTAGTTTTTGCAGATATCCGTAACGCTTGTGATATTTTACGCCCTGTTTATGAAGCCTCGAATAGACTAGATGGTTATGTGAGTATTGAAGTCCCACCAACCATTGCCCATGATACTGAAGCAACAATAACCGAAGCCCGGCGATATTTCCAAGAAGTTGGTCGGGAAAATCTAATGATTAAAATTCCCGGTACAGAACCTGGTTTGCCAGCAGTGGAGCAGGTAATAGCCGAAGGGATGAATGTTAATATCACGTTGCTGTTTTCTGTAGAAAGCTACGTAAACACAGCTTGGGCATATATTCGTGGCTTAGAAAAACGGTTGGCTGAAGGTAAAGACATTAGTAGAATTGCTTCAGTCGCTAGCTTCTTCCTCAGCCGGATCGATAGCAACATTGACGCCAAAATTGATGCTAAGTTGAAAAAAGGCATTGATGATATTTCCGTGGAAGCAAAGCTAAGAGCTGTTAAAGGAAAAGTAGCGATCGCTAACGCCAAGGTAGCATACCAAGAATACAAGAAAATCATTGAGAGCGATCGCTGGAAAGCCTTGGCAGAAAAAGGGGCCACAGTACAACGGCTACTTTGGGCTAGTACCAGCACCAAAGACCCCCACTACAACGACGTAATGTATATCGAAGAGTTGATTGGGCGAGATACCGTTAACACCGTACCACCAGCGACGATAAAAGCTTGTGCCGATCATTGTAACGTAAGCGATCGCTTAGAAACAGATGTAGATAATGCCTACACGCTGATCAAAAACCTCAAAGATCCTGACATCAACATCGATATCGATGCCGTAATGGATGAACTGTTAGTTGAAGGTATTGACAAATTCATTCAGCCCTTCCAGTCCTTGATGAACTCTTTAGAAGACAAGATCAAGGTATTGTCACCAGTGTAAGGGCTAGGGAGTGGGGAAGGGAACAGGGAACAGGTTACAGGGTACAGATTATTCCCTATCACCTGTCACCTGTCACCTCTCTCCTAACCCAATCCAAAACCCCAAACCCCAAATCCCAAATCCAAAATTCCTATGGTTAGTCTGCTAGAAAATCCCTTGCGCGTTGGTCTGCAACAACAAGGGATGCCCGAACCCCAGATTATAGTTATCTTTGGCGCTTCTGGTGATCTCACCTGGCGCAAACTAGTGCCAGCACTTTACAAATTGCGGCGAGAACGGCGGATACCGCCAGAAACTACAATTGTCGGCGTAGCGCGTCGAGAGTGGAGCCATGAATACTTCCGTGAACAAATGCAGAAGGGCATGGAAGAGGCACATCCTGATGTCGATTTAGGGGAACTTTGGCAAGACTTCTCTCAAGGTCTGTTCTACAGTCCTGGGGATATAGACAACCCCGAAGGCTACAAAAAACTAAAAACCTTATTGAGTGAATTAGACGAAAAACGGGGCACGCGAGGTAATCGCATGTTCTACCTCTCCGTTGCCCCCTCATTCTTTCCCGAAGCGATTAAGCAGCTAGGAAGTGGTGGGATGCTAGAAGATCCCTACAAACATCGTCTAGTAGTTGAAAAACCCTTTGGTCGGGACTTGGCTTCTGCCCAAAGTCTTAACCAAGTGGTACAGAAATATTGCAAAGAACATCAAGTATACCGCATTGACCACTACTTAGGTAAAGAAACAGTCCAGAATTTGCTGGTGTTTCGCTTCGCCAATGCGATTTTTGAACCCTTGTGGAATCGTCAATTTGTTGACCACGTACAAATTACCGTAGCAGAAACCGTGGGTGTGGAAGACCGGGCTGGTTACTATGAAAGCGCCGGCGCACTGCGGGATATGTTGCAAAATCACCTCATGCAACTTTACTGCTTAACGGCGATGGAAGCACCTAACGCAATGGATGCCGATAGCATCCGCACAGAAAAAGTGAAGGTACTCCAAGCTACTCGTTTAGCTGATGTTCACAATCTGTCGCGGTCAGCAGTCCGTGGGCAATACAGTGCTGGCTGGATGAAAGGTCAAGCAGTGCCAGGGTATCGGACAGAACCAGGCGTTGACCCCAACTCCACCACACCCACTTATGTAGCGATGAAGTTTTTGGTGGATAACTGGCGCTGGAAAGGTGTTCCTTTCTACTTGCGGACTGGAAAGCGGATGCCCAAAAAAGTGAGTGAGATTGCCATTCACTTCCGCGAAGTTCCATCTCGGATGTTCCAATCCGCCGCTCAACAGACAAACGCCAACATTTTGACGATGCGGATTCAGCCAAATGAAGGTATTTCCCTGCGTTTTGATGTCAAAATGCCGGGGGCAGAATTCCGCACCCGTTCCGTTGATATGGACTTTAGTTATGGTTCCTTTGGCATCCAAGCAACATCCGATGCCTACGATCGCCTATTCCTTGATTGTATGATGGGCGATCAAACATTGTTCACACGGGCGGACGAAGTAGAAGCAGCTTGGCAGGTAGTAACACCAGCCCTTTCCGTTTGGGATGCACCCGCCGATCCTAATAATATTCCCCAGTACGAAGCCGGTACTTGGGAACCAGAACAAGCAGAACTCTTAATTAACCAGGATGGCCGTCGCTGGCGCAGACTGTAGAAAGTTAGGAGTGATGAGTTAGGAGTTATGAGTTTTTGAGTTAAGAATTTCAGTTGTTCTAACTCCTAACTTTCAACTTCTAACTCCTCACTCCTAACTCCTAACTCCTAACTTCTAAATTCAAACAAAGCTGACAACTCAAAACTACTATGGCTCTCCAAGCTTCTACAATTTTCTCACTCCAGGCACCGAAAGATATTTCGCTTAACGAAATAGATGCCGAACTCAATCAAATTTGGCAAAGTTACGGTATTACTGGCGAGGACGGTGGACTTCCCAGTGCTACTAGGGCAACTACATTTACTTTAGTGGTCTACGAACCAGAAGAAACTCAGTATTTGTTAGCTGCTTTGGGATTTTACACCGGCCCAATTGATGGGATTTTAGGGCCACAGATGGTGGCAGCATTGCGGGAATTCCAAAAGAAACATAGTTTGCTAGAAAGTGGAACAGCAACAAAAGAAACTCTGACTATATTACGAGAAGAATTCGCTAAAGGTCAGCGAGGTGGAACTGTAGGAGAACATCCTGCTGCTGGGTTAAATAGCGGTAGCCCCAGAATTGCCGATGAAATCGCTCTCCGCAACCCCTGCCGCATCATTGCGCTATTTCCCATTGCTGGCGAAGATGAAGGGGTTAAGGCTCAAGTTTCTGCCTATTGCCCCATCCAAAAGCAATCGTCAAGCACACTTATCTGCTGCGAATACATCACTCTCAGTGGTACTGCTGCTGCCTTAGAACGCATCGGTGGTATGATTCCGGCCTTGTTGATTGGTGGCTTGCCAAAGTTTCTCTGGTGGAAGGCAACACCAGACCCTAACAACGGTCTATTTAAGCGCCTAGCAGCAGTCTGCAATAATGTGATTGTAGATTCTTGCAACTTTAACGAGCCAGAAAGTGATTTACTCCACCTACAAGAGTTGGTAGAAACGGGTGTACCTTTAGCTGACTTAAACTGGCGTCGCCTCGCATCATGGCAAGAATTGACAGCTGAGGCTTACGACTCACCTAACCGTCGCGCCGCTCTCAAAGAAATTGACCGCGTTACGATTGATTACGAAAAAGGCAACCCCGCCCAAGCTTTGCTGTTTTTGGGTTGGTTGGCAAGTCGGTTGCAATGGCAGCCAGTTTCTTATGAAAAGGAAAGCGGTGATTATGACATCACTCGCATCCGTTTTATTGCTCAAGAGCAGCGACAAGTAGAAGCAGAGTTAGCAGGAGTTCCGGTTGCTGATGTGGGCGATATTGTTGGTGACTTAATTGCCTTGCGCCTCAGTTCGACAAATCCCCAGGCAGACTGTGGTACAGTTATCTGCTCGGAAACTGGTGGTTGTATGCGGATGGAAACCCACGGTGGCGCTCAATCTGCCGGTCTGTTTCAACAGGTAACTTCACTTTCGGAACAAAAGGCGGAAGCTTTGCTGAGTCAGCAGGTGCAACGCTGGGGCCGCGAGTCACTTTTTGAAGAAAGCCTGGGAGTGACAGCGAATATTTTCAAATTGGAAACAAACTAGTACCGCAAGGCGGAATTCAAAAGTTAACACTGAGCGAAGTCGTTCGCGTAGCGTCTCCGATAGGAGAAGTGTCAAAATTCAAAATCAATACAGCGTAAGTGTTTCTTTGATTGGGAATGGTTGGTTTATTTCCGTCGTGCTGTACTACTGCTCTGGCAAGGCAACAATGCTTGGTTTGTAGTGAGCGCTGAAGTTAAGGGCTAAAATCCTAACTAAACCGCGTCCACCTTGAAAACTGTAGTTCTTTCTGTATGAAAGAAATAAACCCTCATCCCCCAGCCCCTTCTCCCAAATTTGGGAGAAGGGGAGCCGCAAAGTTGTCCCTCTCCCTACTTGGGAGAGGGATTTAGGGTGAGGGCAAAAACTACGGTTCTCAA
>Ga0105046_10007214_pt1 | contig 17528 bp, 4 predicted proteins | sample MAT03_FD_78385 | JGI IMG/M metagenome (GOLD analysis project Ga0105046, IMG submission 78385) | Freshwater microbial communities from Lake Fryxell liftoff mats and glacier meltwater in Antarctica - MAT-03 (megahit assembly) | ecosystem: Environmental > Aquatic > Freshwater > Ice > Liftoff...
ATCCAGACGGCTGCAACACGAATTCTGTCAGCGATGGATAAATACGATCCATGGCAGGATCACGTGATGGCTGCTTAACCAAACTAGGCGAAGCGAACTCGCTTCGCCTTTCCTTCCCAGTCTTAGCTGATTTTAAAAAAAATCGGTGCCAGAGAAATTCTTAGTATCTTCCCCTGTGGTTATGGATTTTTAGGACTCAATTCGACCAATGCACATTGCCAGCATGATGCTTTCACATCAATCACTTTGGTAACTCGGTTTGGCAACTCTCGACGGTTAGAAATGAGTGAGCAAGAACCGTTGTGGTAGTGCCCTCTAAAACCTATTTTGAATTCGCGAGATTGAAAGACCATAAACATGCAAAGTTCATCGCCAACTTGCCTAAAGTCATCGATAGCCTTGCGTCGAGGAGATCCGAGCAGTTAGCCTGCCTTATGACCCAGCGATACTCTCAATAGCGAATTGAATGATAATGCGGACATGATCGTCCGGTTGCGTTTGATTTTTAAATGAGGGCTACCTCGCTCGCCAGCAAGTTACCCTAAACGTCGTCCCAGTAGCGTAGTTGGATGAGTTCGAACCAGCCCAAGTCAAGATCCGAGACCTCGAAGCAAAGACCGGCCTGTATTTTGGTCCGTTTCGCAAGTGTCGAAGAGCGATTTGAGGAAGGCTATGCTGTTGTCACTTTGCGGATTTAAGGCGATGTTGTTTTGTACCAATTTCGAACTTTTCCTTTAAGCCCTTGATACAGTTGCACTCTAAACCCTAGTCCCAGCAACTTTCCTCGCCGCCGGCGATTCTTTAACCCATCGGCATTGTAGCAACTAATCAGAAGCGGTTAGGCTACATGCCCAAAGTTATCAGTTGCAAGTTCTGACTCGATGGTTCTTGCAGCAGCTTCTGTGCAGCGAGATTATGTTGTTACCACGTCTGGAGCGCTAGGCGGATCGGCAGGGTGTGGATTTCCTGTCTAAACGTAGCTATCGCGAGGTTGAATGCTTGGTCTGCCTCTAACGACACTGTGTTAATGCGTTGATACACGTACCAGGCTACGATGAAGGGCTCGATGACGATCGCTCCAGTGGCGTCCCTGAACGGCACCATCACCTGCAACACATCCGACTCTCCTACTTCTTGGTCGTTCGGTCCGCCTGACCCTGACTTGCCTCGCAGTACCAAATTCTGCATGAATTGCCCTATAAACGCGGCCTTCGCAACTCCAGCTTCCCGTGTGACGATGGGCAGCAAGTCGCCGTTGTTGGCGACGATGGTTTTCCCGGTGATCGAGCTGGTATAAGAACTGCCCGGTGAGGCGGTGAGCGTGATCATGTTATCGCGGAAAGCGTCCTCGCTGGATGCCTCTCCAAAGTAAAGTAAGGCTGCATCGAAGATTCGTCCGAGGTCGCCCAGTGTCGTGATGTTGGACGCCCACGGCTGATCCGGTCCCCCCGGCTGGGAGCATCCGAAATACATCTCTGTCTGGGACAGACCAAACCGGCGAGCGGTGGCGGTGATGGCTTGCGGGCCGAACCGGGCCAATAAAGCGTCCAGGGTTCGATTATGCGACTCCCACATCATCGTGGGCAACGCATCCGCCAACGTAGCGGAACCGCTTTGTGTGCCTGGACTACCTGGGGTTAAGCATACGGAGTACGCAATTTCTGCAGGCGTGCCGCTCGTCGGCTGCACCCAGGATACTCGTAAGGCGTTCAAGCTCGTCTGAGACCTATCAGCTTCGTGGATCGCATGTATATAGGGCAACAGTTTGAGAGTACTGAGAGGCTGGAAGCAGACGTCGGAAAAGTGTTCAGCCAGTATCTCGCCGCTTTGCCGCTTGACCAAGAATCCCCTCGTGACCCGATTTCCGAAATCGGGATGATTGGCGACGGAGTAAAGTAGCCCTCGGAGTCGCTGGCTCTCGGCCGACTCGTCGATGTAGCGGAAAACAGCACTTCGGTCCTGAGCAAGTCTGTATACTTCTCGACCTGCCGCCACGAACTCCGCCCCAGGCGCCCCGACCCAATCCCAGGCGTCTCCGCGTCCACTATATCGCCAGAGATCCCCGGTTCCTGGCTGCGTCGCGTACAAGTACGAGCCACCACCAATCAGGGTCTCGGCGGGTCCACCTACCTTCGTCCATACGCCTGGACTACCGCTATTTTGAAAGACCCCACTCTTATCTGGCGCGAGCCCGTAAATCGCTCCTTGTACACCGACCCACATAGCTCCCGGACCACCGATCCACACCCAGTCGTGGTCGTACCGCGAGTACTCCCACACGGATGAGTTCGTCGGGTCGGTCGTGTAGAGTCTCGACCCACCGCCGATGAGTGAGAAAGCGGCCCCACCAACCTGCGTCCAATTGTTGCTATTCCGGTCGTATCGGAAAACCATCGATTTGTCTGGGGTGAGGCAGTAAATCGAGTTGCAAATGCCGACGAACTGGGCACCAGATGATCCGGCTCGTGACCAAACACGGCCGTCGTATCGCCACAGGTCACCCGATCCCGGTGACAGGGCATATAAGTCCCAAGCACCTCCGATGAGAGCGTCGGATGGCCCACCAATACTTTTCCAAGATGTCGAGACTGAGTCAAACAGGAACACGCCTTGCCGATCGGGGGTGAGGGCGGCCAGATGATTTCCGAACATCGCAAGACTGTGAGCCGGTCCACCGATCTGAGTCCAACTCATGCCAATTCTCCTGAAACTGATCTTTTGTAAACGCCAGCCCAAAAGTGCGGTGCGTTATCGTCTGATGCTACAGCGATTTGAATTAAAGGTAACCATCAAGTGGTGGTTGTCAAGCAAACACTTGGCGGCTTGTAGGGAGGATGCGAAATTTGTTCGAATCAAGCACCGTTGACGGTTTTCGTAGCCAGGCCTGCGCACACATTTTTGGGCCGCGGGGTGACAAATTACTGCTTTTTCGTCATCGTTAACGCCAGCGATGGTTTGTCCCTCTGACGGCGTTCGTCGCTCAACGCGGCTTCGAATGCGCTGGGATCGTTGTTCGAATGGATTGTGGAATATTACGATCGACTGCAATCCGCCTTGTAACCGGCAAGGGGGTCGTTCTAGGGAACTTGCCGAACGTAGCCGTCCTTCCGAAGCGGCGTTATACCCATGCTGTCTTTCTCGAAGATCAGTGTGCAATGAATGAACACCAACATATGGCCCGACCACGCTGGTAATGGTCAGAGCCACCATCTTGATGCGGCGCAGGTAGTTGAGTTCGTGACCGGCAACGTAGTATTGAAGTTGCAATTCTGCAGCACGACGCTCAAAAGATTTAGTGCATCAAGCTGAAGTTCTTTCGTCGATTAGTATTGCGATGCACTTATCACATCGGGCACCCAATACCAGACTAGATGTTGACTTGCTGCTTACTCGCTCCAAGTGACCAAGAGCCAGAGATCACTCATTTCGCGTTCGTCGAAAAAAAGTTGCAATTGTCCCACCGGCTTTGCGGGCAATCCAATATTGGTCAACTTCGCGACCAGCAGTTTGCCTAAATTGGGATCCCGCACAAATAGATCCTTCTTTGCAGATGCGTCCGCCAATTCAGCCTTATCAGCGACTGCGCTGCTCGCACCAGTATTTGCACTTTTGGCTAGTAGATCCACTCGAGTTACTTTATTGAGACGCCGCTGGCTGAAAAATGGGTAGTGCTCTTCTCGAAGGTTTAGCTTCAAGGAGAATCGCTGATTTGATACAACGGCCTGACCTTGAAATTTTGCCCACTCCGTCGGAAAATCGTGGCGAATCGAAAATAATCGAGTCGAGCCAACGGCCTGAGCCTGCTTGATGAGTTCTTTGGTGTTCGCGATGGCGCCATTTCTCAAGATTCCGCCGCCTTCGCGGGCGGTTGTATAGCGACATCGATAATCGTACCGTCGTCCAATGGCGAGGTTCCTTTTGTCGGAGGGTTCGGCACGTGGAACCTCGGTTTAAACTACTGGATTTCGGTTGGCTTTGTCGCGTTGAAAACGCACACGACGAGGATATCCTCGATGTCCGCTTTCGCCAAACCGTCCGTGGCAATAGTCAGCTCGTAGTTTTTGATTTTCGGTGCGATGATCAAGTCGGTATCAATTGAATTTTCAGCAGAAGGCGTATCGCCGCGAATTATCGCTTCAAACACTTGAGATTCGACTTGTGCGAATTGAACGGAGTCAGATCCCTGTCCAGAATCCTTAGGGATTAAGACGCCTATTGTGCTTAGGTCGGCTTTGCCCCGTGCGATCGCCCAGAGAGATAGTCTTACAAAGTTGGGCGGTACCGAAGTTCGTCCGGCGAAGGGCTGCATTGCTTCACTCAACGGAAGCGAGAGTTTGTCGGTGCCGGACTGGAAGCGGCTCCAATTTGGTGCAAAATCATGTTTAGCTCGAAAGACCCGAGCAAAGAGTCCACTGTTCGTCTCGGCCATCGCATTTAACTGGGCCGCAATGGCATCGTTCGCAGCCTGACTGAGAGTCAGACTGCCTTCTCGGGCAGTGTACTTGATGTGGATAATCACATCAGAAATCGTCTTGTAATCAAAATTGCGAAATTCGCCCGGTAGCTTCAGGTTCCAGGTTGAAACGGCTCCGGCACCTTCGAAGGGCAGGTAACGTTCGTCACGGAAATTTAACTCGAACATTCCGCTGTCGTTCTGACCGTGACTGGTGGCAATGCTAGTCTGGCCCGGGAAAAAATACGTAAATCGAAGATCGTTCCATGGGTCTGTTTCGGCATAATCTCCCTGCGGTTCAGCGTGCGTTCGGATTCTACTGTTGACAAGCGTCAATCGACCGCTGACGCTCGTATAAGGTCCCGCAACGCAGGGAATCGTGATACTTACGGATTTGATGCGGCGGAAATAGTGCCCCGGAAAATCTAGATCGAATACAACTTCGGGGATTTCAAATCCGCTTTCGCCCAAATTTTGCAGTCTGATAAGTGCCAAAGTATCCAACTGCGCCAGAGATATGTGTTTTGTGATCTCTGCTTCACGATGATTTTTTTCCTGGTACGCCTGCTCCATCTGCTTCAAAGAGAAATGAAGATTTTCGCCAGCAAGGAATCCGCTCTTCCTGGAATCCCAGTAGGCTTGGTTGGCTTTAATGAAACTCGTTGACTTCTCTCCCAATTCGAATTGATAACACCGCTCGACTCGTTTAGCGAAATCAATCGCCATTTGATAAGACTTGAAATACAGATCAGCCACTTTGCCTTCAAAAAACACGTATAGGTCTGCGTTGGTGTACTTTGTCCGCAGATATTGCTCGACTTCCTGCGACCGTTTGATTTGAGAACGATGGTTTTCAAGATCTCGTTCTGTGATTTTTCGACGAATTTTGGCCGCGACAATTTGCCGATCAATTTGCGCGATTTCCCGGGACGCCAGGTTTCGTTGTAGCGTGAAGTCGCGTTCCCGCCAGAGATAGCTGGCCATCTTTGCTGCGATAGACGCTTGAAAGTTTTGCCAAGTGGCCAACATGCTGAATTGCCGGGCCGAAGCGATTGCAGTAGAAGCGAGTTGAGTTCCGCCCAAGGAGGTGCCGCCTCCCAGGCCAAACGGCTTGATATCGATGCTGAACATCGGAAATGCGCCTAGGAAACCAGCAAGTTTTTCCGCCATTGACGCGTTCATCGTATTTGCCGTCGCGTCGTGTGAGCATTTCAATTCCTGATTCTCGTAGTTTAGTACGCCCGTTCCTGCCAGTGGCACGGTATTCTCGAACTTGGGAGCCTCAAGTGCTAGCGCGCCAACCATCGCACCAATGCCGCCAAAGACGTCTTGAACCGCATCCCGTACGGGAGAGACCACTTCATCTACAACCGCGTTGATCCCATCTTCAATGACGCCTTTCAATGCAAATCCACCTACAAGACCGACAGGACCAAGTGCCGAACTGACTCCCTCGGCGACGCCACTTGCTATGCCCACACCGATTGGCGCCGTGACGGCCGTAACGGCGATGTTTCCGACTTCTCTCCCAACCTGCTCTCCAAGCGCTCGGCCGCCCACTTCGATCGAGCCAAGCGCATCCTGATCCGTAACCCGGAAGTTGGGATTGGGGTCTCTTTGTCTATCAGCGTAGTACTCGAAATTCGGTACTTCCGGAACATCGGTTGTATTCGGAAGCCCAGGTGCTGGAGGAATCGTGACAGAGGTTCCGCCAAACCGTTGTTCACCGATTCGGTTTTCGCCCAAATTTAAAGCGAAATGTTCAAGTCGATGATGGGCCATACTCCGAGAGACCAGTAAACCATTGAGTGATTCTAAGGCTTCACGAATTTGCCATTTCTTCGTTTCTTCCATTTCTGTGACAACGGCAAGTTCGTGTTGGGCTCGCAATAAGGAAAGAGTCTCCACATCTTGTTTTTCAATCGCTGACAGGAGTGCTGCCCCCAACGCCTTGACGTCATTACAAAGTTCTATCGCCTTTTGCAACATGAATGAGAAGCGGTAGAGCGGCAACGGAGCATAAATGTCTGCAAGAATATCATCGATTTCTAATCCTGCCGCCGCGGCTTCTATTAGTAAGGCCGGATCGATGGCTGGCTCGAAAAGCGGAAGTCGGCGGGCCACTCCGTCGATGTTCATCGAATGCCGGATCTTAAACAAACGATCATCAACGCGGTCCCAGTAAGCGAGCACTTCCGTATTTTCCGGTGTGCAAAAATATCCTTCATAGTCCAGCGAGAGTAACGTCGATACTGTTGTGTCGTCGGGATCGAGACGCGATCGATCGAGGAGTTCGCTCATCGTCGCTCTACCGACCCGCAGGGACACGGCAGTTTCTTTCCTTTGTAGCGAGGCATAGGTTTGAACAACTTTCGGCTTGGCGGGATTGTTTCTTTCTGGTCGTGTTCCCAAAATCTTGGCTGACAACAGGTACAACTGCTCAGCCAGGTTGACTTCCTGCACGGACCCCATCGCATCTGCGCGTCGATAATGCCAATCTCCCCAATCGAGCAAGTTGTCCACATATTTCATTACGATCCACTTCATGTAGGCCGAAATCCTATGACGCGCAATACGATGTGGCTGAAAGGGTTGATTCAGCCAATCAACATCGGTCAAGTCAATCTGCCCGTTGGCGGCGGTCCATTCCCGGAACGGAAGCAACTTCCAAAATCGTTCGGGGGAAGTTTCATCAGAATCATCCGTCGGATCGAAGACCTTGTGGAACCATTCACGCGCCTCGGAAAACTTTTGATTCTTGCTCAATGACGTCGCGAAAAACGTCGGCAGATGAAAGAAAAGCTCCCAGTTGTAACATGCATAAGCCCCATCATTCTGGAAATCGACATCGTGGGTAGGGTAAGGACCACGCACGTTCGCTGCTTCTGGGAAATACTCCGTTTGAAAGTAAAACTCGCCACTTGGATTGTGTGAGACCTCAAGGAAGTGATCATCAACTCGTCCGAGGACGCGTAAAACGCTAATGGAGATTGAACTATTCGGCGAAACGTTGGTTTGGCAAATCGATATCGGAGTTGTCACATCAGCGATTCCTTTCGTGACGACTTGAGCTCGCCGCCATCCCCGGTCTTCATCGCTGGGATTGAAATAATAGTGACGCAGCACCTTGCCCTCTGCGACGACAGCTTCCAAGTTTCCTCCCATGGGCCCGCTAAGCGCTCGATTTACAAGCAACGAAGCAGGGCCTGTCGCCCGTCGGCTAATGCACCCAAGTCGAGTGAGCTTTCCTTCACCTTTGGTGTCAATCCGAAAATGAATTAGATCGTGCAGCGGAATGTGATCGGCGTTTATAGACCTCTCATCGAGCACCAGTAAATGAATCACAGACCCGCCAGAAGTGGACATTTCCTCAGCGCAGATGCCTTTCGGTTTCCTCAATTGCGTCTCAAGTTGAAAAGCTTCCGTGGGAGTCCAGTTGGATCCGCTGCGAACATTAACCTGGATTCTGCTTTCAGACACAGAATACGCCGAGTTCGTCTTTCGCAAGTAAGTCACGCCGCCGTCCAAAGTTGTCACTGGCAAAGGAAATGAGCGAAAGCGAATCGGCTGATCCGTAGCCGTGGCGTCTGGCGAAAATTCGAATAACCAAAGTCCAAACTCCGTCTCAATCACTGCAACAGAATCCTTGAAGCTTTTGATGTTCAACGGTCGATTGTTCGGGTCACCAGGATTTACTGTTCCTGTCGGCTCCCATGACGAAGAAGGCTCCGTATTAGCTCTTCTAAACATCACAAATCCGGCGGATTCTGAAACTCCAAGCGCAGAGATGAGATCAGGGCGGTCGCTGTACATGAAAGAGAAATGCTCGAATCCGGCCGGAATTTCCCGATTCGAACGCGTCCATTTCGTTGTCAGATAAGGATTACCTAAGGATTGACTGTCCAGTTTCAATACTGAAGCAGCACCGCTGCCGATTCTTCTGGAAAACTCACCCACGACCGGATGGTGAAAGGTCTTGATTGAAACAGTTGAAGGACTGTTCGGGACTTCAGCCTCTATGAAGTAAGTCCCGCGGGTATCACGGTAAGCAACAAATTTATTTCCATTCCCGTCGAATTCATCCGAGAGAAAATAAGTGTCTTCACGCCCTTGGACACGTATGTCAACGAGAAAGTACTCGCATGTGCGAGTTAGAACTGCTTGCTCGCTTGCCTTCATTGTCAGAAGTCTATCACTTCCCGATAAGCTATACGCAGTGGAGAATGTGGCAGCTCCGGACAAATCAAAACCAGAATACAAAACTTTCATGCCATCCGCCTTGAACGGATTTCTGGCGATAGTTTTCGACGGACGAACTAACTGTACGCCGAATTCGTTGAAGATATATCTGGATTGGTCCAGCCCGTTCATTCCGGTGTCTTCTTCTTCTGCATCGGCGTCTTCCGGCAGAACTTTATGAATGTCTAAATGCAGCCGGTCGGGGAATGCTTCGACTCTCAACTGCAAGTTCGCAGGTGACAATGTAGTTGCCAATCCGGAAATGAATAGGCTGTCGGCCGAAGTGGACTCATCAGCAAGCTGACGTGGTGACCACACTCCATTGGAATACTGAGCCCAAGCAAGTCTGTACCAGAAGACTTCTTTAGGAGCCGTCAATTTGTAATCTTCGTCTTGACGAGGGATTTTAAATGATTTGTCGTCAAAACTCGGTGAAGACGAAAGTGAAAGCCAAAACAGATACAACTTACCTTTGAATACAACTGGAGCGAGTTGAACACCTGGCTTCAGCTCCGGTGACGACGACATTGATGGGAGAAGCGTTAGTCCAGAGACAAGCGATGGCTGTTTCCGTTCTACACCCTCGATATCCACGCCGACTTTGTTCCATGGTGTCCATTCCTGAGATTCTCGTCGACGATAGTAGTAGACTCGTGGGAGACTGGACGTTCGGCCAAACACGTGAAGCGTTTGCGATTCATCTGCCCAGTGCAGACCGCATATCTCCAAATTAGCCACTTCATTCAAGGAATAGACGTAATCCGCAAAAGAGCTTTCAGCTTTTTCTGCAGTCAGGCCTCCCTTTTGCCACTGAGATTCGATTTCGATAAACGGTTCGCTCTTGTTGTCCCGATTGGCCGAATCGAGCCACAATTCAGGGAACAACACAATTCGTTTCTGTGCCGTGACCACACCAAAATGTTCCAGCAGTTCCCAATTCTTAAGATCGATCGCGTTCGGTGGTACTTCCTCCTCCAGATTCAGAAGACACCGCTGCACGAACAACTGCACCGACGTGATTGCCTGACTGAGCCTCGACGTCTTCATAGACGCGCCCATTTCTGGATCAATCAGCAAGAGGTCAAACAAATCGTTCGCCGAACGAACGTTTGAAGATTTGATTTCCGGCATGTTCAGGATGAAGCTGATAAGAGCATCTCTCGAACTCTCCCGCACGCGATCGTGCACCTGTTTCGTAGCTTCCAACCAACTTGTTGCAGAGTACCTTGCCTGGACAAATCCACGGACCAGTTCACTTCGAGCCTTGCTAACAGAACTGGAAACGATCCCCACCAAATCCTGAGGAGAGATTACGCCTTTTCGAAAAATGGTCAAACATTTCTCCAAGGCAAACGCGTTCTGTTCAGTGAATTTCGAGCTCATCGGGAGAGCCTTAAGAAACTGATCGGCCCAGTCCGTCACGGCTACGTTTGTGCCGGAAACTTCGCCAAGGAACTGCCGGGTTAGTCCTTCATCCTGTTTCGTTAGGACATGCATCAATTTCAATGTTGTCTTCGGGAGTCTACGCGAAAGTGCCCACAGGCTCACGATTTCAACGAGACGTTGCAGTCGCTGTTGGACTTTGTCTAGGTCAATCGGTGAAGGTAGTTCCAAGCTGAACTGCTGGGAACCTGCCGTCCCAAATAAGTACTTAAACTCGGTATCCGACAGTCGTAGTTTGTTCGTCACCATGGCCGCAGCAATCCAGTACTGCACAAAAGCGGTAGTCTTACTTGCGTCCAAACCCAAGTAGCCGTAGACGGCATCGATCCGATCAGAGTACGAATCCTGAATCGCTTTCAAGAGTGCCCCATTTCCATTCAGTTCTGCACGCAATAATCGGTCGAAAGCAAAATTGAGACGCGACTTGCTCAATTGCCCGACCAGCGTATTGTGAACTTGATCAATTCTTGCTTGTGACTCCTGGTCGCGATGATTGGAATCCCTTAAAAGGGTTTGTCCAAGGATTGATGCGATCTCACCAAAAACCTCCGCCCTCTCAGCGTCCGTCAACTTGTGAGGGGGTAATAGGCCTGACAGTTGTTGCTTCAGATTTGCGATCGTATTTGCTTGAGAATTCAGAGAGGACTCGTCCGTGTCTGTGTAATCGCCGACAGAATTGAAGATCCGAACATGGAGTATGCCTGTGTCGTCGGTGCCTGCAACGACAAGATTGTTTCCCAAAGTCGGTACGGCGATACCATCTCCCCATGCAATCAATCGCAGGTCAATCACATGTAGAAACGTTGTTTTGAAATGCTCACTGCCGACAATCTTGTCGCTCTTGAGCTGTTGCAAGAGATAATCAAATACGAAAACGCCAATTGAGCCCACTGGCTGCAACCCGCTGACTACAATGCCGGCGACTTCCGGCAGCAGTAGCTGACTAATCACCAGTGCCTCGACCGTATGTGTCGAATGGTTAGTTCGCGATGCAGTTACTGGTGTGTCTCGCGGTAGGCGAGCAGCGACACTCTTAGCGTCTTTGAGTAGGTCCCACTTAACTGACGGAAATTGTTTGCGCAACGATTCCAGCAGGCTGTCAATATTACTTCCAGCAATCCAAATATAACTCCACTTTGCAGGACCAATCTTAAACTCAATCTGATCGTCCAACGTCGCGTCTGGAATTGAAATGAGGAAGGCATGCGAATCTGTGTAAGACTCATTTAACAGCCTTCCAAGCGTTGCAGGGGAAGAGTGGGTCACGGGGCCGAGATCGGAAACAAGTGCTGGTAATTCAGCCTCTATCTGCTTTCTTGTGTCTGTGAGAGCGTGGGTCAGCAGCGCGACGTGGCTTTGCGGAGCCTGAAAATCAACTGTGTTCTCGACTGTACGATCACCACAAAGATAGACCGCTTGCGAAACGCTCAAGTCCGATTGACGCAGCGCAGCGACATTCTCCAAAAACGCGATCGTTGCTTTCGGGCTTGAAACGGGATGTTCCGCTTCTAATGTGGCAAGACGGTCCCAGAGCAGCCGAAGGTCGGTAAACCGAGTCTGCGAAAGTCTCGCTAAAAATACGATTCGATACAGGCTGGAAAGATTCTTTAACGTCAATTTCGGCGGATCGACTGCATCGGCCAATCGCGTTGCTTTACTCGAATTCGCAATTTCACAAATCGTTTGAAACTCGCTGCTGCGAACTTTCAGAACAGCGCAAATAGCAGGCTGATGTTTTCTTAAATCGTCTCCCGCGCGCACCAGTTCATCGAACTCTCCCGCAAGAGACGCCAGCAATTCGAATGCACCCGGTTCGGGATTGAGTTGCGGATTGAGCCATAGCTGACGATAGATTGCCGAGGGTCCAAAAGAGTCGAGCCGTGGCTGCCATTGCGCCAATAGCCCGGCCACACCGATCCCACTGGCACGTCGCAAGCCTTCCGCTGCAGCTAACTGCGCGATCGTATTAGGCAAAAAAGTGTTATCAATCAGGTCGTCTGCAAATGTCCACAGTCCGATGGCCAATTCATCGGCGGTCCAGGCAAATCGCCGCCATAATCGAACAAACAGGTGGAGTCGTCTAAAGTCTACTTCCTTAAGCGGCTTACCGTCGCGTCGCAGTTGCATGTTAGCCGTGTCGCAGGCATCAGCACCTTCGGACTGAACGGAAGTTTCTGGTGGAAGATTGATTGTCCGAGTCCGAAGGACGAATTTCAGTTGTTCGAAATTGAGCGAAAGTCGGTCGCATATCTTACGAACCGAATCAAGTTCTGTCGCGCTGCCAAACGGGGCGACAGCACTTTCCAAGCCATACAGCGTGTGAGTGGGGACGAGGGCCGAACTGGATTGATTCGCCCAGTCTTTCCCTGTCAATAGTTCGAATTCCGGCTCGTCAATACCAAGAAACAGACTGGCTAGCTTAAAACTCTGCGGATGCGTATCCGGATTGAGCTCTGTTGCCGCAAATTCAAGATCGGCGACACTCAATCCAGCCACCTTGAGATATTCCGATTCCAATTGTTGCCAGCGATTGTACGGCAGGGAAATCGGATAGACGGCACTAGATAGGAACCCAGGAGCTGAATATACAACTTCATTGACGTGGTGAGGATACGCTTCCAGCTCTTTGGCGGACTCTTCGTAAGTGTTGAATGTCGGGGTTGAGAGGATTGGGAATGAACCGTTATAGTTCGGTTCTGGAACTCCCGAGATCGTGACGGTTTGCCCGACCGCGAACCCATGGGGAGTACCGGACGTAACCCTGACGCGATTTCCAATCTCCGTGACGAACTCAATCTTGGCGGTCGGGACTGCAGTCCCTCCCGCAGACACTGGCAGTTCCTCAGTCGGATTGAAGTAAGTCAGTGCCACGTCATTTGGCACTTCGACGATGGCAAAGATTCCGTTGTAGCGGTTTTCGTTGACTCCCTCGACCGTAACCAATTGGCCCACAGTCCGACCATGAGGTACAGCCGTTGTGATCGTAACAACGTTTCCCGTCTTCGACGCCGTCTGGATCGAGATACCCTCCACCGTCGCCAATCCACCGCTGTGGTCGGGCAATCCAGGCTTCAGGTTGGAAACGATAAACACCGTCGATCCATCCTGGATCGCCTTATACGCCACCACTTGCTCCATGATTTCAATCGCAAGATCAAGATAGGGAATTTCGGTGTTGGTGTTGCTGCACGACAAATCGAGGTGTTTCAAGTCCGGGCGATGACGGAGCAACACTTCTCCGGGAACAATCTCCGCCTTACCGTCAGTTCTGATGTGTCTTTTATGAAGAAAGTCTAGAAGATTTGCAAAATAGGCCGCCGGGCTGAGGATCGAATTGCATCCTTCGCATGCGCAACTGCCGGCGGGTCCGAATAACTCTTCCCACGAAACAGAGGGTCGAAGTCGACGTGGGTTTTGCAACACCGCTTCACGGTTCGACATTTCCCTGCGATCGAGATTCAACAATTGTGCGATCGCGGCTGCCCGCTGCGCCCGCCCGTACACTTCTTCTGCGGTCTTTTTATCATCGCCGGAATCATCAAAACTTGTGACAAAGGATTTTTGCGTGATCGTCAGTACATCCGATGCTTCTTGAAAACGATCGTCGGCCAACAAGTTGAGGCGGAAAAGCTGCCTTCCAGCGACCGCTGAAAGTTCCTTCAATCGGCGCATCTGCCCTTGAACGGCTTCATTGTCTGTTCGAACTTCGGTTGCAGTTCGAATCTGTGTGGTTCCATTAGCATCACCGCCCGTTTCTTCGCTGATTACGTTTGAACGAACGGATTGTGAGCGAAGCTCGTTCAACGCAGCCTTCAGAATGGCATTGGAAGTCTGTTCGGCAACATGACTTGCTAGTCGAAAAAACTTTGAATCTGGATAACTTGCGTCAAGTCGCTCAATGATCTGTTGGGCGTATGCCCGCCTGCGTTCAACATCGCTTGCTCCAGAAACGTCCTTCGGCATTTCATTAGTCAGCAAAGGGACCAAGCGGTCTGTGTCGAGAATCGCGGACAGTTCTTCTGCGGTCCCTACCGGAGGAAACTCGGCAATGATCGCACGGACTAGGCTCGCATTGTTTCCCGTGATTTCCGCGAGACTTAGCACATAGGCAAGTTGGTCGACGTTGGTTCCGATCCAGTCTGGGTCCGTGAGCCTAGGGCGCAGTTGTACCCAAAAACCGGCCATGGTCCCAGAATAATCGGCGAACAACTCATATAGAGGTACATGCATTTTTCGATCAAGAAGCGCAATCTCCAGAATTTGCCTGAGTGGAGACGTTCCTGCCACAAGCGTTTTATCGAGATAAGCATCAATTCCACGTCTTCGAATCGCGGTTGCCAGTTCTTCGGGACTGATTCGAGCTGCGACGGATATCAACTGTTCTCCAACGGCCTTTTCTATCGCTCGAACCAACGAGCCTATGCTCACCGTAGCGAAGTTCTCGATCAAGCTATAGCCGAGAACACTCAACGCGCCAAAGAGTGCTTCCGAAAATCGTTGTCTCGATTCTAAAGGCTCACTTTCGGCAACGGACTCGGCAACTTGAATTGCGGCCACTTGCGCCTCAGACCATTTCGTCCTGTTACTGGCCAGCGCGATATCCTGGCCAACCAGCTTGGAGATTGGTATTGAGTTTGGCAGGACTCCCGTGAGACTCGATTGGAGACGCTGAAAGTCCGTCAGGCTAGGTATGGAACTCGCTGGTATGTCGATATCCAAAGCTTCATTTCGTCGAGACGCAAATCCGATCTCCGCTTCTGAAATCGCTACGGCGTCTCGCGAGCCATTGCGCTGTACGTTGAAACCCCTTATTGGATTTTGGTCGTATGCGAGTTCAATAACAATTGTCGGATCGATTTCAATACCCGACGACGGTGACGTCAGCACTTGCGTAAAATAGTAGACTGTAACTTGTCCGAACTGATCCGTGATCGCCTCATGAGTTAGCGGTGTGCGGGTTTGTCCGAAGTCGCGTTCGAACACGCGGACGGCAACCCCGGCTAAAGTTCGCTGTTTGCACGTTACAGTGCAACGAAGCGTCGAAAGCAACAGTAACCCAAGCTCGGCCAATCGAGAGTTCATCTTTTCCGCAGTAAGCTCATCGACTTCGCCGGTTTCGCGCAATTGGGCGGATATCTGAAAAGCCATAACCAGACTATGTGTCGCCTCGCCATAACTGTTAGCCGCCCGGTCGACTTCCAATTTCGGAACCATCGCCGCCCGTTCGGCAAGACTCATCGGCAACAAGTCGTTGTCGAGCAGATACTGCAGCGCAACGTGGAGATCGCTGTAACTCGCGCCGGGTACATCCGATGGTAGCGGGAACGTTATTCGGTTCATCATATGTGTCAGCCGTAATTGACTTAGATTGTGGGGTTAACGTTAAATGACACAACGATTAGCGAAACGGTTGCTGTAATTAGTGAAACGGTTCCTGACACCTTTTGCTCTCGCGTCTTGCAATTGCGGGATCAACGCCTCCCGTTCGGCAAAACTCAGCGGCAACAGGTCGTTGTCGAGCAGATACCGCAGCGCATCGTGGAGATCGCTGTAACTCGCGCCCGGCAACTCCAAGCGAAGCGGGAACGATATTCGGTTCATCATTCGTCTCAAATCTCAATATGTTTTAGATTATGGGGTTAACATCGATCGGCAAAACGATCAGTGAAACGGTTCCTGACACCTTTTTGACCTTTTTGTGTTTGCAACACCTAGCTCTTCAATTGCGGCGCTGCCCGATTGGCCGGACCGGAAGCTGTGGAGCATCAGGGTGCGCGGCATTCCAAGCTCGTCTCAATGCGGCCTCTTGCTTTTCCGCGGAAATCCAACTCTGGTTGCCAGAAACAGTCTGGGGCGCAACTTGAGCATGACTGCCCTCAGGACTTAGCACATGTGCCTGTCCTTCCACATGCCCCACGACAGTGTTCCCTGGCGTCGTCGCTGGACCATCTATAGTACCGTTACGCACAGACCACGATTGAAACCGTCTACGCAAACTCTGATTAATTCCATCAGAGGTTCCACCCGGCCTTACGGTCGCTCGTAGCATTCCGCCTTGCCAAGCATCAAAAAGCCGCTCGCCAGTTTGAGGATCAACCGGCAGACTTCTCGGATTATTAGGATATCTAGCTGGTATGTGGGCTGCCGGTGTTGCTGGTGTTGCTGCTAGGATCACATTTGGCTTGGGAATTGTTCTTGCCACTATTGCGGGTATAATCTTGGACTCTATCGCAGCAAGTCCTCCTCCAGAAACGGCACCAAACGTTATGCTTGCTGACACTTCCGACGTTGTTGGCAACCCGCCTTCAATCGCAGACCCGTGGAACGCCGAACTCACTCCGCCAGCCGCTCCACCAATGACGCCCGCTTCAAATGTGGTAGCTCCTAGTACAGCGGTAGCAGCTCCTCCTGTCCCCAAAGTAACTAACGTTGCTACAGTGCCTACCGCGATCCCCGTTTCGACATTCTGTAAATTTTTGTTACTCGTTATTGCATCTAATATGGGAGTGTTGTTTCGATAGAGGAGCCATTTTTCAAATCTTCCGAGTAAACGCTCTTTCGAGGGTTCGAACGGTGTAGTGCCATTCTGATCGTTGAATCGGGTTGGGCTGTCATGACAATATGAAAACAAATTCAAACCGGCTGAAGTTCCAGCTGGATCGCATGCCGTCCATTTTCCGAGCCAAGACGCGTAGTATCTCGCGCTGTGGTAACAAAGGCCGCTCTCCTCATCCCGCTCCTTCCCTGTGAAGCGGTATCGTTTGGGATTTGACTCCAAGCCAGATCGCATAAGTTGGAAAGAAGTGTTGCCGTAGGGGAAGTATTCTTCGTACGAAATCAAATTTGCATTGTCTCCCAATTCTAGGCTGGCGGAGCCGAGGTGGTTGCTGAATTGGTAGCGGACGAGGAGGTCGGGGGATGAGTCGCCGAAGGGTGCTTTGATTTTGGTTTCGACGATGGCGACTCGTTGCTTGTCATCCATCACGTGAAGGGTCTCGCGTTCGAGTTGGGGTTCGACCGAAGCGCCGTCGTACTCGCGAAAGACTTCAAAGATACCAAGATAGATGCGTTCGTTCTTTCGCATGGCCGGAACTGTGTCAGTGCCGCCGTAGTCGGTGACTTTGCGCATGCGCTCGCCGGTTGAGTCATAGACGTAATACGTGGTTGGCGGTGTTACACCGGAAGTGTTGTCGATCTGCTTCGCGGTGGCGTGCAGTTGGTCGCGGTGGTCCCATTGCATGACCGAAAGATGCGGCATTCGGGTCATGTTGCCGTGGAGATCGTACTCGTAGCGTTCCGCCAGGCCAGCTTCGACCTTGGTACTCGTCAATCGGTTGCTGTTGACTGAGGGATCGATCTGGCTGTCGAATTCGTAGAAGTATTGACGTTTCCA
>Ga0105046_10007216_pt1 | contig 17522 bp, 10 predicted proteins | sample MAT03_FD_78385 | JGI IMG/M metagenome (GOLD analysis project Ga0105046, IMG submission 78385) | Freshwater microbial communities from Lake Fryxell liftoff mats and glacier meltwater in Antarctica - MAT-03 (megahit assembly) | ecosystem: Environmental > Aquatic > Freshwater > Ice > Liftoff...
ATCGATGAACATTTCCAGTCGCGTGCCGATATTCAGCGGGGCGTCAGATTCAGCGGCGCCAAGACGAACGCTGGAAAGCAAAGCGACCGCGAAGATCGATGCCAGCCCAACCAGGCGGGCCGACCGAGCACGGGAAAAAAGCGGGTTTCTCGCGACAAAACAGAACTCCATAAATAATTGCCGATATTGCACGGACGTGCCTCGCGTACGTCCCGGGGCGCACGCAAGGTGCGCCGCCCCTACATGTTCGGAAAAGACTTTCGATGCTGTGTTTGGTTCAGTTGGTATTAGAGGTGACATAAAACGCGTAAAGTTGAGGTGAGGTCGTTCCCTTTCGCTCTATCTGCCCGCGCACGCGATAGGTGCCAGGGGGAATCGACGAGCCTGATTTCCAGCGGACACCCACCTTCACGCCGGATTGCTCCAGGGGAATGGAGTCGCCCAGCGAAAAGCCGTTCAACGGAACGCCGCGTCGATCCAACACTTCGAAGCATACCTTACCGTCCTTCGCCGTTTCGACATTGGCAAAAAGACGCGCGCTGCCTCCCTCCACATTGAAGGCAACAGTCATGAGGCTACCCACTCCCGTGCCAAAGGCATCGTTCTTGCCAACGGTCTTGGGATCGAGCACCGACACGTGTCCAAATCCGTCGCGACGCAGCGTCAGCAAGCCAACGTCGCCATGCGAGAGCACCATGTCGTCGGTGTTGACCTGAGGTGTGGCTCCGGACGCCGTGAGATCCCATGAGCCGTACCAGATGTACGTCTTGTCGCCTACATTCTCGAAACCCTGGCCCTGAAGGAGACCGTTGGCGTCCCACTTATCCGCATTACCCGCCTGAACAAACACATAGTCATGGGAAGGCTCACGGAAGTTTGTCGCGTCGACCGATGTCACCAAGCCCAGGTGCAACCGGCGATCGGACCAGTTTTTCGCGCCCTGCCACATTCCGTAAATTCCGACTAGAGCGTTGCCGCGATTCCAAAGCGCCACGCCCTCATGGACCTCGCGGCTCTCGTGCACGGGACTGTTCGAAGTGTATCCCCAGCGAAGCAGCGAGACCGCTTTTTCGTGGTTCCAATTGATAAAGTCGGACGACCAGTAGGTCGCGGGAAACCGGCCCATGATCTTCCCGTTGTGGCCATTCAGACTCTGTCCGTTGAGATAATAAATCCTTCCGAACCGAATCAGGGTCCCACCTTCCAAATGCTCGTTGGGCATGCCCGTCGACTCGATGGTGAACCGCGGCACGGGCCCCTTGCGCTCATATAGAGTGTGCGCAAAATTCTTGTCCGGCTCCGCCAATTTCATCGGCCGCGCATACTGCCACCGCAGTCCGTCGGCGCTAATGAGGGGGATCATCGTACAGCGCCCGCCGCTGTGCGGGACATACATCATCATCTTGTACCGGCGCGCGGGGTCCGGATCGTCCTCTTCGTACAGCACGTGAATATTTCGGTCGGGCCACGTGACAGTGTAGTCTTCGGGCTCGATGCGTACGATGTTGTTGTTCCGGTTTCCGTGGTATTCGACCAGACCGAGATTCGGTTTGGTCCAATTGATTCCGTCTGCGCTTTCCGCATATCCTACATTGGGGCTCACGGTATCGGCGGATCGATTGGCGGGATCACGATAACCATAACCACAGTACCACATGCGAAAAATTGCCATCGACCCTGATCACGGAGCCGTAATACTCGGCCCGGATCTCATCGAAAGATCCCTTGGGCCCGCGACGCAGCACCGGCTCGGCCCGCTTTGTCGGCGGCACCATGGTCAAATCAAGATTTCGCCGAAACGGGACCGAATCGAGATCGATCGCCAGGAACATTGCTTCGGGCACCGGGACGTTGGCACCTGTGTGCACAGTGACCGACGCGATCGCGGAAAGCTGCCCAAGGAGTGCAACGAGGACGAAACGAGCGGAGCAGAATGCAGAGATGCGTTGTTTCAAAGCGTCAAAAATAGGGTGATCCACTGGCTGATCTCAGCCATGGTATCAGGCGGGGTCATTGGCGGAACCGGAGCGCGTAAAGGTCCGCGTCCTTCATCACAAAACGGAAGCGCACCACTTTTCTGGCCAATCGCGAAAGGTCAGCCCCAAGTTTCCATTTAACGACGTATTCGATGCTATCGCCCACCATCTCCTCGCTTTCGAGCAGGGTGAATCCGGGCACCGGATCTCCTTCCGGGGTTTGAATTTCAACGCGGATGCTGCCGGGCGCTGACGTCGAGCAATTCATGATCAGCTCTTTGCCGGTGACGAGAATCGGCTTAGTGAGCATCTCGCCTCCGGCATAGGGCGCATTAACCGAGGCGAAGCCATCGAGCCGCAGCGTGAATCGCCCAAGGTAGGCGGTGGGCTGCACGTAATGTTGCCCCACGAATATCGACATTTCGGTCGGGCCGGTTTGCAACGTGCCGATCGCGGCGATGCCATTGCGCGACACCCAATTTGCCTCGTCCGATCCGGGGCGGATAAACGCTTCCATGAACGTCCGGTCGTAGCGGGTGCCGCCTCGGCTGGTCATCAGAACCGTGTCGGAGACTTCGTTGGGGATGTTGTGCGTGTCCCCCGAAATCGCGAGATAGCTGGGAAGGACTTTGAGCTCCGCCAAACGCTCGTCCGACAAGAACCTCCGGCCTGGCACGAAGCGCATGGGATAAGAGAGGTAAATGTGCGGCGCGCGTTTATAGGGATGCGTGCGATTCTCGTACAGATGCTCGATTGGCGTCGGGCCAAAACTCATCCGATAAGGCTCGCTCCAATTTATCAGATCCTGCGACGTGGTCCGTGAAATCGTTCGATAGCCGTCGGCCTTCCACTTCTTCAGCGTGCTGTGATCCGAACCGGTGAAGACTCGAAAATAGAGCACGTAGCATTTCTCTAGCTCAGACCAAAACGCCACGTTCTGCGAATCGAAAGCCCCGCGGGTGAAGACTGCGGTGTCATGAAATTTGCGCCAGCGGATGCCGTCACTCGAGGTCAACACGAAGATTCCTTTCGGCCAAACCCCGCCCACCGCTTTGTAACGCTCGTTCGCCGGCACTCCCGGGCGATTGTCGATAAAGGGACTGAAGTTTCCGGTAAATCGGTCTTCGACGTCTCCCAACAGCAGAATGTTATTTTTCTTGGAGCCCCGGAATTCGACCAACCCGAGCTCGGGTTTGACCCAGGTAATGCCATCCTTGCTTTCGGCATAGCAGACGTTCGACTCGACCGCCTCGCTTTTGTAATCCAGCGGCAGGCCGACGTAGTAGAGCCGGTAGAGCCCGTTATCCTCCAGAATGGTCGCCGCACCGGTGGGCACCGCGTCCCATGGATTATCAAATTTGATCGCGGCACCGGTAGGCCGCGGTTCCGCCAGCTTGAGATCGGTGTGGGTCAAGGTTTCGATCAGGTAACCATCGATCATGGGCTCCAAACGTGTGCCGATATCGAGAGGCGAGGTCAGAGAGCCAAAGACGAAGGAGCCGCTGGCAATGCTCAGTAGAACGAGAGTGTGAAGACGTGACATAGATCGATGCAGTTGACGCTAACGTTTGTGTTTCTCGAACCAGTCGGCCGCCGCCTTGTCGGCGGCGGCGCCATGCTTGAATTGTTGGACGCGGATATCCGTTACGTTCGCCATCGTCTGGCAGGCGATTACTTGCAGGATGAATTTCGCCATTTCGTCGCACGTCATGAACGTATGGCGCGGCACGTCGCGCTCGCCCCAATAGTCGCTGGCAACCGTGCCCGGCCACACATTGGTAAGCCTGATATATACGCCTTGCTTGCGCCAGCCTTCCAGTTGTTCGCGCAAAGAGGCTGTGAATCCTTCGAGCGCGTGTTTGCTGACGGAATAAATCGGCGCCACTCCGCTGCCATGGCTGCCAGCGTCGCTTGATATCATGACAATATGTCCGCTCTGTTGTTCGCGCATGGGCGCGAGCGTCGCGCGCGTCAGATAAAACGCGCCGTCGATGTTGGTCTGCATCGTTCGCTGGTACTCCTCGGTCGAACAGGATCCGATATCCACGGGAAAACCCACCGCGGCGTTGTTCACGAGCACATCGACCCGGCCGAACCGCTCGAGGCATCTTTCGACCGCGCCCTTGCACGCGTTTTCGTCGCGCACGTCCCCGACCACTATCGTCGGCTCTGCATAACCAAGGCCAGCGATCTCCGCGGCCAACGCGACGAGCCTTTGCTCGCTCCGCGCCATCACCACCAAACACGCCCCGGCCCGAGTTAGAAGCATAGCGCTGGCCCGGCCGATACCCGAGCTGGCGCCGGAAATGAGCACAACTTTGTCGCGAACGGAGGAAAAACCGTAGTCAGCAAGAGTAAGGTCCATGAGTAAGCTTGGTGGAAAATGTATACCAACGCGACGCGAGGTCACGGCCCGCTGCCTTGAATCTCCGAATTCGACCTCTGGATCAACCCAGAACTTATAACCGGCGGAGAATTTGAAGCGAGGACCTGGATCGGCGAAGATCCAAAAAGGCAATTCGGTGCCCTGCACGAAGATCTCGTCGGTGAGGTTGTCGACATTGAGTTGATAGCGGAAGCGGCCGTGGAGGTAGGTGGCGAAGATGTTGTACTCCGTGTAGGCGGGAACCGGGTGAAATCGCTGTTAGGCACCTGGGCGATCTTGCTGGCCAAGCGCGAGCCCTGGCCATTCATGCCGGCCCCGAAGGCGAAGTTCTTGAGCCGTCCGTCCACAATTCGGTACTTTCTTAGCCGCTTTTCACCCTCATTGAACGGCACATAGCGCTATCACTCTTTGGCCATGAGGTAGGAGATCAAGTCACGCGCATCTCTATCCGGCACCGCCTCGATCAACCCAGGGGGCATCAACGAAACTGCGGTCGTTTCTTCTTTGAGGATATCATCCGCCGAAAGCACGAGAAGTTCTGTCATCGTCTGCAACCGCAGTGTGCGCCCGGTGCGAGCACGGACCATGCCTGCAAGCACTCGACCATCCTTCATGGTCAATGTGCTCAATCTGTACTCATCGCCGACGAGGGCACTAGGAAAGAGTAAATTGTCCAGCAAGTAATTGAGGTTATCGCGAGCTGCTCCTGTCAGATCCGGGCCAAGTTTGCCCCCCTCGCCATTCAAGGTGTGACATGAGGCGCAAACAGAACGAAAGACGGCCCGCCCGTTTTCCCTGCTCGCCGTTGCCAGAATGTCAGGAGTGAAACGGTTCTGCCATTTTTGCAGGGCAGCAACTCGATCGGTTTCAGACTCGTCCGTCACCTCTCCCCAAGAACGTCGTAACTTCTCTGTTAGGTTCGCGTCATGGAAGGCACGAATCTGGCGAGCTTGAAAGGCGTTCAGTTGGGTGCGAGGCACGCGATTCTCCGCAATCGCATCCAGTAACATCGACGCCCATGCCGGGCGGGAAACAAACACGTTTATGATACGAGGCCGCTCCCCGCCGTCAAAGCGCGACCACGACGCCAGCAGCTTGATGGGAACTGCAAGGTCGTTCTTTAGAGCCAGGCCGGCCGCAGCCGTTCCGGAAAGTCCGCTCAGTGGCAAAACCTGCTCACACAGTTCGAAAATCCCCGGCGCCCGAGCATCGATCAGGGCCTGCAGTGCTTCGCGACGCAAGCGACGGTCAATGGTGGAGTCGAGCACCAGCGTCCGCAGTTCCGCCAGTGCCCTCCCATCCCCGAACAGTGCATCCAGATCTCGGAGACGCCGAGCCATTCGTTCGTCCGCAACAATTGCAAATTGCGGCCGAAGCAAAGACCAGGACGCGGGAGCGGGAGCCTGCCGTCGGCCGGCCAGTGCCTCGGATATCCCGTCCAAAACTGCTTGGATCGCTATGGGGGACCCATTCGCGGCAATCGCTTGAAGCAACTCATCAAGGCGCTCTGGTGCCACGTCCAAATCTTCAGCTAGGCGCCTTGCTCCAAATCGCTGAACCAGAGGCATTTTTGCATTACCAAGCAAGGTCTCGAATCCTGAGTCTTTCACGTCCGCCATCGGACTAACCGCATACCAAAGTAGTTTCGGAATATTTGCGTCGCCTGCGTCTTCCGCCCGTGCGAGCAGAGCAGCCGCAAGCGGTCCCTTTTGGGAGACTTCCAAGCGATGAAGAGTCGAAGCCAACGCTAGGCGCACAAGCGCGGACGGCTCGGAGCCAGCTAGGCGCGTCAACCCATCCATTGATGTAGAACTCAATCGCAGTGGCCTCACATCAGCCAGCAAACGAACTGCCCAAGCTCGTACGGCCTCGTCACGATCGCGCAGCAGTGCCGGAATGCGCTCGGCCAAACTTCCACCGGACACGTGCAGCGCCCAGAGAGCGCGCAAACGCGTGATCGTACTCTCCGTTTCCGAGAGCATTCTGATGAGTTCCTGATGGGCATCGGTCAATAACCGACCCTCCGCCGCCCGATTAGCCAACTCCCGGCGCGATTGCCGGGCCAGCCAATCATTCCGACTTCGCTGGTGCCGAACAAGCTCGGAGTTTTCACTTCGCGACAGATCAACGGATTCGACGCCGCGCACCTCGCCATAGGACAGCTTGAAAATCCGACCACTGCTCCGATGTAAGCCGTCGAAATCATGACACTCACCAGCATCACTCCAATCAGCCACGAAGACGCCCCCGTCGGGCGCTGCGATCAGATCGATCCCACGAAACCATGAGTCGCTGAACAAAAACGCATCGGACTCATGCCGGCCGACAAAACCGCTACCCTGACGCTCCAGTCGATCTACATTCAGCCGTCGACCGTGAAAATTTATGGTCAGTAGTTTTCCGTGCCACTCCGCCGGCCACTGTCCGCCTTGATAAATGAGTAACCCTGTGTGCGCATGTCCGCCGCCGCGAGACAGCGTTGCTGAAGTCACTCCCTTTCGAACTTCAGTCCAGTCCTCCGCAGTCGCCCAATGAAAGTGGTCTGCATGCTGTTCAATAACATCGTAAACAAAGGGCGTCGGATCATCACCAAACATCCGCCTGTAGTGAGCGCCTGGTATCAAGTGCCACAGGTGCCCAATAACCGTGTTGATGAAAAAGCCTTCCCCTCGCTCATCCCAATCCATCCCCCACGGATTAGTCGTTCCCGCCGCGACGACCTCAAAGGTTCTAGACTGCGGGTGAAATCGCCAGATACCGACATTGGTCGGGACGCGTTGGACGGTCGGTGTTCCAGGCGCCCCGACTAGCGAGTGACCCAGAATTCCCTGCCGTCCATAGAGCCAGCCGTCCGGCCCCCAACGAAGCCCGTTGGCAATGTTGTGCTGGGACTTCAAGTAGTCGAAGCCATCCAGCACAATTTCCGGCTCGCCGTCCGGAACATCATCGCGGTTGCGATCCGGTATAAAAATTAGGTTTGGCGGACAAAGGGCCCAAACCCCACCCGAACCGATTTCAATGCTCGTGAGCCGTTGAGCACGATCATAGAAAACCGTTCGGCGATCAATTCGACCGTCATGATCGAGGTCCTCCAAGATCAAAATCCGGTCTCGCAGGCCATCGTGAAATCCAACCTCGCGTTCCGAATAGGTGTTGTTCTCCGCCACCCAGAGGCGGCCCTTCCCATCGGTTGCTAAAGCGATGGGTTGAGTCACATCTGGTTCGCCTGCAAAAAGGGTACTCCGAAACCCCGGGGGGACCTCGATGGACGCACCTGCCCGAGAAGTGGGAATAGGACCTCCGGGCGATTTTTCCGTATCGAACGGCGTAGGGAACAAACCCGGGGACGAACTCGCCGTGAGCGAGCCTTCAAACACCCCGAGGAAAACGAGCCCAATCCAGGCGATTTTTGGAAGGTGGATGTCGATCATGCTTTCAGTTGGTTAAGATTTTTCCGGGCACGCTGTTGAACTCGCCGCTTCCTGGAACGAATGGATACATTCTTCGTATTTCATCAGTTAATACAATTCCGAGTCCGGGACGGTCCGGAGGCAAAACATAGCCTTCTTGAATGATAAGGCCCCCATCGATCACCTTCGAATGAAGGTCTCCGTAATCTGGCGGCACCTCGAGGATGTGCGTGTTTGGAGCGGCAAAACCGGCGTGCACGTTTTGCATCAATGAACCTCCGGCACCCCACGCATGTGTGGCAATTTTCCGCCCTCGATCGGCAAACATCTTCGCTACAGAAATAAACTCCCCAAGCCCACCTGTAAACGAAGCGTCCGGCTGCCCAATGTCAAAGCAGTCACGTTCGACGAACACCTGCCACTCATAGCACGCCGTCAAACACTCGCCACCGGCAATAGGAACAGTTGTCGCCCGGCATAGTTCAGAGTAGCCCCAAGGGTTGGTGTAGTGTAGTGGTTCCTCAAAGAACGTCAGGTCGAATGGCTCGAGTACCTTCGCCACTGCCGCGGCAATTTCCAAAGACCAAGTCGCTCCCGGACTGTTGCCCATGTGCCCATCCAGCATCAACCATGCTTCTCTACCCGCATGCTCCCTAAGAAACGAGAATTTATCGCCCTCGAAGTCAGCAGCCTCGGGCGCAGCGGATGGCATGTACCAACCCTTGGCTGGCTCAAAACTACCCGCCCCGACCTTAATGCCTCGAAAGCCCAACGAGGTGTAGTGATCAAACTTCTGCGCAAGGCGCGCTTGGGGATAGTTGCTCGGTCCTCCGGTTGCGTAACACGGAAGTCGAGCGTGCCGGGCGCCACCCAGCAACGCATGCACTGGTTGCCCGAGCAGCTTTCCCTTAAGATCCCAAAGCGCCGCCTCAATGCCATTGAGGACCGCTACGCCCAAACCGACACGACCCCAGTAATTTCCGCAATGATACATCCTGCGCCACAATTCCGGGATATCATCCACCGACTGTCCAATCAGGATCGGCTTGTAAAAATCGACAATCACAGGCACGCTTTCAGGAAAAGAGTAGCCGGCGTATGTTTCGCCAACTCCGGTAGGACCGTCCGTTAGGATTTCTATAAACGCGGCGCTCCGTAGCTTGCGCGCTTCCCGGAGAAAGGGATCGTTAGTGCAGGGCCCGGTCAGCAGCGTCGTTCTGACGTCAGTTATTTTCATAGGTCTTGGGGGAGGACATGGATGAGGCGCAATCGGCGAACCGGACTCCGGATCAGCGCGCGGGTGACAATTTCATTGCGTACAGTCGCGGAGAACTCTCCGAGGAGCCGGTAAAGATAGTTCTTATGCGAACAGTTCTGCCCGAAAGTTCCCCAAGAGTCCTTCCACTCCAGCGCACTTCAGACTCCAAGTGATCATCAGTCGGGCTAATGGCGCGGCCGTCGGCAAACCCAGCAATCGGCCTAAAGTGTTCATCGGCGACCTCTATCCTGAAGCCCTTCAGGCCGCTGCCATTGACGCCCAGTTTCGTGGGGATTCCCGCCGGTAAGGTGACCGCGGTCGACCAAAGAGAACCCGAGTCCTTGCCAACCGAAATGGCGAGTCCGCCCCAACGGTCCCGCGGAATTGTCGCAAGAGCCACCGCACCCCAATAGTGCACCGAGCGGTGGTGAAACTGCTTGCGAGTGCGCGAGGGCTGAAAGTCGGTATTTCTCCAACGACCGTGGTAGATCCAAGTCTCATCGCCCACATTGAGGATGCTATTCGACTGGTTCAGTACCGTTGGAAAACTACGACCGGGAACCGGGTCGGCCGGAGAGTCCACGCTCCGGATATAGGGCACCCCTTTTACCACTTCTTCAAACTGGATGCCGTTATGGCTTAGCACTAGTCCGAGATCGCAGTCGATACCTCCTTCACCCCAATTGGGCTGACGGTTATGCCACATGCCCCAGAGTCCCACCACAACATTCCCATATGATGCTCCACCCACCCCCAAGTGCACTTGCGTGTAGTTGCCTCCGTCGCGCGGATTGGTTCCCATTCCGGAGCCCACCAGCGGCTCCGCCACTTTGAATGAAGGCGCAGGTTCGGGCAGCCAGGTGTCGAAGTCGGGGGAAATCCAAGCATATCCTGTTCGTCCCTGAGGCCGCTCGCCTTCGCCCCGTCCCCAACTCTGCGCATTAACCACATAATTGCCACCATGCTTGTAGAGTCCACCGATCTCGCCGAAACTCTTTCCGGTGACGTCATTCGCTAAGCGAGTCCAGCGAAGGCCGTCTGGACTTACGGCGGCGCCAATTCGAGAGATCTTGAGTTCCGTGTCCTGAAAGCCAAAAGCCATTTTGTACCGTTGTTCCGGCCGAGGTTCTTCATCGTCCCGGATAACTGTAACGCAGTTACTTCCTCTGGCTGGATCAGGTCCAATCGCGATAATGTTATTTCGACGATTGCCCCGCCATTCCACTTGACCCAGGTCCGGTCGGGTCCAGCTCAATCCATCGCTACTCTCAGCGTAACAAATAGGACTGATACCGAATTCACCGTCGATCTGACCGTTGTCGGTCGGAATCGAATGAAACGCATAGTACCACATCCGAAACCGTCCGTTTTCACGTATGACCGTGCCGTTAAAGTGTACAGCCTTGCTGTCAGGCGCGTCCGGATTGGTCGAAGGCACCAAGACCGGATCACGTCGGACGTTCGGCTTCGTTAGGTGCAAGGTAAGGTCCAACATCATCGGAAATGCCTTGGCATCGACAGCCAGCAGCAATGCTTCCTGCGATGCGGGTGACCCCGCCATTGGCAGTCGATAAAATCTGTCAGTCGGACGAGTTGCACCGGCGGAAGCGACGAGAGCCGAAAGGAGGAAGTAGCCGACGTTGCCTATGCAGCGTGCGGACGTGATTTTCGATAGCGGCGGGATCTTCATGATGTTGGAGGGAACGTACGGCGACCGGGTATGCTAATCATCGCGATTTTAAAATGACTCTGAATATCACGAACCAAGTCCAGGATCTCATGCCTGCCGAATAGGAGTGAACTAAACCACTCGAATTCGGATGCGGGCCGTCGTGGTAAACGAATTCGGGCTCAGATATGAACAATTTTCTTCGGTAGGCTTCGCAGCAAATCCAAGGCGTTGTCGTACAGAATTGCTTGCCGCTCGACTGAGGAAATTTCGGCGGTTTCGATCCGGGCCTTTTGGGTGGCTGCAGAATAAAGCGGCGTGTCGGTGCCGAAGAGAAGCCGATCCACGCCAATTTCGGCCACGGCCCACTCAATGATTCTGGAAAAGATCGATCATGCCGACGATGTATCTACCCAACATTATTTGCTTCACTTTGTCTAATCGCGTGAACCTGCCTGGTGGCCACTCCGTCACTGCTATTCCCCAAGTGAGCGAGGATCGTGCGGGTCTCGGGATAACGGTTGGCAAACGGGATGAAGTCTTCAGGAAAGCTGCCGGGATCTCCGCTATGCGTTAGAATGAGTGCCTCCTGAGCCGACGCGAAATCGTAGACTGCATCTCCGTATGTTCGAATCTCATAGTCCTGCCGGTGCGGGTGAAGTTTAATTCCACAACAACGCTCGTGACGCATCAAGGCCTCAACCTGATTGTACGTTTCCTTCCGCCGAGGGTCGAGCACCGCCCAAAAGAGAATGCCTTCAGTTTTCTCAGCCGCATTCCGGGCGTCATCATTCCCACGAAGAGGATCTCCTCCATAGGGCATGAACGCGCGTAGTGCTGAAACGATCGTCAGCCGGATATTGGCTGCCTGCGCCCGACGCTGAACTACACCGATGTCACCGCTGAAGAGAAATCCCGAGTGAGAGTCCTTTCCTTTACCATCCTCGTACGAACCAAAGTGGCCATGAACATCGATAGCAGTCATGTTGGTCATTCCGCCAGTTTCGCAGCGGAGCCAGAGCCAACTCGAGCGGCAGTCCGAAGATGAAACGCCTCAAGCCTGCGAAGGCATTCTTCGTAATCTGCGTCAGTGAATGACTGATACGGAGACAGCAGCCTAAGCGGCATTTGCAGTCCACCCATGCGTACGATCAGTTTGTCATAAGCACCGTCGATCCGGCCCATTGCCAGTAGATCGCCAAACACGCTGAATAGCATATCGTGAAAGTAGTGCTGCCACTTATAGAGCTCACCGGAGTTCCCCTCGGAACCAGCGAGAAACAATGCCTTCGTCGCCTCGGGCTCCATCGCTGCGAAAGAGGAGAGTAGCGAGCACTCACCATAGTGACATCCATGCGGATAGTTTTCTTCACCGAAGAAGTGCTGCAAGTCCGGCGCGTGCGACATCAAGTCCGCCGCCCGCTGCAGACCGCCGCCTGTATTTTTAGTGGCAACCAAGTTGGGTACCTTGTCGGCCAACCGACGATAATCTTTGCCTGAGAGCACGCGCTTTACTCTGGGAAGATTATAGTGGAGAAAGGACGCGCTTGGGAATGTTTCGCACACGTCCTTGAAGAATGACTCTACCTCCGTGTCATTCAGGATACCCCACGATGGAAGAGAAATCTGAAAGCTCCGAACACCTCGCTCAAAGGCGAAGCCGATCCTCTCCACAATAGTGGCCGTCGACAAACCAATGACGCCCACCATGGGCGGCGCTTTTGTCCTTCCGAGTTCTATGCAAAAGACCTCAACGATGTCCTTGAATTTTTCATTGGTGATCGCATAACCCTCTCCGGCAGTGCCGAAAATGTATAAATCATTGAATCCTTTGTCTTGGAGAGAACGAATCTCATCAATGAAAGTGCTTTCGATCATCTCATTGCGATCATTCCAAGGAATTTCACAGGATACCAAGATGGTTTTACGGCAACGGGCCATGGGGAACGACAGTCGATTGGAGGTTTACTTGGGCAGAGAAAATGCAATGTAGAGATCCGCGGAAGGAGACCCGAGTTTGCCACCACCGCAGGCAATGACCACGTACTGCCGACCGGCAGCGGAATAGGTTGCGGGTGTCGCATAGCCAGCGGCAGGCAACGTGTACTCCCAGAGCACCTTTCCAGACTGCCGATCGAACGCGCGTATCCGTCTGTCCGGAGTTCCTGCGATAAATACGAGCCCCCCGGCTGTGACAATGGGACCGCCGTAATTGCTTGTGCCGGTAACCGGAACGCCCCGAGCGGTCAATTCCTCGACTTCTCCTAGCGGTACTCGCCAGAGGTACTCACCGGTATTGAGATTGATCGCATTGAGGGTACCCCAAGGGGGTTTGACTGCCGGATATCCCTGTATATCGACCCAACGTTCGAAAACGTGACCGTAGGGCGAACCGGCGGAAACCGAGGGCTTGAAACCGCGGGACGCGGCAGGCTGGTCGCGCCCGCGCACGTCTCCCTCCGGATCCAAAAGGTAGTCAGCCAACAGGACCCGTTCAGTTTCGGGCAGGAAACGGAAACTGGGCATCAGACCGCGACCATTGGTCACTGCGGTCAGCACATCCTCGCGGCTGACTCTTCCGGATAAAGTGAGCAGCGAAGGAATGGCCTGCTGAGGATTCCCCGCCCGATCGACTCCATGGCAGCCGGCACAGAGCTGGACATACCGGGCCGCTCCCGGAGCCCTTAGCTCTCCACCGTCCAGTCGGGTGTCCACCAGTGTGAGGATCCCGGGCGAATCAGAGCCGTTGACCACCATCACGCCGTCAGGATCAACGGCCGCACCACCCCACTCCGCTCCGCCGTCCTGACCCGGTGACACAATCGTGCCTTCGACACTCGGCGGTTGATAGAGGGCCGACGGCCGCAGGTTGACGAATCGATGAAGCGCGTGGCGATGGCCCTCGGGTGTCAGCATCGTCAGGTCGTCATAGGACACCGCTTGCCGGGCAAACGGTGCCGGTCTAACTGGCACGGGTTGAGTCGGCCACGCAAATTCCCCCTCCAGGTTCGACGGTGGAACCGCACGTTCCTCGATCGGAAACAACGGCTCTCCCGTTTCTCGGTGAAAAACGAAAACGTGGCCGGATTTGGTCGTCTGCGAAACCGCCGGCACCCGCCGGCCGTCCCGAATCACGGTGTGAAGCGTGGGCGGTGCAGGCAGATCACGATCCCAGAGATCGTGGCGCACGATCTGATAATGCCAAACCCGTTTCCCAGTTCGGGCATCCAAGCAGAGGAGCGAATTTGAAAAGAGGTTTTCGCCCAGACGATCCCCGCCCCAGAAATCATAGGAGGCGGAGCCGGTGGGCACATAGACCAGCCCGCGTTCAGTATCCAAAGCCATACCGGCCCAGCAATTCGCTCCACCGGCGCTTTTCCAAGCTTCTGGTGGCCAGGTTTCGTATCCGTACTCACCCGGCTGCGGTATCGTGTGAAACGTCCAGACCCGTTCGCCAGTTCGGACATTGAAAGCGAGCACATGCCCCGGCGCGGCGCCCGCCACCTCGGAGGTTCGCGTGGACAAGATGTAAAGATCCTCAAAGATCACGCCGGGCGTTCCGGAACCCACCGGACCATCTTCTCCGCCGGGGAACAGATAACGACTGAAGTCAACGGCACCTCGTTCGCCAAACGAGTCGACTAGTCGGCCCGAATCTGCCTCGACGGCGTAGAGATAACGATCATGGGCAAACAGGATCCGGCGACCATCCGAACCGGACCAGAGGGCCACTCCGCGCTGGCGTGGATCGCTGTTCAACGAACGACCGTCGAGTCGCGGATCGAATCTCCATCTCTCTCTCCCATTTGTAGCATCCAGCGCCACCAGCACCTGAGTAGCCGTGGTGGCGTAAAGCACGCCATCCACAACCAATGGATTGCACTGAATCTGAGTGCGGCCGGTGGCGGAACCGCCCTGATAGATCCAAGCAACTTCTAACCTTCGCACGTTCCCCTCGTTGATCTGATCAAGCGGGGAGTAATGGGACCTACCCTCATCACCGAGATAATGCGCCCAATCGCTATGCTTACCCTCTGAACCGAGCGGAAGAAAGCAGCCCATGAGAATCCACAACAGAACATGAATAATTTCCGTCGCACACTTCATCTCAATGCTACCTCAGAATCCTTTTGAGAGATGAGATCAGAAGCGGGCATTAACACCAGCTGTGTAGATTACACCCGCTCGCAGGTACGTCCAATGCAGCCCGTTTGCTGTAAGCAATGCGGAATTAGGCTCATTGGTGAGATTCGAGATATCAAAGTAAACGTCATACCGTCTATTGATGCTGTACTGCATTTTTAGATCGATGAACTTTCTTTCTCGTTGATAGAAATCAACGCCACTTGCGGTTCCCCAGTACGATTGTGAACGCCAGTTATACATCGCTCTGACCGCCCATCCATACTTCACGTAGGAAATGCCGGCATTGGCCGACCGGGGAGTGAGAAATGGCAGCTTTTTGGATACCGCCAAAGTACCGAAGTCACCCAACGTCCCCGTATAAGTGTAGTTCGCGAAAGTGCCCAAGCCGCTGAGTGCGCCCGGGAGAAATGCGAATTCTTGCTGGTAATTCAATTCAAAACCACGAATGCGGGCACGCCCGGTATTCTGGGCTTTGGTCAATGCAAAACCGGCGTATCGCGTATCCCCATCCAGGCCATCGGCGCCGAGGATCGTCGTAAAGGTTCGGAAATAGTCCTTAATCTCCTTGAGAAAAACCGACGCTCCAAGTTTCCCAACCGGCTCAAAGTATTTTTCAATGCTAACCTCGAAGTTATCCGAATAGTAGGGCTTGAGTTCCGGATTACCGATCGAGACCGAACGATTCTCAAAATTCTCTGTCAATGTGGGAGTAATATTCCCAACTGGCGGCCGGGAAATGCTCTTGTTGTAACTTGCCCTCGCTAAGAGGCCATCCGCCGGCTCGTAAACGAAATGAATTCCGGGGAAGACATTGACGTAATTCGAGCTTGCGGTCCGCTGTCCAACAAAGGAGCGCTTGGCGCGCTCGAGGTTTGCCGATTTCACGGCGGGATCTATGCTAGCGCCCCCGACACTGTTTCCTCCCCAAGTCGCTGTTGAGTTTCTAACCCAAGCAGTTCCGTCGACCTCCGTACTTTCGACCCGAAGACCCGAGAGAATCCGCAGTTTGCCAAAATCAACATGCCCAGATATGTAGGCCGCGGAGATTGTTTCACTTAATTCCGTATTAGAACCTAAAGATCCGGTGTACGTGTTGTAAACGTCTGCAGCCGTCTGCACCCATTGGTTCTTTTTCGAAGCGTAAGGATCATCGGCGCGTCCGCTGAAGGGCGCCTGCATAAAGGGAAATGGGCCATAGTTCGCGCTTGTTAGATACATCGGGGTGGTGGGGAAGTTGCTCATAAGTTCATCCCCTGAGTTCACCTGACCGTCGGGGCCAACATACGTGTAGTTGTCAATCGGACTGAGCGTCTTCCGCTCCGAACGATTAAACTTAAGTCCCGTCTTGATATAGGTCGGCACCGCCGTCTCGAAGTTCTTGGTGAAGTCGCCACGCAGCCCGATCAGTCGATCCGGGCGCTTCGGATAGGTATTGAATAGCGAACCTACCGTGTAGCTGGAGGGAATGCTGATAGAAGGTCCAGCAGTCTGGGTCATCACCGGCTCACTGGGATCGGTGTTCCGGCGGTCGAACGATAGTCCAATGTTTCGAGCGGTCCCGTTGAAGCGGGCAAAGATCGTATTCTCGTTGTGGGCGTACGAAGCGTTGGCCCGTAAGCTAAGAGTTGCTGACCTATTGAAGAGTTTGTGTTCGCTACCTAAAGTCCCGCCCACGTTATAAAAGCGAATAGTTGAGGTAAAGCTCTGTAAATCCGAGGTGACAGTGCTGCTCGGCAGAAGTGTGGCGAAAGCCGTCGTGCTGCCGGGAGCGAAATCTGCTGCCAGAGCGTTTGACCTGCCAAAAAATGCACGGTATGCCTCTTGTGTCTGAGTCCGGGCGTTGTGGAATAGATTGAGGAAAACATAAGAGTCTTCGCTCAGCTTGTACTCAAGGTTGGACCCAAGGTTGCGCTGTTCTACAGGCGAAACATAGTCACCAGCCCCGAAGACTCGTTGCAGTGGGTTGGGCCCGTTAGCATCTACCCAAGCTCCAGGGAGGGCGAAATTTATACTTCCTGTCTCTTCTTGGAAGACGGTATTCCGAATGTAGCTGGCGTCGATCCTCACACCCAGATTTTTTTCTTTCCCGAGTACTCCGTAAATGTCAGAGTAGGATAGCGAGATGTTGTCTACTCCGGCATTGTTCTTGAATGGGGAATTGTTGAGTTCGCGATCTGTATAGTTCGTGCCAACGCTCAAACTAACCCGACGCCCCGGCTGATCAAATGCCCGCTTGGTGATTAGATTGATATAGCCGGCAATTGCATTTGCATCTTGATCCGGTGTCGGTGCCTTGACCAACTCGACTTGACTTAGGTTGGCTGTACCCCACTGCTGAATCTGATAGGCACGGCTGATTGACGATCCGCTCGCTTGCGTTTGACCGTCGACCAAGAGGGTTGAGAAATCGGCCCCCATTCCGCGAATATAAACCGACGTTGCCTCACCGGCAATGAAATCCACCGACACGCCAGCAACTCGCTGTAAGAGATCGCCGGGATTCGCAGACGCATTGCCATACGCGTTGGTCGCCACTACTGTCTTAGGATTCGGTGCATACCTCTGTGCCTGAAGAGCCAGCGAGTTTTCCTCGCGCAGTCCCTGAACTGTAAATGCCTCAAGAGCGTAAACAGTGGAAGAAAGGCCGATGTCGCTTCTCGAAGTTTGCCCAGAATTC
>Ga0105046_10007218_pt1 | contig 17520 bp, 6 predicted proteins | sample MAT03_FD_78385 | JGI IMG/M metagenome (GOLD analysis project Ga0105046, IMG submission 78385) | Freshwater microbial communities from Lake Fryxell liftoff mats and glacier meltwater in Antarctica - MAT-03 (megahit assembly) | ecosystem: Environmental > Aquatic > Freshwater > Ice > Liftoff...
GGCTGAACCGTAGGCCAGTTTCGAGGACACCTGTTTGGCAAACAACGGGGTGGAGGTCATGATAATTCTCGCGTCTCGTTCCATCGGACAATAGGTTTTACCCCCGCCAGAGCCCTGGTAGACATGGCGTTCAACCACGACTTCCCCATAAGGAGTTTGATACGCTTTGGGCTGCTGCCCTTTGGTTTGCATCACTTCTCCGGCAATCTCTATCGCTGAGCCGTCGGTGTCCAAATATTGAAGGGCTGCTTCGCTGGCAAGATACCCAGCCTCATTGAGACTTTCCTGAATCGCTGCCTCACCTGTGAGCATCGAACGACTCAGCTCAATGCTCACCACAATCTTCACCTGCGACCCTTCAACACTGAGTAATTGAGCGCTCATACTTATAAGCTTCCGCCAGTTATCTTAGGACAAGGGGCTTAAGCCCTTGTTGGCTGACGTGCTAACCTGCGTCCTAACGTTTGTGACGACGGCTATACCCCTACGATTGGCACTCCTAAGCTATATCAGTATTTATTGGCTAAATTAAGTGGAGGTCGCACCCGTCCCTCTCCTCTCGGGGAACTCTGTGATTAGCTTTCAACCTCAGAACGATCGCCTGTCTCGTTTTTCAGAAGAGGTATTTGGAATCGAGTGTCTAGCAGTTTTTGGAAAGCAGTCAGATCAGTCTGCCAATTACCAATTGCAGCTATTAAACTCTTCAGCCGACTTTCAGGAGTGTCTCCCTCGATTAAATGGGGAAAGCTGCCAGCAAAAAGCACTGTTGAGATGGGTTCATCATCCGGACGCTGAAGTTTGGCCTCGGCGATCGCCAGTCTCAATTGCCGGTTTTTGATCGGATAAACCAGATTGATGGATGCTTGGACAGGTTCATTGGTCAGGTCTTTCCAGGAGCCAGGAGCTAAAAGGGTTTCAGTAATGTACTGCCGTGCTCCATCGGGTTGATCCTCAAACGGAACGAAGCGCTTAGAGTTAATGTCTACAGCCTGATAGTTCAGATTAGATAGAGTTGAGGCGTACTTACGAGCAATCTCAGGAATCGCTACATCATTCGTTCCTTCCTCCGGGAGAGTTTGGGAAAAGATGATGGCCCCGGGCTGTGCCAGAAGGGTAACCCCATTGTTGAAGACGATTTGGCTGGCGCGAGTGTTGATGACAGGGGGACGGGTTAGCTCCCAATCGGCAGGAATAATGCCGGTTCCAGTGAGAAATTCTGGGGTGAGAAGGGTGGAGTTATGGTCGGGAGCGTTAAGGACGATGGAAAGGTCTTGAATAACTGGGATGCTCATGCTTGGAAGAAGCCTTTTGTGGCAGGGGACTTATGAAGCTTTCTAGCCTCAAGTGTCGCTATCCGCGTACTTCATTAAAAGTTTGTGAGTTTAGGTCGCACTACTTCTCGATTAGTGTTTGGCTTTATCATGTCTTCAACAAACGCGTTTACCAAAAACCTTCGAGGTTGAGAACAAAATTAGGCAAGATGAGGTTTCCGAATAGTTGGTGAGGCTGCTGCAACACTTCCTTCGGATGTTCAGCCTGATAAATCTCAACCTGTTTTGCCTTACGATTCAGTAACCACCCCAGCTGCACACCATTGTCGAGGTATTCCTGCATTTTGGCTTGAGCCTCGATTAGATCATCGCTAGGAGACATCAGTTCTATAACAAAATCAGGGGCCAGGGTTGGGAATTTTTCTCGTTGTTGTGGAGTGAGAGCATTCCATCGATCTTGCCTAACCCAGGCCACATCAGGCGAACGATCGGCTCCATTGGGCAAGTGGAATCCGGTTGAGGAATCAAACACCACTCCAAGTTGAGATTGTTCATTCCAGATGCCCAGGCGAATCAGAAGATTCGCATTCCGTGCTCCGGTCTCTCCACCGGTTGGAGCCATAACGACTAGATCTCCTTGTGCGGTTCGTTCTAGTTTCCACTCCGGATTGACCCGACACAGGTCATAAAACTGATCGGATGTGAGCATTGCCGTAGCTGGCATCCTGAGGATGGATTGTGTCATGGCTGAATCCAAGTAGAACTAATGTTGTGTCAAACCTAAATTTTCTAGGTGAAGGGTGAGGTTGCGGACTCAGCTGACTACCTCACTCTAAGCCTCACCCTAAGAAATGGTCGTGACAGAACTCTAATGGTATTTTAGCGTTTGCGATCGCACGCGAAGTTAGATCTAAACAACTATCCCACCTTCTTCATTTTCGCATCACTTTACATCAATGAAAATGTTGCCAACGGCGATCGCACTTGTCTTACCTGGGTAGAACATCATCGAGTTTTAAGGTCAATTGTGGCAATAGCCGTGATGCGATTGATTGACCGAGACGATAGGTTTGTCGAACGTAGTCTTCGCTGGATAGCTGACAGATGGTGAGGGTTGGTTGTTTCGGTCTGCCAATAAAGGCGATACCACCAAGTCCCCGATAATCGACAATCCAATACTCAGGGATGCCGAGTAGCGCGTATTCTTCTACTTTACGGGCGTAATCGGTTTCCCAGTTTGTGCTGACGACTTCAACAATCAATTTAATGGAGCTTCCTAATGTAATGACAGGCTCTCGCTCCCAGAGTGGTTCATTCACTAAGGCAGTTTCATCTAAAACCACTACATCAGGACGACGAGCAGTGGCAACATCGGCGAAGGGTCTAATAATACAGGTACGAGGGATGAACCAGGGATGACCTTGACGCTCTAGCTCGACGTTGAGTTTGCTAGATACTTTTCCTGCTACGGCTTCATGGGGACCGGTGGGTTCCATGTCGATTAGCTCTCCATCTGCCAATTCGTAGCGAGGGTTGTTGCCATACTGTGCTAAAAATTCCTCGAAACTTAAGAGTTGGGGTAAAGTGTAGGTCATTGTTCACCTCTCGATCGACTTAAGTATATAGCCTCTCTCATCACCACTGTGAGAGCGATCGCCTCCTGTTATCTCACAAGATCGCCCCTCTCAACCTGTAACGATCGACTTTCTAGCAGGACAATACTTGTTCATGGGAATGGTGCGTCCCCAAAAATTTGATTTGTAGAGTGGTTGGAGTTGCATCAGGGAACGCATCCTACCAGATCAGCGATCGCACTGCACGACGAAAGCGATCGCCCCATCCATCATCCACCAGCAGGACATTTCGTTGGCATAGAAGGTGCAACCCACCGATAGGTCAGGGTATAATCAAGTTCATCTGATCGATTGATGCAGATATATAAGATTATGGCTTTGCAAACTCTGACGCTACGCTTACCGGATTCAATCTATCAACGACTGGTTGATTTAGCCCAGAAATCGGATCGACCGTTGGAAGAAGAAACGGTTAGTTTAATTAATGCTGCACTGATGACAGAGGCAGAGTTGTTTGCTGATATCAGCGATCGCCTAAATCAACTGACATTACTCACGGATGAAGAGCTGTGGAGTGCGGCTACGTCCCAAGCATCTGAAGCCGATAATGATCTAATGCAGGAGCTGTTGGAAAAGCAGCAACGACAGGGGTTAACCCTAAAGGAATCTGAACAGGTTCAGGTGTTATCGAAGCACTTTAACCACATTATGATGGTTCGGGCTAAGTCGGTGGCTCTTCTGGCCGAACGCGGCCACAATATATCCACACTTGCTGTTGCTCCATGAGTAAATCCAGGATTCCGGATGGGCTTCGTGCTGAAGTTGTCGCCCAATTTGGTTCTCGCTGCGCTTACTGCCAAACTCAACAACAAATTTCGGGTGTTCGCCTGACGGTTGACCATATTGTGCCGGAATTGTTGGGAGGAACTACAGAGAAGCGTAATCTTTGTTTGGCCTGTTGGGATTGCAATCTATACAAGGCTGCGAGAATCTCTGTATTTGATGATCAATCTCAGCAAGATGTTCGTCTGTTTCATCCTCAAATGCAAGCTTAGTTTGACCATTTTGAGTGGAGTTCTAACGGTTCACTTATGCTTGGAAAAACAACGGTGGGTCGGGTTTCTATCACTGCACTTCGGATGAACCGTGCTGAGTTGGTGATCTCGCGTAAACTTTGGGCTGGAGTGGATGGCATCCTCCTGATTAGTTTGTTAGTAAGCGCATGAGCGATCGCGCCCCACCACCACTGACCACCGATCGCACTTGAATTTCCCAAACATCAGCGATCGCACGTTCCAAAAGTAGGCTAGTGTCGAGGAACGAGACCCAACAGCAAGCACATAGCCCCTTGTAATGTTTGTGGAAGTTGGGTTTCACGAGGTTCAACCCAACCTACGGCGAGGAGCGATCGCACTAGCGCACATACCACGATCGCACTCTTCCAAAGTAAATGACAGTGATCGCCCGTATTCCCTTCTATCTCAGACAACCGCCCCTTCTAACCAGCAAAGATTGCTTTTCTAGCAGGGCAAGGATTGCTCATGAGAATGGTGCGTTCCCAGCAATCTAATCGGTGGAGTGGCAGGAGTTACATCAGGGAACGCACCCTACGGCGATAGCGATCGTACTAGATACCAAATCGATCGTAGATCCTTTCTCGAATCTCTCCGAGGACACCTACAGTAGCACCATAAAGGTCAGAGAATTCAAGCGCTATTTTCCTAAGAAGATATACTTGCTTAGAGTAAACAAAGGTACTTTCAACTCTTTGTATGTCTATTAATATATTTTTGGAAGCTATAATAACTCGTTGGATTTTGGTTACACTAACAGCTGTCGTCATTGCAAAAGTTTCCATCTCAAATTGAAGGGATTTGATAAAATCTTTTGCAATAAAAAAGTAGTTAAAGGCTTTGTTCGCAGGATCTAAGGCACCTGCGGCTAAACTAATTAATTGGCTGCCTTGTTCATAATATTTCTGTCCATTAGGCAAACCATAAGATATTAATCGCAGACCTAATTCACGTGCTTCAAAACCGGGTTTCATAAGCCAGATAGTTCCTAGAGCTAAACCTCCTGTCACCAAAGCTGGCGATAAATTACTGAGAATTTGTGCTATTCCAACAGTAGTAGAAAGCTCAGAAATTGACGCTCCTACAGCAATTTTTCCACTTGGGTCAATGTAATTTGCAGGACTGTTTTTTGCATAAGAGTAAGGATGTTGAGAATCAGGTGATATAAGAAACCCTTCAAATGGGTCAACGCTATAGAGCCTACCTGTACTTGAGTCAAAGTATCTTGCTCTTAAATAGTCCAATTTCAGTTTCGCATTGTGTTGTTCTCCTGCAAAAAGATACAAATTCTCAGTATCACCATTCGAGCTAATTATTTGCCCAAAGGCATCGTAAGTATATCGATCAGCGACTATGCCGTTAATATCAGTCAAAGCTCTTGTGCTATCTAATCCATCAACATGATAGTACGTTCTCTCCCCACCTCGATTCTGCGAGATCAAATCATGTCCGTAGACATAGGAAACATTAACACTTCCACCAGGAGCGTACTCTTCGAGAACCTGAGCATAGGGAAGATTGGCATCAATTAAGAATTTCGTTTCCTGTCCATTGGCAGTTTGACTGACGCGAATGCCGTTCTCGTTATATCGATTCAGTACATCAACAGTGCCATTGCCATCAGTGTCGGCGCTGATCAGACGATTTTCAGTGTTCCAGTTGTAGGTAATGGTGTTGCCATTGGTGGTTTTGCCTGTAGTGTTACCGTTGTCGTCATAGGTGTAGGTGGTGGCAGTACCGTTGAGGGTAGCTGTCTTTAGCTGGTCGTTATTGTCGTAGGTATACAGGGTGGTGCCTTCGCCAGAGTCGATACGGCTGAGGCGGTTGCCGACATCATCGTAGGCATACTCGATCGTGCGGCTGGCGCTGGTGGCACCAGGGTCAAAGACGGTTTCTTTGGTCAGGCGGTAGAGAAGGTCATAGGCGTATTCAACGCGGCGACCATCGTTTTCAACGACCTGAGTGCGGTTGCCGGTTTTGTCGAGGGTATAGCGGAAGCCGTTAATGATGCCGCCAGGGCTGCGGTTTTCAATGTAGAGCAGGCGGTTGAGACTGTCGTATTCGCGGAGTTCGGTAGTGCCGTTGGGGAGTTCGGCGCGGGTCAGGTTACCGGCAGCATTGTAAGTGTAGGTGGTGGTGCCGCCCTGCGGGTCAATGACGGTCTTGAGGCGGTTTTGAGAGTCAAAGCTGTAAGCGGTAGTGCCAGAGGGAATGATGACGCTGGTGCGATTTCCGGCGAGGTCGTAGCTGTAGGCAATGCTGCGGCTGTCGGGGTCGATGCGCTCTAGCAGCCGGTTGCGCACATCGTAGCTGTAGGTAGTAGTGCCACGCGCATCAATGACGGTCTTGAGTTGGCTGTCGAGGGTGTAGGTGTAGGTTACGTCAAATTCGGTGCCGGGTAGGTCTTTGAAGGTTAGACGGTTGCGGGCATCGTAGCGATAGGTGATGGTGTCGCCGTTAAAGTCGGTCGTGCTACTCAGGTTGCCTACTGCGTCGTAGGTGCTGGTAGAGTGTTGCCCCAGGGGTAGTACGGTGTCGGTGCGGAGGTTCAGGCGATCGTATTCGTAGCGGGTAGTGTTGCCGTTGGCATCTCGTTGAGCAATCAGATTGCCCTGGTTGTCGTATGTATACTCGGTGCGCTTGGTATGAGCATCAGTGACGGCTTTGAGGCGGCCTAGAGCGTCGTATTCAAAGCGGGTAGTCACACCTTGCTGGTCGGTGCGAGAGGTGACTCGACCCGCAACATCAAAGCCAACTTGAGTAGTAGTGACGTCAACATAGGTCTGACCGATGGATCGCCCTAGCTCGTCATAGCGGAAGCGAGTGACCTGACCGAGGGCATCGGTTTGATTGGTTTGGCGACCTGCTGCGTCGTAGGTGCTGGTGGTGCGGGGGTTGTCGTTGGGGTTAGCCGGGGTGTCGTCGGGCAGAATGGTTTCGAGCAGGCGACCAGCCTTATCGTAGCGGAACTCAGTCCGGTTCCCCCGTTCATCAATTTGAGCAATCATCCGACCCGCTGCGTCATATTCGGTGCGGGTGCGGGGGTTATCACTATCATTTGTCGGAGTCGCATCGGGGTAGATAGTCTCAAGTTGGCGACCCAAAACATCGTAGACCATGCGGGTGACTCGACCCAGTTCGTCAATTTCGGCAATTACTTGGCCCTTAGCGTCATACTCGGTGCGGGTACGGGGGTTGTCGCTATCATTTGTCGGAGTTGCGTCGGGGTAGATGGTCTCGATCAGTTGACCGCGATCGTCATAGCGGTACTTGGTAGAGCGACCCAGAGCATCAATTTCCTCAATCCGGTTTCCGACCGCATCGTAAACAGTACGGGTAACGCCGCCCTCAGCATTGGTGGTCTGAATAACACGTCCCTCGCTGTCATAGACCATCTGGGTCACCAGATTTCGCACCCCATTAACGGTTGTCTGAGTTGTGGTTTCGCTAGTGCGATTGCCGTTAGCATCGTAGGTAGAGATGCTAACTTTGCCGCTGGCATCGGTCTGCCTAGTAACGTTACCCGCAGCGTCGTATTCAAAGGTGGTCGTACCAGAACCATCCTTCATACGGGTTAGGTTACCCCTAGCGTCGTAGCTAAAGGTCATGGAGCCACTAGCTTGCCCTGCAAGCTGAGTCAGGTTGCCCCGGCTGTCATAGCTATTAGTGGTGGTCTGGCCAGTAGGATCGGTGGTGGTAAGAACGTTGCCGTTGGCGTCGTAGGTGTAACGGGTGACATTGCTTAGAGCATCGGTTTCCGTCAGCACATTGTCATTCGTGTCATAGGTGAAGGCTGTGGCGTTGCCCAGCGGATCAACCTGCGTGAGCGTGTTATTGTCTGCGTCATAGGTGCGCCGCGTGGTGCCTCCTAGTGCATCAACTTCGGTAAGCACATTGCCCCGCTGGTCATATTCATAGGTAGTGACATGGCCCAACTGGTCTCGCACCTGTTGGATATTATTATCTGGGTTGTAGAGCAGTTCTACAGGGTTGCCCTCAGCGTCAATCATTCGCTTCAGGCGGCCTGTTTCGTCGTACTCCGTACGTACTCCGCTGCGACCCAGCGGGTCAGTAATGTCATCTAGGTAGTGAACCCGTTGGTCGTTATAGCCAAATTGGGTGGTATTTCCTTTGCGATCCGTTACCGTAACCAGATCGCCTAGCGCATCGTATTTGTAGGTGACCCGCTTGCCTTCTGGGTCAATCACATTGGTGATGCGACCCTGAGCATCGCGCTCAAAGGTCACCTTTTGCCCTGTGGAACTGGTGATGCTGCTGTCGGTAAAGGTGACAGTGTTATTGTTGCGATCTCGAATCGTCTCCAGATCCCCCGTCAAGCCGTCAACCCGGTAGACAATCCCTTCCTTGCTGGTCAGATCATAATAGCCACCGAAGCCGTAAAGACCGTTGGCCGGATTATACCGCCCTCCATTGAGGCTAGCAAACTCGCCGGTATCCAACTGGATCAGGTTGACTTTCTGGACGCTGAGACTGGTAGTTACCCCTGGGTCGGGCACAAAGGCGGGGGTATAGAACTGTAAGTTTGGATCTGAAATGTAGCGTGACAGAGCTGCTAGTTTTGGCTGGAAGGTAAAGCCCTGACGATTTCCACCAGGTAGGGTGATATAAACGCGATCGCCGGCCTGGAAGCCCTTGGAGGCGATACCTAGTTCGTCCAGTTCTGGGTCTGGGCCAAGGCTGGTGCGCAGATCGGTATCGCGAAACTCCATGCGCCAGCCATAGCCAAAGTCATCACGGGTATTCGCGGTAAGGGTATCGTAGGTGCGCGTGACCTGAATTGGAATACCAGACACCGGAATCGAGAGATCGGTAAAGGAGAGCTTGAAGTTACCCAGCTTCAAGCCGCCAGCAACATCGACGATAATTTCATCATAGGCTTTGCGCCCACCTGCATCCGTTGCTGAGAGACGCAGGAAGTAGCTATCGTTTTGGAGAATAGATGGATCAAACGTACCAACATAGCCTCCCGTGACAGAGTTGGTACCTGTGTAGATTGTCGTGAAGCTGCCTCCTGCCACGGGCGCAATTGAGAGGGTGTACTCAACCAGGTTGGTATCGCTGACGGTACCAATGATGTCGGTAAGGTTGGTAATGAGGGTGGAAAATCCTTTACCACCTTCTAAAGAAATCAGGTCAACAACTGGATAGTCGATATCCGTCGGGTCGTTGACCAAGATTTCCTGAGTGACTGTGCCTACATTGCCTGCGGCATCTGTAGCGGTGGCAATGGCCTCTATCCGACCAACCGTATCCAGTTTGAGGGTAGCAACGCCCTGGGCATCTATTGCCACAGCCCGCCCGTTTACCATCAGGCTCAGAAACTTGACGCCAACGTTGTCGGTAGCCGATGCCTTAAGGACAACTGTGCTCCCCACATTCACCTGGGGCTGGCTAACGGTCAAATTGACCTTGGGTACTACCTGGTCAGCCTGGACAGCCAAGTCATAGGTCTGGCGTGTCACGGCACCTCGACTATCTGTCACGCTAATTTCAATGGGATGGGTACCGAGACTGGCATTGACCGGCTTCCAGGTAATGCGACCTAAGCCATCAACAGTCATGCCTTCCGGAGCTTTGGTGAGAGCAATAGTAATGGGTTCACTATCAGGGTCAGAGGCTCGTACATCGTAGCGGTAGGTGCCGCCAGGAACGGCTGTTCCCTGGGGTTGAGAGAGAATCACTGGAGCCTGGTTAGCGTTAGTGACAATCAGGGTGTAGCTCTGGGTACCGCCCAATCCCAGCGGGTCAAAGGTGGCTACGGTAACCTTGTGTTGACCGATTTGAGCAGTGGTGGGGATCCACTGTACCAATCCCGTTGTTGGATTTACCGTTAGCCCAGTGGGGCCAGCCAGCGCTTCGTATCTTAGGGCATCGCCATCGGGGTCGCTGCCAGCAAGCTGGTACCGGTAGCCACTCACCGGATCTGTCCAGAATGTGGGGGTGGAGGTAATGCTCGGTGCCCGGTTCACCGCATCGCGAGACACAACCAGGGTATAGGTCTGACGGCCCACACCGCCCTGGTTGTCTAGCGCCAAGACTTCAACGTTGTGGGTACCGAGTTGAGTAGATTGAGGTACCCACTGGAGTTGACCAGTAACGGCATCCAGGATCATGCCTGTAGGAGCATTAAGGAGAGTGAACCGGATTAGGTCATTGTTTGGATCAGTTGCCCTTACCTTATACATATAAGGCTTGTCCACCGCCGCTTGGGTTAGAGGGGCAGAAGTAATCGTCGGTGGAGCATTCAACCCTTGAACATTTAGGGTAAAGGTCTGAGTAGCAAGACCCCCAAAATTGTCTAACGCTTCAACGGTGATCTCGTGAGTACCAAGCTGTACTAGCATCGGCTTCCATCGAATAGCCCCGTTTTGAGGATCAATTGACATCCCCACAGGTGCGGTGGTTAGACTCCACAGCAATCGATCACCGTCAGGGTCTCTGGCGATCGCGTTGTATTGATACTCTTGGCCGGAGACTGCACTAAAGGTCGGTGTAGAGGTAATGCTAGGAGGCAGGTTAACGATCTGACTTAGTACCTGGACAGTAAATTCTTGATCAGCTAAGCCGCCTCGAGCATCTGAGACATGTAGCACCACTGAGTGAGTACCAAGCTGATTAGGCGTGGGTGTCCAAGAAACTAAACCAGTCTCATTAATAGTTAGATTTGCTGGTCCCGTTGCTAGAGAAAAGATTAGCGGATCACCATTGGTGTCAAAAGCTTCAATTTGATAGCTGTAAGTTCTATCTAGCGCTGCGAATTCTCGTGGTGAAGAGGTGATGATAGGTGAAGTATTGGGAGCATCTGACACAACGTTTAGCAGGAAGGTCTGAGTGGCTTCACCCCCTTTCCCATCGCTGACAGTGACGCTAAAGCTTTGGTCACCAACTTGGTTAGAGGTTGGACTGAAGCTCAGCACTCCAGTAGTGGGGTCAATTGTTGCACCAGCAGGATGATTACTTAATTGGAAGATTAGATCATCTCCCTCTGCATCTTGAGCACGTACTCGATACTGATAAGGTAATCCTGCAACTGCGGGGCCAGGGTGTGTAGAGGTAATATTTGGAGCCGTGTTAGAATTTGACACGATAATTTGGAAAGGTTGTAGCGCAATTCCGCCCTGCCCATCTCGCACACGCAGAACCACATCGTAGGTTTGACCAGCCTGTTCAATGGTTGGCTGCCAAACCAGTACACCGCTAGAAACATCAATGGCCATACCATTTGGCTTCACGGGTAAGTCGTAGGTAAGAACGTCGAAGTCTGGGTCAGTTGCTATGGTTTCGTAGCGCAACTGCTTTCCTACTTGTGCAATAGTTGGTGCATCTGTTGTAAAGATTGGCGCTTCATTGGGAGGCAGCTCTCCCACAAGTTGGTTGCCAAAATTGATGTCTTGAACAACCTCTCCCGTTTCTAGTAACACGGTGTAAAAGCCTGCATTAACAGCAAAAACAGCAACATTATCAATTGCGCTACCAGAACCGGGCACCTCTGGATATTCTGTCAGACTGGAAAATTCAAGAGTTGTTTGCTCCCCGATAGCCGTAAACTCCCAAGTATTGGAGTTCCATCCCATATCTGCCAAACTATGAGAACCAATATCGAAATAAAAGACAGTAGATTGTTCAGCCGCTCTTACCTCCAAAGTTCTGATAGGCGAGGGCGGTCGAGGCTGGTAAGTGTTACCCGCCATATCAAATGTTACGAGGTACTTTTGACCAGGCACGGTATCAAAAATTTGTGCAATTCCACCAGCAAATAATCCATTTAGCTCAATACTTCGCTCTCCATCTGATGCTTCCCATCCGAGGGAGCCTATGTAATCAACAGACTGTTTTGTAACTGTCCACCCATCAATATCTGTAGACTGACTCCACAGACGCGTGTACCCAGGATGGGTAATATTGGTTGCAATGCCTTTCTCAAAACTGCCATTAACGATTAAGTTTTCATCACTTGATGAGCCTAAGGGAAAAGTCTGGATATATCCTGAGGGTACAATTTCACGAACAATGTATTCCCCTGGCAGTAAGTCTATGAAACGATACTGCCCTGTTTCATCAATATTAAGAGTTGTAGGATCGTCAGCTCTCGTAAGCTGACTAGATTCATCAGAATCAAAGATGCCGTTATTGTTTAGATCTAAGTAAACCTTGACATTGGCCAAGCCAGGTTCTACGGAATTCCAAATTCCATCATTGTTAAGGTCATTGAACTTGGCCCCTCGAATTTGACCCAGAGGGGTATCTGATACGTTAATAACATATTCCTGAACATTGAAACCACCTCGCTCATCGTCAACGCGAACACTTACTGGAACTTGTGTTGCGGAGGCCAGGTTCGTTGGTCTCCAACTGATCACACCACTGGCTGAGTCAATGGCCATCCCGACAGGAGCTTGAATCAAGGAGTAAGTGAGTAAATCCTGATCCGAATCAACAGCTACGACAGTATAACGATACTCCTCCGCCTCTTTTGAAAACGCTCCTACTTCAAAATTCCAGGACAAGATGTCGTGGGTTCCGCTAGCAGCACCAGTGGCAGAGGTAAAGCCAACGAAAAAGTTTTCTTGTCCAAGAATCAATGCAATATCTAATTGCTGAGATATAAAGGCTTCTGCTGGACGGACTGGTGTCTGAGAAATTCGGACTTCTAACTGTTGAGTTGAACCATCGTAATCAACCCATGAATGCCATGCTTGACCATTATTGAGCCGATCCGCCTCAACAGTGCGGGAGACAAGTGAATTTAAATTTCCATTTGTGTCAATGCCAATGTGATTCCCACTAATATCAAAGGAGTTTTGATAAGTATCAAACTCAACTCCAATGCTACGATTGAGACCGCCATAGCCAATACCTTCTCCGGCTCCTCCAACTGTGTCTATAGGTGAAATAACAAAAACGAAACCGTCAGCACCTAAACCGTCCCCATCACTGACGCCGCGTGAATCAGCGATTTGAAATTCAAAATTAGTTCTAAAAGAAAGATTCTCTCCGTTTACTCCTACAAGCTCAAAGGGATTCTGGAGTAAAGCGCTACCATTTTGGTAGTCAAAATTTTCTACTAGCCTCAAGACTGGTTTACCATTTCTCAATGCAGGGTTCGCTATTGAAGTATTACCGTTTAACCTGAAGTTTGATAAGTTAGAGAAATCAGCAAACCTAACTGACGTTCCATTACTGATGGTGGGCGCAAGCTCAACAACTGGCTTACTCACAATAACGGGTGCATGATTTCCTGGCTCTTGCTGAACCAGAATCTCAAACTCTTGTATGGCTGTTCCACCGGGCCCATCATCGACCCGAAGTTGCACAGCCTGAACCCCGAGTTGATTAGCCTTTGGATTCCAAGAAATCATCCCAGTAGCTGGATCAACTGTCATTCCCTGCGGAGCAGCAATCAAGCTGTAGATTGACCCATCACTATCGGGATCAACCGCATCCGCATCATAGGTGTAGAGAACATTCACATTCCCATCTACCCCTGGCGTAGTGGTAAAGGTTGGTGGGCGGTTAGGAACGCTGTCTAGAACTCTCAGAGTGTAGGTTTGCAGATCACTTCCACCGCGACCATCCTTTACCTGCAACGTGATGTCATGGGTTCCTTGATCACTAACTGTAGGCGTCCAACTCACAACTCCCGTTGTTCTATCGACCTCTAGTCCATCAGGCCCAATCAGCAACTCATACGTAAGTAGGTCTGCGTTGTTATCAATAGCATCCGAATTATAGGTATAAGACCGATTTACTAACGCTTCAACATCGGGATCGGAAATAAATTCAGGGTTCTCATTGAGTTGACCTAAAATTACCAACTCATAGGTAAACTGACTGCCACTTGGATTTAAGAAGGTTAGGGTTCTCGCACCTGTCACTTGCTCAGGATCAAGCGTTCCATCCACTACAGTTCGAGACAGGTTGAGGTAGGGTAGCCCTTCTGGAGTCAATCCATCTACATTCAAAACCTGTACTGTTGGATCGCTCAGCCCCTTCACAACCACTACGAGTGGAGCATCCACTAAATATTGGCCTATGTTTCGTAGCTTGAAGTCAGCATAGAGGACGTCTGTATTCTCATTAAATGACGTGCGACCATACTCAGGAATAATGCTTGAAGATACATCCGACAAGCGGCCAAAATCAATGCTGCCTTCTCTGGCGACAGCTAAATTAGCAGTGGGAACAACCCCTGATGGCGGATCAATCTCTGCCGTTGCTACCAAAACATCTAAAATCCTGACGGCAGTTTTAGTATCACTGTCATTATTTACCAAACGGATAATCAACTTAGCTTCCGTACCAGGTAGAATCCCAGCCAAATTAACGCTAATGGTCTTTTCCATCAGACTAGTACCAGTAGCCAGCGCCGCAGACTCTCCTTCTGTCCAGTTAAAGAAGGCATCCCGACTGCCAGCTACGGTATGCACAAGCGGATTGCCTTTAGCATCTACCAACGCTGCTTCAAGGGAATCGTTAATAGAGTCTGAGTCGGTTAAGTCAAAGTTAAGATCAGTAAATTTAAAGCTCAGTTGAGAGGGTTCATTAGGAATAACCAGTGTCCGCTCATAGACCACTCGAAAGTTGGCTTCTTCCTTGAGTAGAATGCCTTCACTTGGGTCATTATCTTCAATTGTTCCGATCCCTTCTCCATCCGCGATCGCAGCATTACTGACATTACTCAGTCGGACAAAAAAGCTTTCCTCTTGCTCATCCTCACGATCCCAAGTTAGTGGAATAACTAGCGACTTCGTCTGTTCTCCTGGGGCAAAGACCAATTTCCCCTTGGAGGCTTGAAAGTCTATGCCAGCTTTAGCAGTTCCCTCAAAAGTTTCAAAATCTAACGTAACGGGCTGGATACTAGTTGCTGAAAGACTTACCGTAAAGGAAGCCTCCCCTAGCCCCTCATCCCCTTCCTGAACTCGAATATCGTTAATTGAAACTTGTGGAACTTTAGGTGATGGGTTACCCCCGGCTTGGTCATTGTCCTCAATGGTTGCTAAGCCTTCTTTATCGACGATCGTGGCATTGCTAACATTACTCAGTTGAAAAACGAAATTTTCCTCTTGTTCCTTTTGATGATCCCAAATTATGGGAACTACCAGTGTCTTTGTCTGCTCGCCTGGCGCAAAGACCAATTTTCCCTTCAGGAGTTGAAAGTCTGTGCCAGCTTTGGCAGATCCCTCAAAGGTCTCAAAATCCACCGTAATGGACTGGGTACTAGCTTTTGAAAGACTCACCGTAAAGGAAGCCTCACCTAGCCCCTCATCCCCTTCCTGAACTCGAATATCGTTAATTGAAACTTGTGGAACTTCAGGTGATGGTTTTTCTCTGGGTGTCCCCATCTTAAAGCGGAAGATTAGATCGTCGTAGTCGCGATCGCCCCCACCCGTCTGGTCTTCCCAAACCATTTCATTGCCATTGCGGTAATGAACATGACTTAAGCCATCCGGGTTTGCTCCCGGATAGGAGAAAAGAGCCACAGGCCCCTTGCTGAGCTGATTCTGAGGATTTTGCTTAAGCAGCTGTCTTGTCGTGCCATCTTGAATAAGATACCAGCCCAAATATTTTTCAGAAGGTAATGAATACCGTCTGGGTTGCCCGGATGCTTGCCCTCGTGCAAAGACCACCTGCCTACGCCCTTTAGCGAGAGCCACCTTGGCATATCCGATATCTCCCGGCTTTAGATTGCCAATCCGACCTTCGGCATCGTCTACTAAAAAAAAGCCCATTTCATTGGAAAACTGGGCCTTTTGACTTAATAAGTTAACAGTTAGAGGAGAAACCTGTCCTAGATTCCCAGGAACGGGCAACCCCACCTGACTGACTAGAAACCCGGCATCATTAAAGTGGCGATCGCCGCCTTCCAACGTGTCTTCCCAGGAAAACTTCTGAATCCCCGTCTTAAAAAGCTGGCTTCGCACACGATCAACACCGTCAGGATTCACGCCATCAACAGAAAAGAAAGCGACCGGACTATCCTCCGAGACATTGTTGCTTGGATTCTGATCTAACCATTGCTTTGTATTGCCGTTTTGAATTAGGTAGAAAGCTAACCTATCTCCCTCGCGAAACTTCAGCTCTCTCCAAGCTCCCACTTGCTGACCATGCTTAAAGAGAATTTTGCGGGTCAAACTGGTTAAAGCTGCATGGGCAAAGCCCGACTCTCCTGGTGCAAAGCCGTTGACTCGACCTTTTCGATCCAGGACAAAAATACCAATTTCATTTTTGAGATTGGCATTACGGAGAGTCCACTGAAATCGGAGCTTGACCGATTTACGAGATGAACCAGGTACAACAAAAATATCCCCAGAAATTGGCAAGGATATTTTTGAATCATATTGGAGAGCTGTTTGTGCAGTGAGCCCAGGATTGACATTGCGACTGCCAACCCAAGCATCTTGCGGTGTAAAACCGGTCAAATCATCATTCTCTGTACTTTTTGAGAATGTTGATTTTAAGACAGTACTATCACGGGTAGTTAACCCTAAGTTCTGAGCCTCCAAATAGAATTCGGTCGTGGAGCCTAGCGGTGGAAGATCAAACGAAACAGGTTTCAATAAGCTCAGGTTGTTTTTTGGCGGCGAGGCTAATGAAAGCTCTTGGGTTGAGAAAATAGAGCCTTCATTATCACCAAAGGAATCAGGCGCTCCCCCTTGCAAAGAAGGTGGACTTGATGGTGGTTTCATACAGATGAAGAATAAGGTGTAATTCTCTTGTTTGTCCGGGTTGAGCGCGTGGGTGAGATACTCGCGTTAGGAATGTTGGACGTTCCAGTTAAGCAACGTTTTCCCTGTGTATAAAAACATACTGATTTATGAGAAGTGACCTGAAGCAGGCTATCCTACGTTTGTAGAAACTGATACTGGGAGAGGGGGAGTTAATATTTTGGTTATTAAACTGCGTAGTTATACGGATGAGTAGACTTAATTCTGCTTTCTCCGACTTTTGCTCTAATCCGCAAAAATCTGAAATTCTACGCAAGCTAGGCTGAAAACTTTAAATAAAGCTCGATTTACTACATTGAACTTTTATCTAACTGCTCTAGCTCTAGCTCTGGCTCTGACTTTTCCGGTCAGACCAGGCCGCAAGTGGAGATCAGCAATTGCAAATTCAAATTTTGAAGAGAGGCACTCACCTTGGAGGCTTAAGAAGCACCTCCGTTGATTCACCTGCATGGAATCTTTGCCACTCAGTTTTGGTGTTTGTTGAGCTATTTGCAGCGGGCAATTTCAGAGGTCGATGACCCTAGGCAGGCAAGCAATGGCAACCGTTACAGCCTGCGTGATGCCATTCTGGGTGCTTTTAGCGTGTTTTTCATGCAGTGTGAGTCGTTTTTGGAACACCAACGGCAACTGCAAAGCCGCCGAGGCAAAGACAATGCTCAAAGCTTATTTGGGTTGGGGCAAATTCCCACGACGGCGCAGACCCGCAATATTCTGGATGGGATTGCCGCCAAAAGGCTTTTTGGGGTGTTTGAGTGGGTCTATCAAGCGTTGCAGCGAAAGAGATATCTGGAACCCTACCACTGCCTGGGTGGGCATCTGTTGGTGACTTTGGATGGGACGCAGTATTTTAGCTCCC
>Ga0105046_10007219_pt1 | contig 17519 bp, 15 predicted proteins | sample MAT03_FD_78385 | JGI IMG/M metagenome (GOLD analysis project Ga0105046, IMG submission 78385) | Freshwater microbial communities from Lake Fryxell liftoff mats and glacier meltwater in Antarctica - MAT-03 (megahit assembly) | ecosystem: Environmental > Aquatic > Freshwater > Ice > Liftoff...
CAATCAGCAGCGGCGCGGTGGCCAGTGCCGTCGCGGTAAGCAGCATGGGTCGGCGGCGCAGGGTCAGTCGGGTCATTGCAACATCCTTTCATTCTGCGAATCGTCCTGTGCGACGATGGCCAGTGTGTATCGACGGTGGCTGCGACCCGATGTGATATGGCGCACGCTATCATGTGTTTTATGGTCGGCCAAGCAGGCCTTGCCCAGAATCGTGTGAAGCCCTAGCTAGCGCTGTATGACTGACCTGCAACAGTCGGATGAAACCGGCCCCGTTATCGCCCCTGTCCAGCCTGTAGATGAAAGCGGGCTGTGTCCGGTTGACCCCGCCTATACCAATGTGCTGCGGATCAGTATTGCACTGGGCTGGCTTCCTGTTGCCGTCGGCGCGACGATCGCCGACATTCTTGTCATGCCCCGGATTGATGGACCATATGGGCTGTTGACGGCGGCGGCCTGGCTGTTCGCGACGTTGGCAATCGTCGTTTTTCCGGCGCGTCGCTATGCCCATATTGGCTATGCAATGGGCCGGGACGATTTGCGGGTCGCGCGCGGTTTTCTGTTTCGCACCGACACCATTGTGCCGTTTGTTCGGGTTCAGCATATCGATGTAGGGCAGGGGCCGGTTGAGCGGCGTTATGGGCTGTCACATCTGGTTGTCCATACATCGGGCACCCACAACAGCATGGTGATTCTGCCCGGCCTGCCATCGGATATGGTCGCGGCAATGCGCGAGACAATTCGCCACCATATCCAGTCCGATTTCGCATGACCCCTGCGGCGGGCGAGGATGCGATGGATTGGCGGCGGCTGTCGTCGCTGACGCTATTGCTCGCGGTCGTGCGGCTTGGTCCCGGTACTGTTCGGATGATCCCGGCACTCGCCGCCATCGGCATCGCGGCCAGCTGGGTTTATGTGGTGCCCGCGCTGCTGGCGTTTATGGCGCTTAGCCTGGGTTTTGCCTGGCTGGCATGGGCGCGGTTTCGCTGGCGGATCGGCGGCGATGCGATCATCATCGAAAGCGGTATTCTGGACCGCCAGCACCGCACCATCCCGTTTGATCGAATACAGGATGTCAGCATAGAGCAAGGGCTGGTCGCGCGCGCGCTCGATCTGGCCAAGGTTGGTTTCGAAACGGGCGCCTCGGCCGAAGGCGGCATGGGCGATGGCGGCCTGGATTCGATCAGCCTTGTGGATGCAGAGGCGCTGCGCACAACAATCCGGGCGTGGCGCAGCGGGATTGCACCAACGCTGGCCGCCAGCGACGCAGCGACCGGGGTGCCCGATGATGATGATGCCGAGCTTTTCACGCTGTCGCCCCAGCGCCTGATCCTGGCTGGGCTGTTCAACTTTTCGCTCGCGGCGCTGGCTGTCACGTTTGCCGTATCGCAGTACGTCGACGATTTTTTGCCATTTGATCTGTTCGATCCGCGGGCCTGGATGGATATGGTCCGGCAATCGGGTGTCGATGGCTGGATTGAGGCCCATCGCTGGGTTGCCGGGTTGGGCGCGGCTGGCGTGTTGCTATTCGTGGGGTTCGCGACAGGAGTGGTGCGGACCGTGCTAACCAACTGGAACTTCCGCCTGACGCTTGGCCCGCGTGCGTTCCGCCGGGTGCGCGGGCTGACGACGCGGACCGACGTCGCGATTCCGATTGCCCGCGTACAGGCCGCGATTGTCGCGACGGGTCTGATCCGCCGCTTTTGGGGCTGGCACGAGCTGCGCCTGCAAAGCCTGGCAAGCGACGGCAAAGAGGAAAAAGACCACCAACTGGTGCCGTTCGGGCAGTTGACGGATATTGACGCGGTTATGCAGCCCGCCGGGATCACGCGGCCGGGGGCTGACGTCCAATGGCAATATCCGCCGCTGATAGTGCAGGCTCTGCCCGGATTTATTGCTGCGGGTCTTGCCGTTGCTGGCGCGGTCGGCGGTTATGTCTTTGGTCAGCCGTTTTGGCCAATCCCGCTGCTGGTTGCGGGATGGCTGATCGGTATCAGCATCATGACGGCGCGGCGCCATCGCTGGGCCGAGACGGCTGACACCCTGTTTGTCTGGCGCGGTTGGTGGAACCCGCGCCTGACGATCCTGCCGTTCGCGAATGTGCAAAGCGCTGACCTTGCCGATGGCCCGATATTGCGGCGCTATGGCGTTGTTCGTCTGGTGCTGGGTGTGCCAGGGGAAAGCGCCATGGCGTCGCATGAAATCGATGCCGTGCCCGCTGGTGCTGCGGCGGGTCTGCGTGCCCGCATCCTGATGGCCAGGACGCGCCGGTCATGAGCGGCGGCATTGCCCTTGGCATCACCCATTCGATCACCGGGCAGGGCTGGCGCTGGAGGCGGGGCAGTGCCGATGTCGGCGGTGATGGCCTGACCCCTGACGATCTGGTGACCCAATTGCTGCTGGCGCGCGGGGTCGAGCGCGACGATCTGGAACGTCACCGTGCCCCCAGCCTGCGCGGGTTCATGCCCGATCCCGCGATTTTCCAGGACATGGACCGCGCCGCCACCCGGCTGGCTGACGCGGTCGAGGCGGGCGAGGCGCTGACCATTTTTGGCGATTATGATGTCGATGGGGCGACCTCTGCCGCGCTGCTGGTGCGATTGCTTCGCCAGCTGGGACTTAACCCCGGCGCGTACATCCCTGACCGGTTGATGGAGGGCTATGGCCCCTCTGGCGCAGCACTGGTGAAGCTGGGGGACGCCGGGTCAAAGCTGATCGTGACGGTGGATTGCGGCGCACAGGCGTTTGAGGCCATTGCAGAGGCCAGCGCAGCAGGGATCGAGGTCATCGTGGTCGATCACCACCAGTGCGCAACGACGCTTCCCAGCGGCTATGCCATCGTCAACCCCAACCGGCTGGACGAAGCGCCGCAAGCCGCTGTGCACGGCAATCTGGCAGCAGTGGGCGTTGCCTTTCTGCTCGGCGCGGCCCTGCTGCGCACCTTGCGCGGGCGCGGATTTTTTGGCAGCCGCGCCGAACCTGATTTACGCCAGTTGCTCGATATCGTGGCCCTTGGCACGGTGGCCGATGTGGCGCGTCTGACCGGCTTTAACCGGGCGCTAGTGACGCAGGGACTGAAAATTATGGCAAAGCGCGGCAATATTGGACTTGCCGCGCTGATGGATGCGTCGCGCCTGACGCGCAGCCCGCAGGCGAGCGACCTTGGCTTTGCCCTTGGCCCGCGCATCAATGCCGGTGGCCGAGTGGGCAAATCGGATCTGGGGGTGCGGCTGCTGACCACCGAAGATGCGGGCGAAGCCGCCGCCATTGCCGCTGAACTGTCGCGCCTGAACGAGGATCGCCGGGTGATTGAAGCCGGTGTGCTTGACGATGTGCTGGCGAAAAGTGCGGCAACGGGCAACGCCGCTGTGTCGGTGGTGTCGGGGGAGGGGTGGCACCCCGGCGTTATCGGCATCGTCGCCGGTCGGTTGAAAGAACGCATGGGCCGCCCCGCCATCGTCATCACCATCGATGAACAGGGCGTTGGCAAGGGGTCGGGCCGGTCCATCAATGGCGTCGATTTGGGCGCGGCTATTTTGGCCGCCAAAGACCAGGGTTTGCTGATTGCAGGCGGCGGCCATGCGATGGCGGCGGGGCTGACGGTGGCCGCCGACAAAATTGCGGCGCTGGGGGAATTCCTGAACGATCGCCTTGCCGAAGTGGTGGCGCGGGCGACCGCCGACCGGGCGTTGGCCATCGATGCCGTGCTTTCGCCGCGTGGCATTGCGCCGCTGTGGTGCGACGCAATAGAGGCGGCGGGCCCCTTTGGCGCAGGCTGGCCAGCGCCGCGCGTCGCGACGGGGCCGGTGCGGATTGTCGACGCATCAGTCGTCGGCACTGACCATGTTCGCGCTATTGCAAGCGGGGACGACGGCGCGCGATTCAAGGCGATGGCATTTCGCAGCGCGGCCAACGAACTTGGCCAGTCGCTGCTGCAATCACGGGGGCGGCGATTGTGGTTGGCGGGCCGGGCCAAGCGGGACGATTGGGGCAGCCGCCCGGCTGCCGAGCTGCATGTCGAGGACGCAGCCTGGGCGGATTAGCGGCCGCAAAACAATTTCCCACCGATTCCGCGTCCCACCCCCTTGACCCTTTGGGAAGGCGCGTCTAATGCGCCCGCTCACCGGCTACGGCCCCTTCGTCTAGCGGTCTAGGACGTCGCCCTTTCACGGCGAAAACACGGGTTCGATTCCCGTAGGGGTCACCAATTTGATATTCCGACATTTATTTGGTGCACCTTTGCATCTGTTCCCATTTGAGGGGCAGGACATCCCCCCTTGCGACACGCAAGGCAATGCCCTGAGCAATCATCAAGTTGTTTTTGCGCTTGGGATAATGCCGCACCGTCGCAGGCGTCAGGGCACAGATAATCCCGATTTCATCCTCACTCAGCCCAAGCTCGGCAAGGTAGCAGTCCGCGTTTTTGCGTAGGCCGTGAAAGCTGTATGCAAGGACGCGGGCGCGGCGGGTGCTTGGGCAGGGGTTGTTTTCGCAGACATTGCGGGAAGTGGTCGCTATACCACTTCTTACCGTCCCTCTTGGACGTCCAAGGGTCGACAACATCCCAGCGATTGCCACCGGTGCGGTGAATTGGTGCTCCGCACGGCTTCAAAACTGTTCACCGCCCCTTCCGCTGTGTTTTGCCAAACCGGTCCTTTCTGGTCCCCGGCTTGCCTTCATTGCTGCGCCCAACCCTTGGCGCGGCGCTGTCGCCCGAGCCAATGCCCAGCTCGTCCGCTTCCAGCTTGCGGATTTCGTCGCGCACCCTTGCTGCCGTTTCGAATTCCAGATTGGCGGCGGCGTCGCGCATCTTTTTTTCAAGGTCGGTGATATAGGCGCGCAGGTTGTGGCCGACCATGTGGGCGGGTTTGCCTTCGCCGATGGCGACCGTCACGCTGTCCTTGTTTGATACGTGGGCGATGATGTCGCCGATATTTTTCTTGATGCTCTGCGGGGTGATGCCGTTCGCTTCGTTATAGGCGACCTGGCGCTCGCGGCGGCGGTCGGTTTCGCGCATGGCGCGTTCGATACTGCCGGTGATGCGGTCGGCATACAGGATGACGCGGCCATCGATGTTACGCGCCGCGCGACCAATGGTCTGCACCAGCGACGTTTCGCTGCGCAGAAAGCCTTCCTTGTCGGCGTCCAAAATCGCGACCAGCGCACATTCGGGGATGTCCAGCCCCTCGCGCAGCAGGTTGATGCCGACGAGCACGTCGAAGACACCAAGCCGCAGGTCGCGGATAATCTCGATCCGCTCCAGCGTTTCGACGTCGCTGTGCATGTAACGGACCTTCAGGCCGGCCTCGTGCAGGAATTCTGTAAGGTCTTCGGCCATGCGCTTGGTCAGCGTGGTGACAAGGGTGCGGTATCCTGCCGCCGCCGTTTTCTTGGCCTCGTTGATTAGATCATCGACTTGGTCCTCGATCGGTTTGATTTCAACCGGCGGATCGATCAACCCGGTGGGGCGGATGACCTGTTCGGCGAAGACGCCCTGGGTCCGCTCCATTTCCCATGGTCCCGGCGTAGCGGAAACACTGACGGTCTGCGGGCGCATCATGTCCCATTCGGTAAAGCGTAAGGGGCGGTTGTCGATACACGATGGCAGGCGAAAGCCATATTCGGCGAGCGTGATCTTGCGGCGGTGATCGCCCTTGGACATCGCGCTGATTTGCGGCACGGTCTGGTGACTTTCATCGACGAACAGTAGCGCGTTGTCGGGCAGATACTCGAACAATGTCGGTGGCGGTTCACCGGGCAGGCGGCCCGTAAGGAAGCGGGAGTAATTCTCAATCCCGGCGCAGCTGCCCGTGGCCGCGATCATTTCCAGGTCGAAATTGGTGCGCTGTTCCAACCGCTGGTGCTCCAGCAATTTGCCCTCGGCCTCCAGCTCTTTCAGCCGTTCGGTCAGTTCGAACCGGATTGCCTCGCTTGCCTGTTTCAGTGTCGGCCCGGGGGTGACATAATGGCTGTTGGCATAAACGCGGACGGTGTTGCGTGCGGCAATTTTTTTGCCGGTCAGCGGGTCGAATTCGACAATTTCCTCAATCTCATCACCAAAGAAAGCCACGCGCCATGCCATATCCTCATAATGGCTGGGGAAGATTTCCAGACTGTCGCCGCGCACACGGAAATTGCCGCGTGCGAACGCCTGATCATTGCGTTTATATTGAAGCGCGACCAGTTTGCGGATGATTTCCCGGCTGTCGACGACCTGGCCCTTTTTCAAGTCAAAGATCATCGCGGAGTAGGTTTCGACCGAGCCGATTCCGTAAAGACAGCTTACCGACGCAACAATGATCACGTCATCGCGTTCCAGCAGCGACCGGGTGGCGGAATGGCGCATCCGGTCGATCGCCTCGTTCACGCTCGATTCTTTTTCGATATAGGTGTCGCTGCGCGGCACATAGGCCTCGGGCTGGTAATAATCATAATAGCTGACAAAATATTCGACCGCATTGTGCGGGAAAAAATTTTTGAATTCGCCGTAAAGCTGCGCCGCGAGGATTTTGTTGGGCGCCAGGATCAGTGCGGGACGCTGGGTCGCCTGAATGACCTGCGCCATGGTAAAGGTTTTGCCGGAACCGGTGACGCCCAGCAACACCTGATCCCGCTCGTCGCCAGCGATCCCGCTGAGCAATTCGGCAATTGCAGTCGGTTGATCCCCTGCGGGCTGATAATCGCTGACCAACGCGAATTCCTTTCCCGCCTCTGCCTTCACAGGCCGATTGGGACGATGGGGGACGAATTCGGCGCTGCGGTCGATTTCATCAAGGCTGGTGCGAATCTGAATGGACATGAGGGTGAATATGGGCAGGATGAACCCGCGCGGCAATGCGCGTGGTGGAGGGAGTTTTCTGTGATGCGGGCTTTGGCTTATCTGATGGGCGCAGCGGCGCTTACGCTTGGTGCTTGCGGTGACAGTGCCAAGGACGCGCCAGGCGGCAGCGTTGCGGCAAGCAGCGACCCGATCAAGCGCCAGCCGGGCAGTTGGTCGACCAAGGTTGAAATCGTCAAATTGGAAGGGCCAGATGTCAAGGGCGGCGAGAAGGAACAGTTGCAGGCGATGATGAACATGATGGGCAATGTGTCCATCTGCTTGACGCCCGAGGCCGTTGCGGCCGAAGATATGAGCAAGAATCTGGAGCAAATGGGCGCGCAGGGCGGTGAGTGCACGTTTGAAGACCGCGAGATCAAGGGCAACAGCATCAAATTTGCCGCGACCTGCAAATCCGGTGACGGCGGCACGGCCAAGATGACGGCGAACGGAACCAACAGCGCGACATCACAGGATTTTACGATCAGCACAGTGGCGATGAAGGCCGACGGCAAGCCCGCTGGCGAAATGGTAATGCGCGTCACTGGTCAGCGCACCGGTGAATGCAAACCCGGCGACATCACCCCGCCGATGCCGCCTAAGGCGGCCGAGGCAACGAAATCCTGACGGCGCCAGTTGTCGCAGTCTGGCTGGAGCCAGTTCAGGTTGGTATTATGCGACCCGGCGGCTGAATTCGCTGGCGGCATGTTCCAGCTGCTTCAGCCGGTCACCTATGGCGGCGAATTCTTTGGTCAGGCTGCCGATTTCGCCACCGACCAGTCCCGTATCGCTGCGGATGGCCGCAATGGTTGTGGACATGCTGTCAGCGGCAAGCGCGGTTTCATCGACGGCGGCGGTGATGCTGGTTACGGTTTGCGCCTGTGCGTCCATCGCGTCGCGGATGCGTTCGGCGGATTGCTGGACTTCGTGGATCGTGGTCTGGATCGACTGATTGGCAGCGACCGTGCCGCGGGTGGCCTGTTGAATGGCCGCGATCTTGCCCGCGATGTCATCGGTCGCGCGTGCGGTTTCATTGGCCAGGATTTTCACTTCCTGCGCCACGACGGCAAAGCCGCGGCCGCTATCGCCTGCGCGCGCGGCCTCGATGGTGGCGTTAAGCGCGAGCAGGTTGGTCTGCCCGGCAATGTCCCGGATCAGGCCCAGGATCGAATCAATCGCCTCGGCATGGTGCGACAATGTTTCGGACATGGCGACGGCTTCGCCCGCCTGGTGCGATGCACGGGTGGCGACGTCAGCCGACACTTCCACCTCGGCGCGCGCGTCTTCGATGGCGCGGATCAGGCCAGCGGCGGTTGATGCGGCCTCGCGCATGGCCATTGCCGATTGTTCGGATGCGGCGGCGACTTCGGCCGACTTGGCAATCATGCCCTGCGCGGCTTGATCGGCAGCGCTAGTTTGCTGTGAAACGCGGCCACGCATGCTTTCGGTATCCTGAACCAGTGTGGCGATTGACCGGTTGAAATCGTCTGCGAGTTCGCGGCGTCCCTGTTCGATTTTTTGCTGTTCCAGCTGCTGCCAATAGGCCGACATGATATCATGTTCGAACATCGCAATCCGGGTGACGGCCTTTGCAACATCGGCCAGCCTGACTGGATCGGCGGCATAGCGGGCAAGGATAATATCCATGATCGTCTCATGCCCGGCCAGCATACAGGTCTGAACATCGGCGACCGCCATGCCCACGCGCGCGACCATGTTGGCATTGCCGCAGCATTCGGTAACCCAGGCTTGGGATCCGATATGACCGTACCGCATGAGAATATATTGCGCGCTGCCATCGATGTAGGATTCCAGCAGCGCCCCTTCGACGCGGCGGGGAACGTTGGGCAGGCTGTTGTAGGTGGCCCAAAAGGACAACGCGATGTCACGTTCGTGCCCGTCGATTGCGTCGTGGATGGCGCGGGCCAGATCGATCAGCCGCCCGTCGCGGTTGAACAGGTGGATGCGATCTTCAATCCGTACCGGCGTGATAGGCAGCGTTTCGAGCGGCTTTTGATCGGTAGCGGTCATGGTTTGCTGGTCCTGTGCCAAAGCGGTGTCCTGAACCACCGTGATGCCGCAAACTGGTTAACAGCACGTAAGTGATGCGCCGAGTGGAGACCATGCAAATCTCTGCGCGCCAAATCGGTTTTCCAGATGCTATAGCCCTGCCACGGCAACATCGCGGCGACAGGAAAGTGCGCCGCGTCAACGGAGAAGATGATGATCATCGGCACCCCCCGCGAGATTAAGAATCACGAATACCGCGTCGGACTGACGCCCGAAAGCGCGCGCGAGTTGGTCGCGCATGGGCACAAGGTGCTGGTCGAAACCGACGCCGGTGGCGGCATTGGCGCGAGCGATGACCATTACCGCGCGGCCGGCGCAGAGATTGTCGGCACAGCGGCACAAATCTTTGCCGACTGTGACATGGTGGTAAAGGTCAAGGAACCGCAACCGGCGGAGCGGGCAATGCTGCGCAGCGGCCAGATCCTGTACACCTATCTGCACCTTGCCCCGGATCCAGATCAGACCCGCGACCTGATGGCATCGGGTGCGGTGTGTATCGCTTATGAAACCGTCACCGGTCCCGGCGGCGGCCTGCCGCTGCTCAAACCGATGAGCCAGGTTGCCGGCCGCATGTCGATTCAAGCCGGGGCGACGGCGCTGGAAAAGGCCCATGGCGGCCGCGGCGTGTTGCTGGGCGGGGTGCCGGGCGTTGCGCCGGGCAAAGTCTGTGTCATCGGCGGCGGCGTCGTCGGTTTTAACGCTGCACAAATGGCGGCGGGTCTGGGCGCGGATGTCACCATCCTGGACCGTGATCCCGATGTCCTGGAACGCGTCGGCACGTTTTTCGAAGCGCGCGCAAAAACCCGTTTTTCGAACAAGGCCAATCTGGCCGAATGCGTGGCCGAGGCTGACCTGGTCATCGGCGCCGTGCTGATCCCTGGTGCAGAGGCGCCGAAACTGGTCACCCGCGCGATGCTGGGCACGATGAAGCCCGGCGCGGTGCTGGTCGATGTCGCGATCGATCAGGGCGGATGTTTTGAAACCAGCCACGCCACCACCCATGCCGATCCGACCTATGTTGTCGATGGCATCGTGCATTATGCCGTTGCCAACATGCCCGGCGCGGTTGCGCGGACCAGCACCTATGCGCTTAACAATGTGACGCTGCCCCACGCACTGCGCATTGCGGACCTGGGTTGGAAAGACGCGTTGCGCCGTGATAAATATCTGGCGGCAGGGCTGAACGTCTGTGATGGCAAGATCACTTATGGCGCGGTTGCCGACGCCATCGGCAGCGCACATGTGTCGGTTGAAACAATCCTGGGTTGATACGCGTTATTGCCAGAGTATGGCGACCATGCCCGATCATGAAAGACCAAAGTCAAATGACCGACCCCGCACCCCCGAAAGACGAAGCCCCCGAAAACGAAGTTATGCGCGCCGCCCGCCGCGCTCGCGAACAAGCGGCCGCCGCCGAGGCCGGTGCTCCGGATCCAGCACACAGCGCCAAAGGCAAAGTCGGCTGGAAAGCCGGCGTGGGAATTGGTGTCGGGTCGGCGGCGCTGCTGGCCGCGCTGATGTATGCAAACCGGAAAAAGTGATGGGCAACAGGCTGACCCGGCTGTTCTGACCGACCGGGATAAAGGTTCAGATCCTGTCCCTTGCAAATTTTCTGCTTTCCTACACGCCGCAAATCTGCGTTTTTAGGACCATGAACATCCGGCTTTATCTTCTCGCTCTGGTTGCCGTTTTGGGCCTGGCCCCAACCACCGCGCAACTAGCCGCCGCCCAGCCTATCGCCGCCCAACCTGCCACCGCCCAGCCTGCCCCGCCGCAGCGCGTACAGGTTGCGGTTGCCTTTGACGCGCTGGGTAATCTGGACACCCGTGTTGCTGAAGGACCGCTGAGCCAGGCCAACCCGCGCGCTGTGACCATCGACGATCCGGTGCGGGTCGCGTCGGTGTCGAAACTGGTCGTCGGACTTGGCGTAATGCGGCTGGTGGAGGCGGGCAAGCTGGACTTGAATGCCGATGTCTCGCGCTATCTTGGCTGGCGGCTGCAGCATCCGGATTATCCGGGGCGCAAAATTACCCTTGCGATGCTGCTGGGTCACCGGTCGGGGGTGAGCGGGGAGTTTGACTATGTCCTGCCTCTCGACGCCAATCTGCCCGCCAAGCTGGCTGAGAACGGCGCGTTTGATGCCGATCGTGCGCCCGGCGGAGCGTTCACATACGCGAACCTCAATTATCCGATTATCGCCGCGGCGATGGAGGGCGCGACGGGCGAGCGGTTTGACCGGTTAATCCATGCTCTGGTTTTTGCGCCGCTCAAGCTTGATGCCTGTTTTAACTGGACCATGTGCTCGCCGGGCAAGGTCGCGAACGCGGTGGCACTGTACCGGAATACCGGCGCGCTTGCGCTCGACGAACTGGGGGGCAAGCCGCCCGAATGCCCTGTGGTGCGCGGCGCCGACGGCAGCTGCGACCTTGGCACCTATCCGCTTGCCCGCCACGGCGCGGCGTTCAGCCCGCAGGGGGGTATGCGGATTTCGGCGGCCGACCTTGCCCGCATCGGTGTGATGATGCTCCAGCGTGGCAGGGGTTTTCTGAAACCCGCTAGCATTGCGCAGATGGAACGGCTTGGCCCTGTCAACCCGACACGCGGCGAAGGCGCAGGGGGATTATTCTGTTCGTTCGGGCTGGCGGTCCATGCCACGGGCGGGCGCGATTTGAAACGCAAGGGATGCATCAGCGATCTGTTCGGCGACGGGCGGCTGCGTGTTGGTCATGCTGGCGACGCTTATGGCCTGCGCTCTGGCCTATGGATCGACCGCAAGGCCGGGACCGGACTGGTTTTTTTTGTAACGGCGGTGGATCCGGACGCCAAGGGTGCCCGATCGGCCTATGGTCCGGAAGAGGAGGGGTTGATCGACCGGGCGATGGCTCAATTGCGCTGAGCGGTTCCCCCTCTTGCCAGCCGCAACGTGGCCCTCTAGGGCATTCCCAACATTCATTGCTCAGTCAGAAAAGGAACGTTTCATGAGCGATTCGGCCGAAAAGGTAAAAAAGATCGTCGTCGAGCATCTGGGCGTCGAAGCCGACAAGGTGACAGAAACGGCGAGCTTCATTGATGACCTGGGCGCCGACAGCCTTGACATTGTCGAACTGGTTATGGCGTTCGAAGAAGAATTTGGCGTCGAGATTCCCGACGATGCCGCCGAAAAAATCGCCACGGTCAAGGACGCCATCGATTTTATCGAAGCCAACAAGGGCTGATCGGCCCGGACCTCTTGGTCCGGACCCTTCGGTCCGCGTATATTGGGGGCCTTCCGGTTCCGGCCTTGGCCGGGGGATCGGGAAGCCCCTTTGCGCATTTACAGATCAAAATTACTTGAGGGATGATGGCTATGCGCCGGGTTGTCGTGACGGGTTTGGGACTGGTGACGCCGTTGGGGGCCGATGTCGAAACGGCATGGGCCAACATATTGGCGAGCAAATCGGGCGCGGGTCTGATTACGCATTTCGACGCCAGCGACCAAAAATGCCTAATCGCATGCGAGGTGAAGGGGCCGGACCATCCCTATGGTTTCGACCCCGCCAAGCGCGTCGACCACAAGGTACAGCGCCAGGTCGATCCCTTCATTATCTTTGGCATTGATGCCGCCGGACAGGCGCTGGAAGATGCCGGCCTGACCGAGATGACCGAGGCGATGTCGGTGCGGGCGGGATGTTCGATCGGATCGGGCATTGGCGGGCTGATCGGCATCGAAAGCGAAAGCCTGTTGCTCGCCGAAAAGGGACCGGGCCGGGTCAGCCCGCACTTTGTCCACGGCCGCCTGATCAACCTGATATCGGGTCAGGTCAGCATCAAATATGGACTGCAAGGGCCGAATCATGCCGTTGTCACGGCCTGTTCGACTGGCGCGCATTCGATTGGCGATGCGGCACGGATGATCCGCGATGATGATGCCGACATCATGCTGGCGGGCGGTTCAGAGGCCACGATTTGCCCCATCGGCATCGCTGGTTTTGCACAGGCGCGCGCGCTTAACATGAGCTATAATGACCGTCCCGAAGCCGCCAGCCGCCCCTATGACAAGGACCGTGACGGTTTTGTCATGGGCGAGGGCGCGGGCGTGGTCGTGCTTGAGGAATATGAACATGCCAAGGCGCGCGGTGCCAAGATTTACGCCGAAGTAGTGGGTTACGGCCTTTCGGGCGATGCCTATCACGTCACTGCGCCGCACCCCGATGGGTCGGGTGCGTATCGTTCGATGGAAATGGCGCTGAAAAAGGCGGGGATGACCCCTTCGGATATCGACTATATCAACGCTCACGGCACATCGACCATGGCCGACACGATCGAGCTGGGCGCGGTCAAGCGGCTGTTTGGCGATGCCATCGCCACGGTGTCGATGAGCAGTACCAAATCGGCTATCGGCCATCTACTTGGCGGGGCGGGTGCGGTTGAAACCATCTTCTGTATTCTTGCCATCCGCGATCAGATTGTGCCGCCGACGCTGAACCTCGACAATCCGGACGCGGGGACAGAGGGCGTTGACCTGGTTCCCCATGTTGCAAAAAAGCGGGTGGTGAAGGCGGCACTGAACAACAGTTTTGGTTTTGGCGGGACCAATGCGAGTTTGATTGTGAAGGCGGTGGAATAGGCGGCTGGGCCTCCTCCCAAAATCCGCCTGCCCTGAGATTGTCGAAGGGCTGTCCTTTCCTTTGCCGTCGAAGGAACGAAGAACGGTGCTTAGACAAGCTCAGCACAGACGGATTGGGGTGTGACCATGGCTTTACGTTCCGCGCTTATCCTCCTCCTCGCATTCTTTCTTGCTGCCTGTTCCGGCGGGGCGCCGCGTGATGTGACGGTCGTGATCCCGGAAGGGACGAGCATCCGTAAGGCCGGCGATATCCTGGAAAAAGCCGGTGCAGTCGATGCTGCCTCGGCGTTCGTCAACCACGCGCGCTTCTTTGGCGGCAGCGCCCCGATCAAACCCGGCGAATATCAGGTCAAGACCGGTATGGACGCGGGCGATGTGCTCAAATTGCTGCAATCAGGCAAGACACTGCAACGCTTTGTCACCGTGCCAGAAGGTATGCCGTCGATCCTGGTGTGGGAACGGCTGATGGCGCAGGCGCGGTTGACAGGAGAAATACCAGTGCCGCCTGAGGGCAGCGTGCTGCCCGACACCTACAGCTTTACCACCGGCGAGCCGCGTGCTGCCGTGGTGCAACGGATGCAGGACGCCATGGACACGGTCTTTGCCGAACTGTGGGCCAAGCGCAGCCCGCGCGCCGGGGTGAAAACGCGCAACGACGTGCTGACGCTGGCCTCTATCGTCGAGAAAGAAACCGCAGTTGCGGCCGAACGCCGCACCGTTGCGGGCGTTTACACCAACCGCCTGGCGTTGGGGATGATGTTGCAGGCGGACCCGACCATCATCTATCCAATCACGCGCGGCAAGCCGCTGGGCCGCCGCATCCGCCAGTCGGAAATCGCTGCGATCAACGACTATAACACCTACAGCATGACCGGCCTGCCGCGCGCGCCCATTGCCAACCCGGGCCGGGCCTCCATCGCCGCTGTGCTTGATCCGGCCCCGACCCGCTACCTGTATTTCGTGGCGGACGGGAAGGGCGGGCATGTGTTTGGCGAAACGCTTGCCGACCACAATCGCAATGTCACCAACTGGAAAGCCATCCGCCGCTCCCGAGGAGAGATTGAGTGACGACGGGCCAATCCGCGCACCATGCTGTGCCTGATTGCCGGGCCGTCAGGACGGCACTGGTATAGCGGACCTTGCCCCCCTGATCGTCACCGCAACGCTGGGCAGTGGTGACCAGCGCCGTTTCGACGCGCTGCGCCGCGTCCATTTCCCGCCCGAACGCAATATCCTGAACGCGCACCTTACGCTGTTCCACCACCTGCCGCCCGCGCGCAGCGATGAACTGCGGCGCCTGCTTAAAACACTGGCGGCGCAACACGCGCCACCGCCAGCCATGGTCAGCGAGGTTTATTCGCTTGGGCGCGGGGTTGCGTTTCGTATTGATGCACCCGCGCTGCTGGATTTGCGTGACCGCGTGGCGGAATGGTTCGCGCCCGACCTGACCCCGCAGGACAGCGGTCGGCCTCGCCTGCACATCACGGTACAGAACAAAGTGGACCCGCCGGTTGCAAAAGCCCTGCTGGCAGAATTGCAGCGCGATTTCGTGCCCACACCGCTGATCATTGCCGGTTTTGCCATCCATCATTATCGCGGCGGGCCGTGGGAATTGTTGGCGGACATCGTCTTTCGCGGATCGCGGTGCCGGTGATATTGACCCGTGCCGTCCATCTGCCTATAGCGCCGCTTCCCGGTAAGCGGCCCGTCCGCCTGGGCGCCTTGGTAGGGCGGAGTAGCTCAGCTGGTTAGAGCGGTGGAATCATAATCCATAGGTCGGGGGTTCAAGTCCCTCCTCCGCTACCATTCCTTATTTCTCAATAGGCCCACCCCACCCCTGCCCTGTTGGAGGATTCATCAATTCACTGTGAAGTTGCACAGATTTCCGCCATTTGCTGAGCTGGAGTCGGCACCTGTTCAACAACCGCATTGACTCACCTTTCGCTGTCCCCTTTGCGCCTGTGTGCGAAACGTAAAATGGAGCTTGCAGACATGTTTGACCTGACCGGGATGACCGCACTTGTTACCGGTGCCGCTGGCGGCATTGGCAGTGCGATCGCGCACGCGCTTGCCGGGCAGGGGGCACGGCTGGCGTTTTCGGGGTCCAATGCTGACAAACTGGCGGCCTTCCGCAACACATTTGGCGGCGATCATGTGGCGTTACCGTGCAATCTGGCAGACGGCGCGGCGGTTGACGCGCTGGTGCCTGCAGCGGTTGAGGCGCTGGGTGGCAAGCTTGATATTCTGGTCAACAACGCCGGGGTTACGCGTGATAATTTGGTCATGCGGATGAAAGACGATGAATGGCACGATGTTATTCGCGTGAATTTAGAGGCGGCTTTTCGGCTGTGCCGCGCGGCGGCCAAACCGATGATGAAGGCACGCCATGGGCGGATTATCTCAATCACCAGCGTTGTCGGCGCGACCGGCAATCCGGGACAGGCCAATTATGCCGCCTCAAAGGCAGGGCTGGTCGGCATGTCCAAGGCGATGGCACAGGAATTGGCGAGCCGGGGCATAACCGTCAACTGCGTCGCGCCGGGCTTTATCACCACGGCGATGACCGACGCGCTGCCCGATGCGCAAAAAGAGGCCCTCAACGCACGCATTCCAATGGGACGGATGGGTGAGGGGACAGATATCGGCGCGGCAGTCGCTTATCTCGCCAGCCGCGAGGCCAATTATGTCACCGGACAGACGCTGCATGTCAACGGCGGGATGGCGATGTTGGGTTAAAAGACCGAACCAGGCGCCAGACCCCGCCCCCTTGGTCAAAAACTAACCCGCGCCGATACGCGGAGATCGCGCCCGGAAAGGGGCACGAAATCTTTGGTAAAGCTGGCATGTCGCCGCGCGTTCACGTCAAAAATATTGTTGGCAGACACCATCAGTGTCAGTCCGTCACGGTCCGCCAAAGGCCGCCACGCGACCGATGCGTTGACCAGCGTAAAGCCCTTGGTCGGGTTTTCAAACGCTGCGGCCCGGTTCTGGTCGTCGGTCCATTCGACCTCGCCGCGCAGGTCGAACTGTTTGCCTTGCAGTTCCATCCCGCCCAAAACGCGCATTGCGGGGATGCGGGGCACAAAATCGCCGTCCTTGATTTTGGCGCGGGTCATGTCGGCGACCAGGTCAGTGTTCAGGTTGAATCCGGCAAACTGGGCCACCCGTGCACTCGCCTCGGCCTCAAATCCCCAGACACGCGCGTCCTGTTGGCGATACCGGAACACTGGCAGATCATCCTGTTCGTCGCCGGTTGCATCGGCAAAGATGAACCCGTCGAACCAGTTGGCATAACCGGTCAGCGCCAAGGAAAAGCGGTCGCCGCGCAGTTTAACCGAAGCCTCGGCGCCCCAGCTTTTCTCCTTGGTAAAATCGGGGTCGCCAATTTCGAACGCCTGCGTCGCAATGTGCGGGCCGTCGGAAAATAATTCCTCGCCCGATGGCGCACGGACGGCGCGTGACACGGAAACGCTGATCTTTGACCGTTCGCCAATATCATAGCTGGCGCCGAGCGCGGCGGAGAACGCGCCAAAGTCGCGCTTGATCGCCAGCGGGTTGGCAACGACCGACGTCGCTTCATACCGCGCCGCTGCCTCAATCCCCAGCGCGCCAAGGGTCCACTCTTGAAGCGTGAATATCGCCAGCTGCTCGGTCAAATTGCGGGGCACAAAAGCCTCAGCGCCGACCGCATTAAAGTCGCGGTGAAAAAATTGCAGACCCGACGCCCCGCGCCAGCCATTGCGGTCGGCCTGCGTCAGTTCGACGCGGGCCTCGATCCCGTCATTGGTGAAAACGGTCCCGACCTCGTCGCCTTCAAATTCGGTATGCTCATAATTGGCAAAAGCGCCGCGCAACCGCAGCTTTTCGAAAAATCCGTCGCCCAGCTCAACCTCACCGCGCACATCGACGCGCCATTGCTGCAGGCCGATGGTGACCAACTCTTCGCCTTCTTCCCCGGCAGCGGCGGAGACCGCTTCGCCTGCAACAGAAGCGTCTTCATGACCATGGTCAAGGCCGGGGCGGGTAGGG
>Ga0105046_10007224_pt1 | contig 17511 bp, 13 predicted proteins | sample MAT03_FD_78385 | JGI IMG/M metagenome (GOLD analysis project Ga0105046, IMG submission 78385) | Freshwater microbial communities from Lake Fryxell liftoff mats and glacier meltwater in Antarctica - MAT-03 (megahit assembly) | ecosystem: Environmental > Aquatic > Freshwater > Ice > Liftoff...
CAGCCGCATCAACCCCAAGTGGCTGGCCGCGGCGTCTCTATTGATGGCCTCGGCCGTGACCTATGGCTTCACCGGCAGCAGCGGCCTGGCCGTGATGGGCGTGGGTGCCGCGATCGGGCTGATTCCCGTGCTGGCCGGTGGCCGACGCATGAACTGCCTCGGCGTCATTCTGGTGCCGATCACGCTCAATATCATCGGTCTGGGGCCGGATCTCGCTCGGTTTCTCGGATTGTTATAAGAAGACTGTACACAATAGGGTCTGTCCTATTCTGTAAAATTTTGTGAGGTCTGTCCAAACATCAGGGGCTGAGCAGATACAAATCTTATTGTCCTGCCAGATGATCTAACTATGGCAAAAGCGCTTTTCGAAGGGTTGGTTGTTGACGAAAACAATAATGCAGTGACGGTGACCTATGTGGGCGAGGAGCCGACCTATGTCGTGGTCGAGGACGGCTTCAAATATCACGTCGATGCGAAAGTCGTGGATCAGCAGGTGCTCCAGGTGTTCACCGAGCAGCTTCAGAACAACAAGGACCAGGTCAGCGAAGGCATGTTGAAAATGATGGGCAAGGACGATCTGTTCACCAAAATTTCAGTCGATACCCAGATCAAAAATTTTGATAAACAGACCGAGCAACTCTTCGAGGTCGGCATTCCCGAGCAGGCCCGCGCCTACCTCGGCATGCTCGGCTTCAAGATCAACATCAACCGCCACGGCGATGTCATCAAGCTGGATCTGCCCAGCACCACCGACGAAGCCGAGTAGGTTGAATGATCCTGCCCGCATGACCGCTATTTGATCGTGACGAGTGTGCCCACGCGCGCCCACGCATACAGCCGCGCTGCGCCACCCGGCGCCATCACAATGCAGCCCAGTGAGTTGGTGGCAATATTGCCGCGCGATGTGGTGGCATAGCCGTGGAAGCCATTTTGCAAGCCGCCACGGCCGTAATAAATCCCCAGCCAATACGGCAACCGCCAGCCTAACACACGCGACCTAGCCACCGGAACCTTGTTCTGCACCCGGTAATTGCCCCGCCGCGCGCCACGAATATTGGCCCGGATCGAGAACACCAGCGTGTCACCCTGATAGGCATAGACCCGCTGTTGTGCAAGGCTGACAATGATGCGCTTGGCACCGGCGGCCTCAGCCTCGGCAGGTTGTAAGAAGAGTGGCAGGCCGAGAAATAGGGCCAAAATGAGCCGGATAAAGGTAGCGCGCGAAATACGGCGAGTCATAATGTGTGTCTGTTCTCCTGAATGGTGCCAGTTATACGACGATCTACCTGGTTGCACAATCCATCTATGGGATGCACGCGTGATGCCGGGGTAAACACAAGAGCCGCTGATGCTAAAACATCAGCGGCTTTCTATGTTCCTTGGAATGGAGGTGTCTGAGCAAGATGCCGAGCCGCCTCCATTGCTGTGCAGAGCCAGCGCTTTGATCGCAAACGACTCACAATTACTTCAGCACCAACTCGCCATCTTCCACGTCCACATGCACCGTGCTGCCTTCCGGATATTTGCCCTGCAAGATCTCCAGCGAGAGCGGGTCTTGCAACTCGCTCTGAATGGCGCGCTTGAGCGGCCGCGCACCAAACGCCGGGTCGTAGCCCACCTCGGCCAGATGCGTCTTGGCCGCATCGCTCAAGTCCAGCATCAGCTTGCGGTCGGCCAGCAACTGGCGCAGCTTCTTCAACTGCACCTCCACAATCTGCACGATGTGCTCGTTGCTCAGGCTGTGAAACACCACGATCTCGTCGATGCGGTTCAGGAACTCCGGCCGGAAGAAGGTCTGCAATTTCTTCACGATCCAAGTGCGGTCATCGGACGACCGACGACCGCCGTCAGACGATCTATTAGCCCGTCGTCCGTCATCCGTCGTCCGTCGTCCATTCACCCCCACCAACTCCAGCTCGTGGCGGCGCTCCTCCAGCTCGCGGTGCAACAGGTTGCTGGTCATGATGATGACGGTGTTCTTGAAGTTCACCACCTTGCCCTGACCATCGGTCAGCCGGCCATCGTCCAACACCTGCAACAACACGTTGAACACTTCGGGATGCGCCTTCTCGATCTCGTCGAACAGCACCACGCTATACGGCTTGCGGCGCACGGCCTCGCTCAGTTGGCCGCCCTCGTCGTAGCCCACATAGCCGGGTGGCGCGCCAATCAGCCGCGACACCGTATGCTTCTCCTGATACTCGCTCATGTCGATGCGAATCATGGCCGTATCATCGTCGAACAAGAACTCGGCCAGCGCCTTGGCGGTCTCGGTCTTGCCTACGCCGGTTGGGCCCAGGAAGATGAACGAGCCGATGGGTCGGTTGGGATCTTGCAACCCCGCCCGCGCGCGACGCACCGCGTTGCTCACCGCTCGCAAACCCTCGTCCTGGCCGATCACGCGCTCGCGCAGGCGATCTTCCATATTCACCAATTTGCTCACTTCGCCTTCCAGCAGCTTGCTGACCGGAATGCCGGTCCAGCGCGCCACAATCGCGGCAATCTCGTCCGGCCCCACCTCTTCTTTCAACAGCGCGTTGCCGTGTTGCAGATCAGCCAGCTTCGACTGGGCATCCTTCAGCTTTCGCTCCAACTCCGGCAATTCGCCGTAGCGCAGCTTGGCCGCCTCGCCCAGGTTCGCGTCGCGCTCGGCCTGTTCGATTTTGTGATTGACCTGCTCGGTCTGCTCACGAATCTGTCGCACGCTGCCGATGGTCGCTTTCTCGCTTTCCCACTGCGCGCGCAATCCATTCGACTTTTCTTTTTCGCTGGCAATTTCGCTCTCGATCTTACCCAGGCGTTCCTTGCTGGCGTTGTCGCTCTCCTTCTTCAAGGCCTCACGCTCAATCTCCAACTGCAAGACCTTGCGGTCAATCTCGTCCAGCGCCGTCGGCTTGCTGTCGATCTCCATCTTTACCCGGCTGGCAGCTTCATCAATCAGGTCAATCGCCTTGTCGGGCAACTGCCGGTCGTTGATGTAACGCGCGCTCAGGGTCGCCGCGGCAATCACCGCCGCATCCTGAATGCGCACGCCGTGATGGATCTCATAGCGCTCCTTCAGGCCGCGCAAAATGCTGATGGTGTCTTCGGCGCTCGGCTCATCCACCACCACCGGCTGGAACCGCCGCTCCAACGCCGCGTCCTTCTCGATGTACTTGCGATACTCGTCAAGCGTCGTCGCGCCCACGCAGTGCAACTCACCACGCGCCAATAGTGGCTTCAATAGGTTGCCCGCATCCATCGAGCCCTCAGCCTTGCCCGCGCCGACCACCGTGTGCAGCTCGTCGATGAACAGAATAATCTTGCCGTTGGCGCTGGTCACTTCCTTCAGTACGGCCTTCAGGCGCTCCTCGAACTCGCCACGATACTTCGCGCCCGCGATCAGCGCGCCCATATCCAGCGACACGATCTTCTTGTCCTTCAGACCTTCAGGCACGTCGCGCCGCACGATGCGCTGGGCCAGACCCTCGGCAATCGCGGTCTTGCCCACGCCCGGCTCGCCGATCAGCACCGGATTATTTTTAGTGCGCCGCGAGAGAATTTGAATGACGCGGCGAATCTCCTCGTCGCGGCCAATCACCGGGTCGAGCTTGCCCTGCTCGGCGGCCTGAGTCAGGTCGCGGCCATACTTCTCCAGGGCCTGATAAGTGGCCTCGGGTTGCTGGCTGGTCACGCGCTGATTGCCGCGCACCTGCACCAGCGCCTTCAAAATGGCGGCGCGGTTCAAGCCGTTATCGTTCAGAATTTTGGTGGCGTTTTGCAGCCGCATCCCCTGCGGGTTCTCGCTCAGCGCCAGCAACAAGTGCTCGGTCGAGACGAAGTCATCCTTCATGGTCTTGGCCTCGGCTTCGGCCAGATCCGTGAAGCGGCTCATCTCGCGGCTCAGCTTCAAATCGCCCGTGCTGCCGCTGACCTTGGGCTTGCTCTTGATGTCGCGGTCGACCTGCTCCTCGACGCGCACCGGGTTCGCCCCAGCAGCGCGAATGATGGCCGAAGCGATGCCGCCGTCCTGGGTCAACAGGGCGTGCAGCAGATGCTCGGCCTCGATCTGCGAGTTGCCATATTCCTGCGCGATGCTCTGGGCGCTCAACAAGGCTTCCTGCGCCTTATCGGTATATTTGTTTAGGTCCATGTTCTAAATACCGCGCGGCATTAACCCCGTTAAGGCCGCAGCAGGTCTCCTTTTTCCTGTGTTTGGTTTACAGATAGAAGACTAAGAATGCCGTGCTAGACGAATGCTAGTGCGGCATTAACAAAACATCAACACAGGTGCAAGATCGAGGCTCATGAGATGGATTGAACCTCCCAAAACCTCACAGCTCTACTTAAACCCATATCAATGCATTAGCCAGCGGTTGGCTCAGTTGCGGTCGCAGGCACGAACACGGCTTCATCAAGCTCCTCACCTCGTAGCGCCAGATTCAGCCGCGCGTCGAAGACCAGGCTGAACATGATGAAGACGGCACCAATAAGCGCGCCGCCGATGTTGCTGGCGGCACTACTCATGGCGTAGGGTAAATAATTTTGCACCTGCGAGACGATGACAGGCACGACCAGACTTTGGTGCAAGGTGATCGGCAGGGTCAGGCAGAACACGCCCAGCACAAACACAATCACCCGCAACAGAAGCCGCAACGAAGCCACCTGCCAGAAGTGCCTGCGCGCCAGCGAGACACACCGGCCCAGCCAACTCCACGCATTTGCCTTGTGCTGGCGCATGATCTCGGCATGCCGAAAGCACAGCATCGTCTCGATCAGAAAGATGCCCATCAGGCTGGCCGCGCCCATGATCCCCAACGGCAATGTGAATTTGCCCAGGGTTTGTGGATAGCTCATCGAGCCGAAGTAGACACTGGTGGTGCTGCGGCTCAAAGACGTGCGCAGGTAGCTATACAGCTCACTGAACGGTGAGCCGGGGTCCGGCACCAGCAGGTTGATGCTGCGCACGATCATGGCCGCAGAAATGGCGCTGGATTCGGGTCGCAGCCAGCGATAGTTGGACTGGTCCAGCCGCATCTCACGCAGTACATAGATCAGGCCGGCCACCGTCACGCTCATCAGCAACCCATACACAAACGAACTGAGCAACAACGCCGGCCAGTTGCGCACAGCGGCACTCATGGCGCGCCGCAACGTCACCAGGCTGTGGCCGTCTTTGTCGCGCTCGCCGGCATGCAACGCCACCCACGAGACCGCGCCGCGCCCCAACGCAATCAGAAAAAAGCCCAACACCGCCTGCACTTGCAGTTGGATATAGAACACGCTGGTGGAGGCGGCAAAGTAACTGTTCAGCCGGCTGTACACGTCCAGAATCAACCCAGCGTAGAGCAGATTGCTTAGCACGGCCGCGCCGGCCAGACACAAAAAACCCGGCACCAGTAATTGCAAAGGGTGCGCGACAAAGATCGTGAGTGCGTCCTGGCACAGTGTGGCAAACGCCAGTTTTTCAGCGTTGCGATGGGCCGGCCGTGAGCCAGTATCCAAGGTGGACACGCCTCCCAACATTACTGGCTTTACTGGTGGATACGCCTCACCAATCATCCTGCCTCCCTGTGTTGAACGCCGCAACAAAACTCAATCAACTTGAAATCGCTTGAAACTGAAGCCGAACCTCACACAGTCTCTTGGAACGGATGTGCAGCAGAAACCGTCCTTTAAATCAAGCAAAACTGTTGATCAACAGTTCAAGGCGAGATTGTAGTATCAGGGGTGAGATGGATATGAAATTGAACCGAACTTTGCGCACGGCTCCCATAGCCATTGCCGCCCTCGTGCTAATGATGGTGACAAATGCCTGCACAGTCACGCCGCCCTCGGCAGTGAATCCGCCTACACCGACGCAAGCCACGGCCGAAGCGGCAACGCCTGATCCTATGCCATTGCCCACCCTGCCACCTGGCCGCGCCCCCCGACAGATCGAAACACCGATTTCAGTCGAAATCACCACGACGCGCGCGCCGGCCAAAACGGTTCAGCCACCCACGCTGGTCTTTCAGTGGCGCGGCGGCTTTGTCGGCCGCAACGATCTATGGACGATCTATGCCAATGGGCAAATCCGCAACAACAAGGATCAGCTCTTTGTGGTGCCGCCTGAAACCGTGACCGCCCTGATGCAGCAATTGGACAGCCTGGGCTTCTATGATTTTCAGGACCGTTACGAAGCCGCGTGTAATGATTGCTTTGAATACACGATCTATGCCTACAAAAACGGCGAGCGCAAGGCCGTCTATGCCATCGACAACGGCGCGCTGCCCGCACCGCTCATGCAAGCCGTAAAAGCCATTCAGGATATTGTGGCACCCACCACGTAAAGACGGTATCTTTGAGACGTTCCCCTGGAACGACATCTTTCCCTGGACAGCAGTTCTACGAGGGCAAATCAAATGTCTCGCCGCGCGCGGGCATCTCCACCCGGCGCACACCGATATCGCGCAAACCGCCCGCCAGCGCTTTCATCGGCTCTGGCTCGCCATGCACGAGGAAGATACCGCGCAAATTTTTGACCTGCGGCCGCACCCAGTCCAGCAGGTTGTTGCGGTCGGCGTGGCCGCTGAAAGCCTCGATTCGGCGCACCTCGGCTTTAATCTTGAACTGATCACCCAGAATATTGACGTAATCCCACTGATCCAAAATCTTGCGGCCCAGCGTGTTCGGTGCCTGAAAGCTGACGAACAGAATCATGCTGCGCGGGTCTTCGATGTGCTGGCGCAGGTGATGCAAAATGCGGCCGTTCTCGCACATCCCCGATGCACTGATGATGATGGCCGGCCCCTTCACATCATTGATCGCCTTGGACTGGCTAACCATGCGGGTATAGGACACGCGCGGGAAACCGAACACATCGCCGTCAGGATCATCATTCAAAAGATCACGGGTTTCGGCGTCGTAGCATTCGGGGTGCATGCGGAAAGCCTCGGTCACATTGATGGCGAGCGGGCTATCCACAAACACCGGCAGGCTCGGCAATGTGCCAGCAATCATCAGTTGGTTGAGATGGTAGATCAACTCCTGGGTGCGACCCACCGCAAAAGCGGGAATCAACAATTTGCCGCCGCGACGGGCCACATCCTGAATCGCCTTTTGCAGCTCCGGCAGCGCAGTCTCAATCGGGTCGTGCAAGCGGTCGCCGTAGGTGCTCTCCAGAATCAGGTAATCGGCATCGGGCATCGGCAGCGGATCTCGCAAAATGGGCAGGCCCACCCGGCCCAGATCGCCGCTGAAGCACAGGCGCTGCGAGGTATTTGCACCCGCCGTCTCCAGCAACACCCACGCCGAGCCGAGCATGTGGCCGGCATCGCCAAAGGTCACGGTCGTGTTCGCGCCCTTGCCTTTTCGTTCGATGGGGATGGAGCGGCCGTAGTCATAGCTGACAAATTTGTGCAGCGCCTGCTCGGCATCCTCCATCGTATAGATCGGCTCATTCGTGACGCCCTTTTTGCCGTGCCGGCTCAGAAAACGCATATCGTCTTCCTGAATGTGAGCGGAGTCGCGCAACATGACCGCGCACAAATCGCGGGTGGCGTGGGTGCAAATGACACGGCCGTCGTAGCCGCTTTTGGACAGGTTGGGAATGTTGCCGCTATGATCGATGTGCGCGTGCGAGAGCACCATGCTGTCCACATCGCGCGCATCAAACGGCAAATGCTGGTTGATGGCGTAGGCGTCGGCACGCCGGCCCTGAAACAAGCCACAGTCCAACAAAATTCGCTGCTCGCCTGTATCCACGAGGTGTTGCGAGCCGGTAACGGTTTGGGCCGCGCCCCAGAACGTAATTTGCATGGTGTTTTGTTTTAAGCGCTACCTCAACATTCGCATGTAGTCATCATGTGTGCCGATCCATCGCCAAATGATCCTATCACCCTCAAGTTCAACCAATGCGCGATAACCTGTATTCATGATGCGAATTGAGTAGACCGGCGGTTGGCTGTAAATCATCGTCAGCATCAGCGGCGCGCTCATTTTCAAGCCAAGCCTTCAATTTTGTGGAGTCAGTCTGAGCAAATGCAGCATCCCATTCAGTATCCTGGGTTGAAATTCGTGTTTGCAAAAACAAGGCAAAGTGCAACACCGCACGCTGTGCCTCTGGCGGCAGAGCTTGTACAGCCTGCAAAAGCTCAAGTGCATCAATAGGCGTTTGCGGACTTGCAATCATGGTTGAATTGTATACCTCACCTTATGAAGCGGGATGAGTATAATCCCCACGATGATCGAGGTGAAAGTGGATGCAGTGCGCATGAGTTTGATGTCGCCGGGACAACAAGTGGTGATCTTGAAAGCGGCGGATTCCGAGCGCTATTTGCCCATTTTTGTCGGCAAACCCGAGGGCGACGCCATCATCCTGCATCTGCGCGAAGAAGAGGCCACCCGGCCGCTCACGCATGATCTGGCCCTGCAAGTGCTTGAGAATCTGCAAGGCAGCCTGAGCCATGTGCTGATCAGTGAACTGCGCAACAATCACTTTCATGCGCAAGTGGTCGTGCAGGTCAAACGCGATGACGCTTCGACGGATGAGGGAACCGAGGTCACCATGGATGCCCGCCCCAGTGATGCCATTGCGCTGGCCATTCGCGCACGCTGCGCCATTTTTGTCGACGAAGACGTGATGGAAGTCGCGGCCGTGCACCCCCTTCAAGACGAGGCGGCCAGCAACCTGGGCGCATTCGAAGACTTCCTCGACTCGCTGGACTTTGACGACCTCGACAAGAGTTGATGGAATAGAGGCACACGCTGCGCTTATGCGGTGCCAGCGCATGAGCAATGACACGGTCAAGCCGTTCTATGTGGCATTTGCCGCCAGGCCATGCCGCCCCTATACTCCAACTTCGAGTCACGTGTTTGAATTCATTGTGCAAAACGGGCCGCGATCCTGCCTGTTGCGCGTATAGTGGATTCGGTGCTTAAGCCACGTAAACCAGGAACATGTTGACATGACCATGTTGCATGGTAGTTGCATGGCATTGGATGGTAAGGACGATGATCGAAGTAAAGATAGAAGCCATTCGCGTAAATCTGATCGGCTCACACAGAGTGATTATTCTGAAAGAGCTGGACAACGAGCGTTATTTGCCGATCTGGATCGGCCAGGCTGAGGCCGACTCGATCACCATCCAACTGACCGAGACCCGGGTTGCTCGCCCCCTCACGCACGATCTCATCATCGCGATGATTCAAAAGATCGGCGCAAAAGTGAGCCACGTCGTCATCAACGATCTGCAAAATGACACGTTCTATGCCAACCTGGTCTTGAAGTCGGCCGATGGGTCCAAGGACATTGTCATCGACTCGCGGCCCAGCGATGCAATTGCGATTGCCGTGCGCGCCAAGTGCTCGATCTTCATCGAAGACACCATCATGGCCGAGCATGGCCAGATCCCGGAGGAAGAACAAGGCACGGCCTCGGCGGTGGCCGATGAAGACCTCGGCGCCTTCAAAGACTTCCTCGGCTCACTCGATCTGGACGATCTTGAGAAGAAATAGTGTTGTGTAATTGAATAGACTCGTTGGATTCGAGTTCTTCGAAGGGGCGGGGTTGTCGCCAGCAACTAGCGACAACCCCGCCCCTTCGCATGTCAATTAAGATCACGAATGCACCGATATTTCTGATCGCCATCAGTCCAAAGTCAACTCGGCGCTCCGCCCATGTGACGAACTTGCTTCCCACATAGCAATTACATAGCAGCCCAGCAGTTTGCCGCATCCGTCGACCCCTACCATCGGCGCATGGCCCGGCTGACGCGTGTTGCACCCTTTGTTCTCATCGCCCTTGCGCTTAGCTGTGGCATCTGGCTCGCCACCATATTTGTGCTTCCGCTGTGGCTGATCGCGACTACATCAATCCTCACCTTCGCCTTCCTGATCATTTGCGCACGTGCCGACCGATCTCAATTCACCTGGGTCTGGGCGCTGGCATTGGCTTTGGCAATTGGCGCGGGCCGGCATACCCTGGCCCAACCCGATCTCGCTCACGAGCCGCTGCTGCCCTATCACGGCAACTTCATCACCCTGGAAGGTCTGGTGGTCGACGAACCTGATGTGCGTGCCACGGCCATCTATTTGCGCATTCAGCCGCACCGGCTCATCGTCAACGGCGCCGTCATTGCCATCGATCCCAACAACCCGGCTGATCCAGGCTCGATTTTGTTGCGCGGATTGCAAACGCCGTCGCGCGTGTTGGTGAAGGCGGGTAAAGACATTCCCTGGCAATACGGCGATGTGATCCGGGCATATGGCGCGGTGGATGCGCCGCCGCAATTTAGCGACTTCGACTATCGCGAATATCTGGCTCGCAAAGGCGTGCTCACCTGGATGGCAAAACCAGAGCGCGTGGAGCGATTGGAGATCGAGCAGGGCCATCCATTTTGGGCCACGCTATATCGGGTTAAAGATGCCGTTCGGCAATCCAGCCTGCGCATCATACCCGCGCCAGAGTCGGCCTTCCTCAACGGCATCCTCATTGGCGACGACAACGAAATTCCGCCCGATATTCAAGATGCATTCCGGCGCACAGGCACCTCGCATGTGGTCGCTATTTCGGGCTTCAACGTCAGCATCGTCATCGCACTGATCGTGCCGATTTTGGGCCGCATCTTCAACAAACGCCGCGCCGCGTGGGTGGCCATCCCCGCCATCATCGGCTACATGCTGCTGGTGGGCGCGTCGGCGTCCGTTGTGCGCGCATCCGTCATGGCACTGATTGGTCTGATCGGCCAGATTCTGTGGCGGCGCGGCTTTACGCTGAATACGTTGTGCGCGGCGGCCGCACTCATGCTGCTGCTCGATTCCAACACGCTGTTCGATGGTGGGTTTCAACTCAGCTTCATGGCCACGCTGGGTCTGGTGCTGTATCTGGACCGCATCGAAGACCGCACGCGCAGCCTGCTGGCCACCCGGCTCGACAAGACTTGGACCCAACGTCTGGCAGGAATTCTGGGCGATGTTTTGCTCGGCACACTGGCCGCCCAAATCACCACGTTGCCGCTGTTGCTGGCTAACTTCAAGCAGCTCTCGCTCATCTCGCCGTTGACGAACATGCTTATTTTGCCGTTCCAACCCATGGCCATGATCGTGGGTGGTCTGGCTTCACTCACCGGCATCGCCTCGCACGTGGCTGGCACGCTGGTGGGCTGGGTGGCATATGTGCCGTTAACGATTACCCTGCGTGTGGTGGCCTGGATGAGCACGATTCCATGGGCCAGCGTGCCGGTCTATTCATTCGGTGATGGCGCTGTGGCCGCCTATTACACTGCCTTGTTTGGCTTGACGCTATTTGCGGCGCAGCCGGCCCACGAACGGCGCACCCTCATCACACTCGTGCGCAAACACATTCAAGTCGGCACGTTGCTGATGGGGCTGGTAGTAGCCGCAACGCTCGGCGGCGTGTATTGGCTGCAACGGCCCGATGGCCAACTGCATATCACTATGAGTGGCAGTGGCGCGTTTGTGCAAACACCCGGCGGCCAGCAATTTGTATTTGGCGGCGGCACCATCATCGCGCCCATGGGCCGCAGCATGCCGCTGTGGGACCGCCGTGTGGAATGGGTGTTGGTGCCGCAAACCAGTGATCGCGCGTTGGAGCAAGCCCTGCCAATTTTGCAACGCTACGAGGTGCAAACCCTGCTGCTGGCCGGCAGCAATCAACCCAATTCTGTAGAGCCCAGTGCCATGCGCGCCGAATGGGACGCGGCCGTGCAAGCCAATGCAGCTCCCGAACACCCCATCCGCTGGATGCCCATGCCAGTGACGTTGACCCTGGAAACGGGGTTGACCTTGCAGGTGCATCCGGCGGTGGAAGGCAATCTGGTGGCCACGCTGCACTATGGCACCACCCACATCGTGCTGGCAGGTGAAGCGCAACCCAGCCGCTACAGCTTTGCACCCGACGCGGTGCTGTTCATTGCGCCGCGCAATGCCGATGCCAAATTGCTCAACGAGATCGCGCCGCGTTGGATTATCTGGGCCGACACCGGAAGCCGGCCACCCGATAATTTGCGGCGCGACCTGCGCACGCTTTCTCTAAAACAACTGGGTACGGCAGAGTTTGTGAGTAATGGCCGTAGTTGGACCGTGCAACCTTAGAGACAACTCGGAGTCACCTTAATTTGTGAAGTGTGTCAGCAATTCTCTTGCACCGGCGATGCGTAAAACAACGACATGCTCGCAAATCGCCCTCAAAAAGAATTCCTATTGGCGCGCCTACAAGCGTCTTACGGCTAGGTATAATCGCGTTATGCAATGGCAAAACACGATCCAAGAGTTTCTAACCCATCTTAAGAATGAACGTAACGCCTCACAGAATACGGTGATGGCCTACAGAAACGACTTGAGCCAGTTTGCCGAGTTTCTAGAGAAGAACCTGCCGGGTGATGCCGATTGGAGCCAGGTCACGCAGGGCTACCTCAATGATTACGTCGTGGCCATGCAGAGCAAATACACGCCATCCACTTCGGCCCGTAAAATTGCCGCGCTCAAAACGCTCTTTCACTGGTTGAGCCAGCGTGGTCTGTCCGGCGAGAATCCTTCGATGCGCCTGAAATCGCCCCGCGTCGAGAAGAAAGCCCCGCGCATTCTCAGCGAGGAAGACGTGAACCGGCTGTTTGAATCGACCCGCAGCGTCTCAGCGCCGCGCTCTTTGCGCGACCGCGCCTTGCTGGAGCTGATCTACTCCACCGGCATGCGCGTGTCCGAAGCTATTTCATTGCGATTAAGCGATGTGGATTTTGCGGCCGGCACCGCGCGATGTGAGGGCAAAGGCACCCGCCAACGCAGCGCCCCGCTCACAGCCAGCGCCGTCGCCGCCCTCAAGGATTACCTGGAGAACGCGCGCACCGAAATGCTGGGGCAGAATGCCGGCGACCACATCTTCCTCAACCCGCTCGGCTCGCGGCTGACCCGTCAGGCGGTGTGGATGACCACGCGGCAATATGCCAGGGCGGCCAGCATCGATGGTGAGGTGACGCCGCACACGCTGCGCCACAGCCGCGCCGCGCACATGTTGCAAAAGGGCGAGGACGTCCGCCGCGTGCAGGAATGGTTTGGTCATGCCAATCTGGCCACGACCCAGATGTATGTGCAAAAAGAGACCAAGCCGGCCGTGCTGGCGGTGGCAAGCTGATGCAAAACACAACGGACAGTCAGAGTCTGGCGGATCAGATTCAACACGCGGCCGCCTACATTCGCACCCAGGCACCGCAGAATTGGCGTGTATTTATCGTGCTGGGCAGCGGCCTGGGCGCATTGGCCGATCAAGTTGAACAGCCCACCTATGTGCCGTATGACGAGATTCCCGGCTTTGCTCGCTCGACCGTCGAAGGGCACAAGGGCCGCTTTGTCATCGGCACACTGATGGGGGTGCCTGTCGGCATCATGCAAGGACGCACCCATTTCTACGAGGGGCATCCGGTGCAACAGACCACATTGCCCATTCGAGTGGCCCGGGCCATGGGGGCCGAGATCATGATCGTGACCAATGCGGCCGGCGGCATCAATCGTGATTTTCAGGTGGCCGATCTCATGCTCATCACCGACCACATCAACTTCATCGGCATGGCCGGCAACAACCCGCTGGTCGGCCCCAACGATCCAACCCTGGGTCCGCGCTTTCCTCAACTGACCGATGCCTACGATCCCAAGTTGGCTCAACTGGCCCGACAGGTGGCCCGCGATAGCGGCGTAACTCTGCGAGAGGGCGTGTATTGTGCGCTGGCCGGCCCCAACTTCGAGACACCCGCCGAGTTGCGTTTTTTGCGCAATATTGGAGCCGATACCGTGGGCATGTCCACGGCCAACGAAGTGGTTGTGGCCCGCCACGGTGGCATGCGCGTGCTGGGCTTCAGCAGCATCACCAATGTGGCGCGTTTAAGCGCGGATGAGGGTGAGCCACCGTCGCATCAAGAGGTGATGGAAGCCGGGGCCGTCATCGGCCCCAAACTGATCACCCTGATCAAGGCTGTGTTGTCGCAGATCGACGCGCCGACGCCGGCCCAATAACCAAACAAAGGTCTGACCGACAGCCCCTTTTCTGATGACACCCCACGACACTGTCTGTCGTATCCATCGCCTCAGAAAGACTCAACGGCCACTCGATAGATGCTCACCACGCACTTAGTAGGCTCTAAGTGCCGGACTCACAACGTCATATAGCGATGGCTGCAATGGCGCATATACTTGTTCACCAGCGCCTTCTCACTCATTGCGCTGCGCGTGACGAACGCAACCCAAACGTTTCTGCAATTCTATGGATATTATTCCAAGCCTGATACGCGACTATGGCTGGGCGATTTATATCGCCGCTGCGCTTGGTTGTGTCTACTTCATCATCGTTGGGCTCACCTCCATGCGCGATCTGAATAAGGCCGTGTTTGGTTTGGAGCGCAGCAGTGTCAGCGCGCGCGCCGGCTCGGCCTGGGTGCGTGCCGCGCTGTGCATCGTCATCGGCATCGGTGTCTACATTGCCAGCAACATGATGGGCGCGGCACCCACGCGCGTGCGCATCACCAGCATCATCAATGCCACGGCCACCGTGCCGGCCGGTGTTGTGTTGGTGCCTACCTCAGGACCCACGGCCGATTTTCTGGCACCGGTCATCACACCCACCTTTGTGATCCAGAGCGCCAAGCCTCAGGCGGCCGCAGCCGAGGCCACGGCCGTGCCAGAAACACCCGCGCCCAACTTACTCACCGAAGTCAGCGCCGTGATTCCGGGCAGCTCGGCCACGGCCGCGGTGATCGCGACATCCACACCTGTGCCTGGATTGCCTACAGCGGCACCGCTCGTCACCGCCTCCAACACACCCAACGCCGCAACTTCAATCGCCGGCACAGCCAGCTCGCGCTCCACGCCCACGCCGCGCGCACTCAGTGGCACCCCCTCGGCCACATCGATTCCGGTCACGCCGTTTCCAACGTTGCCGCCAACTGACACACCCATCCCAGAGTCGCCCACACCCGCCATAGCCGCGGTACCGGCCGCAGATTGCGCAGACCCGCTCACAGTGGGCATCAGCACGCCGCAAAATGGCCAGACCGTCAGCGGCCAGTTAGCGATTTTGGGCAACGCCGGCATCGACCCGGTCGGCGGCTACGCCAAGCTGGAAGTGCTGTTGCCGACCGGCTGGGGCTTCATCAACAAGATTGATAATCCCGTCAAGGATGGCACACTGGGCAGCCTGAACACCTCTGCGTTGGGACAAGGCGTGCACCGCATTCGGCTCATGCGAGTGGATAAGAATCAGCGGGAGGATTTGCTGTGTGCGATTTCGATTCTGGTCGCCAACTAAAATGCCGGCCCAGACCTGCACAGCATCACTCACTCACTCACTCATGCATATCCGCCCCGCCCAATTAGCCGACATTGAAGCCTTGTGTGTGCTCGACCACAGCTATGTCACCGACCAGGTCTGGCAACTGGCTGGCAAAGACACGCCCAGCGAATACGTGGCCCAGTTCAGGCTCTCGCGGCTGCCCCGCCAGATTCGCGTGCCGTTTGCCCATGACGCGCGCGGGTTGCGCCGCACGCTGCACCGCTGCGACTATGTGTGGGTGATGCAGGGCGACGACGGCGACAACCAGATTTTGCCCGGCAGCGTGTCCTTCGCCAACGGCCAGCTTGGCATCCTGGGCTATATCGGCATGGCGAGCGTGCCGTGGCAGCAAACCGGCTGGCTGCCCGCGCTCGGCGTCACCCCAGGCTGGCGCCGCAAGGGCATTGGCAGCCAGCTATTGCGCGCCGCGATGGCCCAGGCAAAAACGGACGGCCTGCACAGCGTGACGCTGGATGTGCAGACCAAAAACTACGCTGCCACCCGGCTGTGCCAGTCGCGCGGGTTCCGCTTTGCCGGCTATTCCGACAACTTCTACAGCACCCACGATATCGCGCTCTTCTTCGCGTATAGAATCAGGTGAATCTCGTCATCTTTCATCTTTCATCTTTCATCTTTCATTGATGGATGGTTCACGTGCAGCCACACAACGCTGGATAAATGAAAGATGAAAGATGATTAAATGAAAGATTCCTCTTTCCTCCTATGGATAGCTTTGTCGAAGGCGTACTCAATGCGGTTAAGCTGCTGAACCGCATCACGGTTACAGGCATTCTGGTCACGGCGTTCTCGTTGGTGATCTATATCGGGCTTTACAACCGCCGCAGCGATATTGCCCGCAACTTTGCCTTCGTGCTGGCCTGTGTCATCGGCACCTTCCTCAGCGATCTGCTGACCCAGGTTTCGACCGAAAGAACCGACGTCTGGCTGCGGCTGCAATGGATTGGAATTGCGCTGATCCCGGCCGTCTCGCTGCACCTGAGTGATGCCCTCTTGCGCGCCACCGGCAACAACGAGCCGGTACGCCGCTTTGCGACCAAGGTGTTATATGGCGTGGGACTCGTTGTCATCGTGCTGTCGCTGTTCACCAATTTGATTGCGCAGTCGGGCCTCAACACCAACGACCTGCCGCACCTGGAGCCAGGGCCGGGGTTCTTTGCGTTTGCGCTGTATTACTTTCCCAGCACCATCTGGGCCACCTATAACGTGATCGTGGCTCGCCGGCGCGCCCTGACCGCCACCAGCAAACGGCGCATGACCTATCTGGCGCTGGCATTTCCGGCACCGGCACTGGGCATGTTCCCTTATTTGCTGCCCACCGGTTGGCCGTCTTATATTCCACAGGTGGTGGCCTGGACGGGCATTCTGCTGGTGAATATTGGGGTCGGCACGGCCATTACTTTCATGGGCTACACCGTGGCCTACTTCGGGGCCAGCGCGCCCGATCGCGTCATCAAACGGCGCTGGGTCAAGTGGATTTTGCGTGGGCCAGTGCCGGCCGCTCTGGTCATCACCGCCTTCGTGCTCGGCACGCGGGTCGATCGCTGGCTGGGGTTGCCCGGCGACTTCATCGGCTTCATCTCCAGCGCAACCATTATTCTGTTGCACCAACTGTTCATCATCACCCTGCAACCCAGCATGGACCGCATGATCGCGGGTGAGGACGCGGCCGAGGTGCGCCGGCTGCAGCAATTCAGCGAACGGCTGATGACGACGTCGGACCGGGTGCAGTATCTGGAAGGTATTCTGGTGGCTTTGTGTGATCTGTTGCGCGCGCGCAACGGCTTCATCACCATGCGACAGGTGTCCAACGGGGCAGGCACACCCATCGAGCCGCTCACTGTCATCATCGGCAGCACGACCAGCAACGTGAGCGAGACGCAAAGCAACGCTGGAAGCGCCCTGGGCAGCGAAGACGGTGGCAGTGCAAGTGCGATCCGTAACAAGAGCAACGCCCGCAGTAGCAGTGCCAGCATCGAGCTGCCCGTGCCACCCGCCGCTGTGCAATCGGCCATGTTGCTGCGCCGCAACAGCAAGCCCTTTGCCGAGAACGGCCGTGCGCACGGCGATGGCGTCGTCACCAACACCTCCGAGCCGCAAATCCTCGATGGCACTGCCAGTGCGGCCACAGTGAATGCCGAGACCTCCACCAATGCCATGGAAGGTTCTGTGGCGGGTGCTACAGCAAGTGCCGC
>Ga0105046_10007225_pt1 | contig 17511 bp, 12 predicted proteins | sample MAT03_FD_78385 | JGI IMG/M metagenome (GOLD analysis project Ga0105046, IMG submission 78385) | Freshwater microbial communities from Lake Fryxell liftoff mats and glacier meltwater in Antarctica - MAT-03 (megahit assembly) | ecosystem: Environmental > Aquatic > Freshwater > Ice > Liftoff...
GCGAGGCGGCGAGGCGGCGAGGCGGCGAGGCGGCGAGGCAGTGGTGCTAGCCGCGAGGCAGCATCTTGGTCGACTTGCGGCCGAGCACGAAGCTAGCGCCGAAGGTGAACTCGCCGCTGTGGGCCCAGTCCTGGCCGCCGGGCATGCCCTTTGAGAAGGCTGGCGAGACCACGTCGCGGCCGTCGATGCGCAGCACGACCTTCTCGGTCACGTAGTATTTGAGGCCGCCGCCGACGTGCAGTGCGCCGTCGATGTTCTTGCCGAGGGCCTTCGACGCGTCGGACGCGACGCCGAGCATGCCGCCACCGCCGACGATGAACAGGGCCAGGCGGGTCGGCATCTGGAGGATGACGTGGCCACGCGCGGCGAACACTGTGGTGCCGAAGCCGCCGTTGCCATTGAGCTTGGTCGGGACGACGCCGCCCTCGACTTCGATGCCGATGAAGCGCAGCGGCAGGTAGGCGAAGCGCAGGCCGACATCGAAGCCGGGTTTGATCGCCTTGGCGGTCTTGGTGACGCCGTCGGCGTAGAGGCCATGGTCGGCGGCCGGGAAGAACGCCCCGAGGTAGCCGCCGATCTCGAGGATGTGCTTCTCCTTGCGCCACGCGGGCGTGGGCTTGGCCGGGTCCGCGGCGTGGGCGACGCCCGCGGTGGTCACGAGCGCGAGGGCGAAGATCGAGGCCAGTCTCGGGGCGAAGATCGGGGCCAGTCTCGGGGCGAGGCCATGAAACAGGCCAGGCACCGGGCTCTTGATCAAACTCTGAGGTGGCGGGCAGCGTCGCGACATGCGGTCTCCGGACGAGGCCGCCAAGGAGTACCGCGAACCCGGCGAAAAGACGAGCCCCGCCTACGTCGTCTCGCGGACGAGATACGCGACCTCGCCGGGTCCCGCAGGCGCGAGGGGGTTTTGCGTGCGCTCGCAAAACTCCACCGCCCCGTCCTGGTGGACCGCCAGCGCGGTCGAACAGCAGGTGCCATAGACCGGGCTGGCGATGAACAGCGGCGATAGCAAGCGCTCCATCGCCAAACTTACACCGGTGTCCGGCAGCTCGGCGTCGACCGCTGGCGTCGGGTCGGCCAGCATTTCCAGCAGCGCCCGCGTGTCGGGCTCGCCGCCCGCCATCAACGCGGCCAGGCGCGCGCGCCCGTGCGTCACCTTGGGCCAGGGGCTGTCCAGCGCCGCGTTGGCGACCCCGTACACGCCGGGCCCCAGGCGCCGCGCCGGACCTGCCCGATTGGACAGGTACCACAGGGAGCTGCGGTCGCCGACGACGAGGTTGAAGCCGGCGTAATCCGCGGGCTGCAGGCGCTCGAGGTAGTCCTCCGGGGGTTCGTCGCCTCGCAGGAAGTCAGCGACCAGCCGCCCGCGCGACGGCGCATGCGGCGGGGTCGACAGACCCGGCTCGCGCACGTTGGTCAGCGCGGCGAAGCGACCCGCCCGCGTGACGCCGAGCCAGGTCCCGCCGGCCTGGAGATCTCGGCCAGCGAGGACCTGCGGGGCATCGGACCAGAACGAGGCGCGCTCGGCCGGGCGCGCGTAAAACTCGTCACGGTTGGCCGCGACCACCAGCGGCCGCCGCGGGTCGACCTGCCACGCCAACAACAGCGTGCACACCCGCTAACCCTCCGCGACGATCGCCTCGACCGCGCGACGCGTGTACACGCGGAGCATCTCGCGGCGATAGGCCGCCTCGTAGGGCACGTTCTCCAGCGGCTTGCACTGCGCGTGGGTCGCCTCGCTGACGATCCGCGCGACCGCCGGGTCCGACAACTTCTTGCCGAGCACCTCGGTCAGCCTCGTCACCACCCGCGGCTTGGCGCCGAGCACCCCGCAGACCACCTGCACGCCGGTCACCTCGGCGTGGGCGCTGTCCTCCGCCAGGTCGAAGCGCAGCGCCACCGACAGCAGCGGGTAGTCGATGCTCTTGCGCACCGACCACTTGACGTACTTCGTGCGCCTCGGCCCGGTCGGCAGCGGCACGCGCAGCTCGGCCGTGACCTCGCCGGGGCGGGCGAGCGTGTGGGCGATGCCGTCCGCCGTGTAATAATCTTCCAGCTTCAGCTCGCGTCGACCCTCGGGTCCGACCAACACGATGCTCGCGCCGAGCCCGATCAGCACCGGCACGTTGTCGCTGCTCATCGCTGCCACGCAGTTGCGGCCCTTCGGGACCACGTGACACACGTTGCCCTCCGACTTGAGGCAGCCGCCGCCGATCGACGCGCGCCAGAACTCCGACTGGTTGACGTAGCGGCAGCGCGTGTCGAGGTTCACGTTGCCGCCGAGCGTGCCCATGTTGCGGATCAGCGGCGTCGCCACCGACCCGGCCGAGTGTGCCAGGCTCGGGAACACCGCGCGGACCTCGACGTGCTCGGACAGCGCCGCCAGCGTCACGCTCGCGCCGATCCGCAGCACCCCGGCCGCGTCGTCGCGCACGACCCCACGCAGCGCGGCCACCCGCGCCAGGCTGATCAGCGCCGGCGGCGTGTCCAGGAAGTGCTTCAGGTTCGGCAAGATGTCGGTGCCACCGGCGATCAGCCGCGCGCCCGGCCGCCGCTGCAGCGCCTCGACCACGCCCTCGATCGTGTCGGGGCTCTCGACCTCGAATTGCGGGAGGCGCAGCATCAGGCGATCTTCCTCTCGATGTCGGGTCCAGGCTTGTGCGGCGCGAGCTCCCCGGCCTGCTCCCGGCGCTGGCGCTCCTGGATCGCCGCCAGCACCCGCGCGGGCGTGAACGGCAGGCGGTCGAGGCGGATCCCGACCGCGTCGTAGATCGCGTTTGCGATCGCCGGAATGGTCGAGTGCAACGGCCCCTCGCCGGCCTCCTTGGCCCCGTAGGGCCCGTTCTTGTCCGGCGCCTCGACGATCATCGCCGCGATCTCCGGCGTGTCGAGGAAGGTCGGCATGCGGTAGTCGAGCAGGCTCGGACCCGCGTGCGCGCCGCGGTGCTGCGCGTCGACCAGGTGCTCCTCCATCAGCGCCTCGCCGAAGCCCATGTACGTCGAGCCCTCGATCTGGCCCTCCACGATCCGCTTGCTCAAGGCCTTGCCGCAGTCGTGCGCGACCCAGATCTTCTTGACGTCGACGATGCCCGTCTCCGCGTCGACCTCGACCTCCGCCAAATGCGCCGTGAAGCTGTAGGCCGGCGACGCGCCGATCGTGCCCCCGCGGTAGTCGCCGTGGCGGTCCTTCGGGGTGTTGTAGCTGCCGACCTCGCCGAGCAGGCCGTGGTCGACCTCCGCCCACACGAACGCCTCCGCGCTGGAGATGTTGCGCTCCGGGTCCTCGCGGTCGATCGCCATCCGACCCGCCAGCACCACCCGATTCTTGGGCACCTTCCAGCGCCTCGCCACGCTCTCGCACACCTTGCTGCGCAACTTCTGAGCCGCCGCCAGGCACGCGTTGCCGACCATCAGCGTGATCCGTGAGCTGTACGCCCCGAGGTCGACCGGGCACAGGTCCGTGTCGGCCGAGAGCACCCGGATGTCGTCGAGCGGCAGCCCGAGCTCCTCGCTGACGATCACCGCGAGCATCGTGTTGCTACCCTGACCGATGTCGTTGGCCCCGCTAAACACCCGCGCCCGGCCGCTGCGGTCGAGGCAGATCTGCACGCCCGCTTGCGGCATCTCGTTGGGGTAGATCGGGTAGTTCGTGCCCGAGATGTAGGTCGAGCCCGCGACCCCGAGCCCGCGCCCATACGGCAGCGTCGGCCGACGCTCACGCCAGCCCGACGCCGCCTCCACCTTGTCGAGGCACTCCGAGAACCCGTTGGACCCGACGCGAAACTCGTTGATCGTCTGGGTGTCCGCGCCGATGTCGTTGCGGCGGCGCAGCTCGATCGGGTCGATGCCCAGCGCCACCGCCGCCTTGTCGAGCTGGATCTCCATCGCGAAGCGCGGCTGCACCGAGCCGTGCCCGCGCTTGGGCCCGCACGCCGGCTTGTTGGTGTAGACCCGCGTGCTGTCGAAGCGATAGGTCCCGAACGCATAGGGCGCGCACAGCAACTGGCCCGAGTAGTAGGTCGTCACCAGACCGAAGCTCGAGTAGGCCCCACCGTCGAGCAGCGTCTTCGCGTCGACTGCCTTGATCTTGCCGTCGCGCGTGAAGCCCGTGCGATACTGCATCTTCATCGGGTGGCGGCCACGATGCGCGTAGAACACCTCCTCGCGGGTGTACAGCAGCTTGACCGGCCGCTTCGTGATCATCGAGAGCTTGGCGACGCAGAACTCGAGGTCGAAGGGCTCACTCTTGCCGCCGAACGCCCCGCCGAGCGGAGGTTGAATGACCCGGATCTTGTGCGGCGGCACCTCGAGCACCTTCGCCAGCTCGCGGTGCAGATAATGTGACACCTGCGTCGCCGACCACACCGTCAAGATCCCGTTGGGCTCGACGTGGGCCAGCGCGCAATGCGGCTCGATCGCCCCGTGCGTGGTGCCCTCGAAGAAGTACTCGCCCTCGACCACCAGGTCCGAGCTCGCCAGCTCCGCGTCCACTTCGCCGAACTCGAGCATCACGTGCTTCGACAGGTTGCCCTTGCGCGCGTAAGGATTGATCGTGCCGTCGCGGTCGCGGACCGTCAGCGCCTCCGCCGGGTCGAAGAAGGCGCGCAGCACCTCGTACTCGATCCGCACCGCCTTGCACGCCGCGTTCGCGGTGTCCTCGTCGATCGCCGCGATCGCGACCACGCCGTCGCCCACGTGGCACACCTTGTCGACCGCCAGGGCGTTCTCGTCCTGCGTCCACGGGATGATCCCGTAGGGGATCTTGAAGTCCTGCCCGGTCACCGCCGCGAACACCCCGGGGATCGCCAGCGCCGGGGTGAGGTCGATCGACTTGATCCTCGCGTGCGCGTGCGGGCTGCGCAAGATCTTGGCATGAAGCATGCCGGGTAGCTTGAGGTCGTCGGTGTAGCGGGTCACGCCCCGCATCCGCTCCATCGCATCCACCTTGCGGTGCGACTTACCCAACTGCCAATCTCGCTCGCGATCCTCACTCGGCATGCGAGACCTCCGCCGTCCGCTGCTCACCCACGTCGAGCACGGCGTCGATGATCTTGGTGTATCCCGTGCACCTGCACAGGTTGCCCGCCAGCGCCTCGCACACTGCTTGCCGAGTCAGCGTTCGACCCGCCGTGCGCCGCAGCAAGGCCTCCGCGCTCATCAGGATCCCCGGCGTACAAAACCCGCACTGCGCCGCGTCCCAGCGGTCGAAGGCGTCCTGCAAGGGATGACACCCGCCCGCCTGTAAACCGAGCCCCTCCACCGTCGTCACCGAGCGCCCCTCGGCGTGCGCCGCGAGCGTCAGACAACTGAGCTGCGGCACACCGTCGATCTGCACCGTACACGCCCCGCAGTCGCCCTTGTCGCAGCCCTGCTTGGTGCCGATCAGGTCGAGCTTGTAGCGCAGCACCTCGAGCAAGGTGTGGTGCGTCGGCGCTGCGACCTGCACGGCCTCGCCGTTGACGGTCATCGACAGCAGCAGATGAGACATCGTTCGCAGAGCATCGCCCGAGCCCCTCCACGGGTGCAAGCGCCCACGCGCCCCGGAACCGTGCGAAAGCTCGCCGCAGCCGGGAAATTCGCGGGTCTGGGCCCACGCGCCCCGATGTGCCCGGCCGGGTCCCGTGGCCTTCGGCATGCGCGCGGCGCGGCCGATCCCACGGTCCGGCGTGATAGGCTCGCGCGACCGCCCATGCGCCCCCCCCGACGTACTCCGGTGCCCTGGCGAACCATCGAGGGCCTCACCGACCCGCACGGCCTCGCGGTCCCGGAGCTGCGAGCCTTCACGCGCCTGTGGCAGCGCCAGCGCTCCCGCATGCGCGAGCACGGCAACCTCGAGCCCTTCGAGGAGCAGCTCGCGCGCCGCTGGTCGATCGAGACCGGCGTCATCGAGCGCCTCTACGACATCAGCCGCGGCGCCACCGACACCCTCGTCAAGCACGGCTTCATCGCCAGTCTGGTGGCGCACGGCGAGGCCACCGTCGACGCCGACGATCTGATGGAGATCCTCGGCGATCACAGCGGCGGCCTCGACATGGTGATGGACGTCGTCGCCGGCAATCGCCCGTTTAGTGCCGGATGGATCAAGGAGCTGCACGCCCTGCTCACCCGTCACCAGACACACGCCCCGGGGCGCATGCAGGACGGCCGGCGCACCGAGATCCCGCTGCTTCACGGCGAGTTCAAGGTGCGCCCCAACAATCCCAGGCGTCCGGACGGCCTCGTCCACGAGTACTGTCCACCGGAGCACGTCCGCTCCGAGATCGACCGCCTGCTCGCCATGTTCGCCGAGCTACCGCCCGATCTCCCCGAGGTTCGCGCTGCCTGGCTACACCACCGCTTCGTCCAGATCCATCCGTTTCAGGACGGCAACGGCCGCGTCGCCCGGGCGATCACCAGCTTCGAGCTGGTGCGCGGCGGCCTGTTCCCCTTCATCGTCGAGCGCCACGAGCGAGATACCGAATACTTCCCCGCGCTGGAGGCCGCCGATGCTGGCGATCTACGCCCGCTCGTCGAGATGATCGGCCGGGCGATGACCCGCTGCCTCCGCGCGGCGCTCGCCACTCGCAACCCCGTCGCGTCAGGCAGTCAACCCGCGATCGCGGCGGCACGCGCCAAGATCCAGGCGCGCCGCTCGGTCACTGGCGTGCGCGAAGAGATGCGGACGCGCTTGCAGCGACTCGCCACGGAGGTGCTGACACAGCTCGAGAGCGTGAACCAGCGGCTGGTCGTTCAACTCCCTGACATGGGCGCCGTGGTCGCGAGACACGAGTCGCCCCGCGAGCTCCACGCGGAGATCATGACGCTCGCCGACGGGGGCAACTACCTGCCCAATCTCCGCGAATACCACGTCGTATGCACACTCGTGCTCGAGGACAGCGACGCCAGCGATGCGACCGGGGCGGCGGAGGTCGTCGCCGAGGTCGCCATCGTACTGCATCCGATCGTTGAACCGGCTCTCGGCGTCGCCATCGCCAACATACTGCTGGATCACCGCCCTCTGCCCGACATCGAGCCGCTGTTGCTGCCCCTCGATGAACAGGAGCAGCCGCAATCTCAGCGCCTGTCAGCCTGGCTGGAGACCGCGCTCGGCCACGCCATCACTCGCTGGACGGACACCCTGTGATCGCTCGCCTCGTACCTGTCCTCGCGGCCATGTTGGCGACCGGCTGCGCGACCCAGCGCGGGCGCGGCTGGGACCGGCCCGCGCCCGCACCATCCGCGCCCGCGGTCAGCCTCGTGCTGCTCGGCGAGACCGGCTTCCCCGGACGCACCGCCGGACACGTCGCCGCCGAGCTGCGGCGCACCCTCGCGGCCCGACGTGCCTCTGGCGTCCCGACGATCTTGCTGTGGCTCGGCGACATGCTCGGCGACTCCTGCGACCCCACCACAGCCCTCGAACAGACGGGTGTGCGCGCCTTCGCCGAGCTCGCGCGCGAGCACGCCGCCGCCGGCGGGTCCGGCTATGCGGTGCTCGGCGAGCACGAGTGGCGCTGCGGCGCGCCCTCCGTGCATGTGCAACCCGAAGCGGGACCACGACCGTGGCACATGCCCGCCGCCAACTACGTGGTCCGCGTCGCCCGCGACGGCACCAGCGCCCCGGTGTCTCGCTGCAGCGACCACCTGTGTACCGTCGAGCCCGCCACCGACGCCGCGCTCGTCGACCTCGTGCTGCTCGACACCGCCGCGTGGCTCGGACCGGCGTCGCGGGGCCCGCTGCTGACCGCCGCCGACGCGAGCCTGGCCCAGCAGCAGGCCCTGTTGGCCGCGCTCGAGGCCACGCCGTCGAGCGTGCCGCGCCTGCTCGTCACGCATCACCCGCTCGAGACCGCCGGCCCGCACGGTCAGGGCGGCCTCTACCCCGACTCCGCGTACTCGCTGCATCCGGAGCCGCTGCGCCGCGCGATCGACCGGGGTCTGTTCGCCGGGGCGCTCTCGGGCCGTGACCGCAACGTCTCGGCCACCGCCGACATCTTCGACGCGGTCAAGCGCTCGAGCCGCTTCTGGCTCGCGCACCCGATGTTCCAGATCGTGTCCGGGGCCGCCGCGCACCCCGACGGCGCGCCGTCCGGGGGTCGGCGCGGCTGGCTGTTCTATCAGGGCCAGTCGCTCAAGCCCGACCTCTTCAGCAACCGCGCCGGCTTCGCCGAGCTCGTCGTCGGCCCCGAGACCTACACCGCGCAGCTCCACCAGCGCCGCTGCGGCCGCTGGCACGCCGCGCAGATCGTGGTCCCCGCCGAGCGCCCGCCGCACCCGGTCGAGACCACCTCACCGGTGATGGACCCGTGCCTGCGCTGCGACCCCCTCAAACCACACCAGTGAACCAGTGAACCAGTGAACCAGTGAACCAGTGGTTCTACTGGCACGCGAGGTCGACCGGCATCGCCGCGATCCACGAACGGATCAGCTCGAGCCCCGCGGTGTCGATGACCCGGTTCGGCAGCTCCGGCATCTTGATCTCCGGGTCGAGCGAGTTCATCCGGTAGATGACAATGCTCTCGTCGGGCTTGCCCGGGACGATGTCGTGGGTGTTGCCGCCGGTGCCCGCGCCGGCCGCCGCCGGCACCTTGCACACGCCGACCTTGGCCAGGTCCTGCTCGCTCGCCAAAAACACCAGCCCGCTCTTGCCCGCGCCGCCGCCCGCCTGATGACAGTGCGCACAGTTGCCATGCAAGTACCCGCGCGCGCGCTGGTCAAGCGTGCCCGCGGCGCCGTAAGGGTCGATGAAGCCCGGCAGCGTCGCCGGGTCCGGCGGCGGCGCCGTGAACAGCTCCTGCCCGGCCAACCAGGTCAACTGCGCGACCTGCTTGCCGTCCCGCTCGACCATGCGGTTCATTTGCGGCGTAATCAGCCCGAGCGCGTGCTCGACGTCGTCGCGCTCGTGGCAACTGCTGCACTGGTCGTCGTTGGGGACGATGTACTCCTCGGTCTTGCTGGCACCGTCGAGATCCTTGAACTCGACGTTCACCCGCTTGCCGGTGCGCAGCAGCGTCGCCGCCGTCTGCTCGTCGTTCCACACGTAGGTGAAGGCCCGCCAGTCGCCGGCCTCACGCAGCAGCAGGCGCGTCTCGATGATGCGAAAGCCGGCCGTCGGATCGCGGCGGTCGTGGTCAAAGAAGAAGTTCTTGACCAGGATCGTGCCCTCGGGGAAACCCCACTCACCGTCGTCGCTGCGCAGATCGATCTTCCCCCCCTCCGGTAACACGATGAAGCGGTCCTTGCCGGCGTGGTCCGACCACAGCGGCGCCGCCACCGTGTATGGCACCACGCCGCGCTTGGGCGCCAACTGGTCCATGGGTCCGACGAAGAAGTCGTACTCGCCGAGCGTCGCCAGCGGCAAGACCCCCGGCGCCTGACAGCGCGTCGGTCCATCACACGGGTCGGCCTCGTCACAGCCCGGCGTGACCACCAGCATCAGCGCCAACGCGGCCCAGATCGTTCGCTTCATCATCCTCATCCCCCTCATCGCCCACATCCCCGTGGTCTCAGGTCGCTGGCGTCAGCGCCGGGTGCTCGCAGGTCACTGGAAGAATGTCGGCGCTCTGCATCGCTAAGTTGCCGCACAGGTCGAAGTTGAGGTAGGTGGCCCCGCCGTTCTCGAAGAAGCAGTTGGTCTTGGCGCCGTCGGCGTTGTCGACGTTCGCGTCGATGCAGCCGTCGAGCATGATGTCCGGCGCCGGCGCCGGCATGCCGTTCATGATGAACAGGATCAGCTCGGCCGGGTCGGCGCCGTTGCCCGAGAAGATGTTGTGGTGCACGAAGTTGCCCTGGGCGTAGATGTCGAACTCCGGGTCGTCGAACGGCTCGAAGAGCACGTCCGAGTACTCGGCGATCACGATGCCGGTGCTGCGATGCCCGGTGATCGTGTTGTCGCGGATCTCGTTGCCGTCCGACGCGAGGATCATGAAGCCCAGACCCGGCGGCACCGAGGCGACGACCGTGCCCTGCTTGGCGAAGTTGTCGAGGTTGTTGTTCTCGACCTTGTTCTCGTAGGCCAGCGTCTGCTTGCCGTCCTTGACCGGCAGGCCGGGGAGATTAAAGATCAAGATGCCCGCGGTGTTGTCGTGGGCGTGGTTGCGACGCACCGTCGCGCCCGTCGAATTCTCGATCTCGATGCCGGCGACGTTGCCGTACGCCTCGTTGTCCTCGACCACGATCCCGGTCGACTGGCCGACATAAATGCCGGCGTCGCGCGCCCCAATCACCAGCGAATTGCGGATCGCCACCCCCGTGCAGCCGATCGGATAAAACCCGTACGCGCCGTTGTCGAGCGAGTTCACCGCGGTCCAGATCACGGCGACGTCGTCGTAGGTGATGTTCTTGACCTCGTCGCCGCGAATGCCGTCGCCCGGGGTGTCCTTGACCGTCAGCGCCGTGATCGTGACATCGTCGCCCGTGACCTTGATGCCGTTGGCCCCGAGGTCCTCGGTCGTGAAGTCGAGGATCGTCGTGGCGCGCGAGGCCCCGCGCAACGTCACGCCGTTGCCCGAGATCGACACCTCGGTGTTCAAACTAAACGTCCCCGCAGCCATGCACACCGTGCTGCCGTCCGGCGCATCGAGCAACGCACCCTGCAGCGTCGTCGGGTCGTCGGCGCCCGGCTCGACCAGCGCGTCACAACCCTCGGGCAACGGCGTTCCCATCCCGGTCGTGACCGCCGTCTCCGTGACCGTGACCGTCCCGCTCTCGCCGGCCGTGGCCTCCCCTCCACCAGAGCATCCACCCAGCCCGAACAGCACCAGCACACCCGCGAATGACAACGTGAGACGTACCATGACTGACGTTTCCATAACCTACTTCGGCCCGGCTTCGCCAGGCCATTCCCCGCCGTCCTCGACACCGCTACAATCCCCGCGGAGCCCCTCGCAGTGTCACAATACTATCCGCCGCGTTCACTAAACAAGAATCTTGGCCGCCGCGGCTTCCTGCGCGCGACCCTCGTGACCGCCACCTTCGCGGCCACCGGCTGCCCCCAGAACGACAGCTTCCCCGACGACCCGCCCGACGACCCGCCCGACGAGATGCCCGAGCCGGAGGCCCCGCTGCTCGACGGCGCCGCCTACTTCCCGCAGTCGGTCGTGTCCGGCGACCCCCGTGCCGACAGCGTCATCGTGTGGACACGCCTGGACGACCCCGAGCTCGGCGACGCCGACGCCGAGGTCACGCTAGAGCTCGCCGCCGACCCCGAATTCACGATGCCCGTGATGCTGGACGCCGCGGCCGGCATCCTCGTGCCGGCGCTGGCGATGTTCGACCGCTGCGTCAAGGCCAAGGTCCGCGGCCTGATGCCGGCGACCACGTACTACTACCGCTTCATCCACACGCGCGCCGACGGCCGCTACGTCGGCGCTGTCGGTCGCACGCGCACGGCCCCGGCGGCGGACGCCGACGCCCGCCTGCGCTTCGCGGTGGTCTCGTGTCAGGACTACAGCGGCCGCTACTACAACGGCTACGCCCACATGGCGGCGATGGACCTCGACTTCATCGTGCACCTCGGCGACTACATCTACGAGACTACCGGCGACCCGACCTTCCAGACCACCTCGGGCCGGGCCGCGACCTTCACCGACAAGGCCGGCGCGATCGCCTTCAACGCGGGCATGGACAACGAGTACTTCGCCGCGAGCAGCCTGAGCAACTACCGCGAGCTGTACCGCATCTACCGCTCCGACCCCGCGCTGCGCAAGATCCATGAGACCGTCCCGATGATCTGCACGTGGGACGACCACGAGTTTAGCGACGACGCCCACGGCGCGAACGCGACCTACTTCGACGGCCGCAAGGACGAGCACGACCCCGAGCGGCGCAAGCGAGCCAACCAGGTGTGGTTCGAGTACATGCCCGTCGACTTCACCGAGGACGACTTCGTCTACGACCCCGCCAAGGAGTTCCCCGGCGACATCCAGATCTACCGCGACTTCACGTTCGGCAAGCACCTGCGCCTGGTGATGACCGACCTGCGAAGCTACCGCTCTGACCACCTGATCGCCGAGGACGCGTTCCCGGGGACCGTCGTGTTGACGCAGGCCGAGCTGATGACCGAGCTCGGCGAGCTGCCCGCGGACGCCAGCGCGTACGTCGACATCGACACTTACGACGGCGGCATCTACAAGGACGCCCTGGTCGCCGGCGCCGCCGAGCTCGAGTACGACCCGGCCAAGATCACCGGCCTGATGGATGTCACGTACATCAACAGCGTGCTCGCCAAGCTCGCCGACCCCGGCGCCCCGGAGATCGACGACATCCTCGATCTCGAGCGCGGCTACGCCTACCGCCACCTCGGCAAGATCAGCCCGCACGCCTCGATCGGCGCGCGCTACCTGGTCGTCAAGAGCACCTTCGACCTGTGGGCCCGTCTCAACTACGAGAAGTCCAAGGGCGCGACCCAGGACGCCATGGGCCCCGCGCAGCAAGCCTGGTTCCTCGACACCATGAAGGGCGCGAGCGAGACCTGGAAGGTGTGGGGCAACGAGTATTGCCTGGTGCCGCTGGCGGTCAACCTCATGGGCCTCGCGCCCGCGCCCTTCGACAAGGCCTTCTACATGAACGCGGACATGTGGGACGGCATGCGTGACCGCCGGAGTGAGATCCTCGCGGAGCTCGCCAAGCTCGACAACGTCGTCGCCGTCACCGGGGACATCCACGCCTTCTACGCCGGCGTGCCCGCCACCAACGACGACCCGAGCCAGCGCATCGTCGAGTTCGTCACCAGCAGCATGAGCTCGGGCGCCTTCCGCAGCCAACTGGTCTCGCAGGTCGCCGCCGACCCCGTGCTCAGCATGACCGACGGGGCCTCCATGCTGGCCGAGAGCATCGACTCGCTGCTGCAAGACACCGGCTTCAACCGCCACCTGGCCCACGCCGACTCGTCCCACAACGGCTTCGTGACGATCGAGCTCGACGGCGCCGAGGTCGTCGCCACCTATCACGCCATGGACGAGGCGAAGATCCTGATGAACCTCGAGGGCCTGCCCGCCGCCGAGCTGGCCGAACACTTCGAGACCGTCCGCTTCCGCGTCGAGGCCGGCAAGCGTGAGCTGTTCAAGGAGATCAACGGCGCCTGGAAGCGCTGGGACTCCGCGACCAACAACTACGTGTGAACCACGAACGAGCGCGACCGGCATCCGCCGGCCGCGCTCCTGTGCGCAGCTCCTGTAGACCCGGAGCCCTCAGGGCTCGGTCAAGATCATCACGAACACCGCGTTCGGTGCGCTGCCCGCGGTGCCCTCGACGGTGCCGCCCTCGACCTTGAACTTCTCCGCCAGGCTGGGGCCGACGAGGATAAAGATACCGGTCGACGAGGTCATGTCGCTGGTGAAGCTCAGGCCGTCCGCCGCGAGGTAGCGGATCTTCGCGGTGGTCGCGTCGGCCTTGGTCGCCGAGATCACCTTGGCGCCCGCCTTCGGCGCGCCGGTGCCGTCGCGGACGAAGCCGACCACGCCGCCCTTCTCGCCCAGCGGAAGCGACGCCTCGATCTCCTTGTCGCCCATCAGGTAGCCGTTCCAGTCGGTCAGCTTGGCCGTCGGCATGCCCCAGATGTCGCGGTTGCCGTTCATCGGGCCGTACACGCCGTCGACCGGCGAGGCCAGGCCGGTGGCCGAGGTGTAGTAGTCGCCGCCCGTGATGATGCCGATGACGCCGAGGCCCTCGTCGACCGCGGCCGGCGAGACGATGTCGACCTTGCCATCGGCGTCCGCGTTGCCCGTGACCACCGCCGGCGCGCCGACCGGGTCGCTCAACGCGGCGAACGCCCCGATGACCCGCACCTCGATGTTCGGCACCGGCGCGCCGCTGACGAAGTCGAGCAAGGTGCCGGCGAAGCGCGTGGCACCACCATCGGGCGCCGCCACGCACTCGCCGTCCTCGAGGTCGCGATACTTGAGACAGGCGACCGACATACAGTCACCGTTGGCCGAGCACGCCTCGCCGTCCGCCGCCGTCTCGCCGCCCATCATCGTGGTGGCGCCGGTCGTCGTGCCATCGGTCGTGCCGTCGGTCGTCTCGGCGCCGGTCGTCGAGGTCGGCGCGTCCGAGGTCGTACCACCGGCGGTCGTCGAGGTCGGCGACTCGGTCGCGCCGCCCGTCGAGGCTCCCGTATCGGAGGTCCCCTTGTCATCGCCGCAGGCCATCAGGGCGGTCGCGGTCAAAACAGTCATCAGGCTCAAGTTGCAGGTCGATCGAAGCATCAGGTTCTCTCCCAAAAGCTGAAAGCGCCGGTCGGCGCTGGCGTTGGACGGTACCAGGCCCCCGCGCTAGCGCCGCATTTTGACGACGCGTGGACCCTCACACGCGCCGTGCAGCCGCCCGCACATCGTGCTCCGGTCGCGAGCGGGCCCGACCGCCGCATTCGCGGGGGCCGGGCCCATCCTGACATCGAGTGGAGTCAGCGACAGTGCTCACTGCTTGGCTTCGACGTAGCCCTTGGGGATCTTGTACTTGAAGTCCTTGGCGTCGAGGCCCTGATTGGTGGTCACGTCCGTCAGCACGAAGTGGTTGGTGCTGTTGTCCTGGCTGCGCACGACGAAGGCGTCGACGCGGCCGGTCGCGTCATCGACGACCAGGAGCAGGGTCTTGTAGTGCGGGTTTTGCTCCTTCGGCTTGAGCTCGATGACCTTGTGGCCGGGCATGGCGTAGCTCTTGGCCGGCTTCTCCGGGGCCATGCGCACCTTGAAGTCCTTGATCAGCTTTTGACCACCAAACAGGAACTTCATCGCGCCCGCGAGGTTGGTGTTGCCGTCGACCTTCTGGCTGACAACCTGCCGCGTGTCGTGCTCGACCACCCACAGCTTCTGGCCGTCGACGTAAAAGTCGGGGTCCGCGGCGCCCTCGTAGTCCCACACCATCATGCCGGGCTTGCGCAACTGCAGCTTGCCGCGGCTGACAGTGCGCGTGCCGTAGACCTGATGCACGTAGGTCTGACGAAAGCTGCCCAGCAGATCGACGGTGCCGTCATAAAAGCTCTGCACGCTGGCGAGCACCGCCGAGGCCGAAGGCTTTTCACCGGCGGTCTCCGGCGCAGCGGCCACCGCCGCGGGAATCGGGGCGGCCTGCACGTCGAAGGCGCTGCAGAGGAGACCAAGAGAGAGGGCGCAGTTCGTGAGAGTAACCATGGCGAGCTCCTGTGGGTCGTCCCCACCTGGGCGACAGACGCCTGACCCCGAGGGGCGATTCACGGCGGCCGGGTCCCGCGGATGTGAAGGGCGTGTAAAGCACAGACCTGCCCCGGGCTTCGGGAGGGGTCTGTGGCCTCGTTTAGCACGGTTTTGCCGGCTCGCACAGGCGCGGCGAGAAGGGCGCATCGCCGCCGCGGGGACCCCGTCCGGGCCTCCGAGCGGCGCTCAGGCGGCTTGCACGAAGACCTCGCGCGGGGCAGTGCCACGCGCCGGACCGATGACCCCATCGGCCTCCATCTGTTCGACAATTTTGGCGGCGCGGTTGTAGCCGATGTTGAGCCGGCGCTGGATCATGCTGGTGCTGACCTTGCGGGTCTCGGCGACGATCTGCACGGCCTTGTCGTAGAGAGGATCTGCGCGGCGGTCGTTGACCTCCTCCTCGAGGTCCTCCTCCCGCTTGGCCGCGATCGCGTGATTGTACACCGGCCGGGCCTGCTTCTTGATGAACGCGACGACCTTAAAGATCTCCTCCTCGGAGACGTAACAGCCGTGTACGCGCTGCGGCTGGGCGCCGCGGTCCATGTACAGCATGTCGCCCATGCCGAGCAGTTGCTTCGCGCCCTTGCCGTCGAGGATCGTGCGCGAGTCGATGTCGCTGGTCACCTGGAACGCGATGCGCGACGGGAAGTTGTTCTTGATCGTGCCAGTGATGACATCGACGCTCGGCCGCTGCGTCGCCAAGATCAGGTGGATCCCGCAGGCGCGCGCCTTGGCGGCGATGCGCGCGACCGAGGTCTCGACCTCCTTGCTCGCCACCATCATCAGGTCGGCGAACTCGTCGATGATGACGACGATGTACGGCATTTTCTCCGGCCGATCGCCGAGCTTGGCGCCGTGCATGTCGTTGCCGAGCGTGCGCATCGGGTGGCCGTCCGCGTCGAAGGCGACGCCGCCGAGGAACTCCGACGCGACCGCGTCCTCACCCTCCTCCTCGGACTCGAGGTTGACCCGGTCGGCCTCCATCTCGAGCATCTTCTTCTCGGTCTCGAACTGCTCGAGCAAGATCGGCAGCTTCTTGTTGTAGCCGCCGATGTCGCGGACCTGCGCGTCGCTGAGCACCGAGTACCGGCGCTCCATCTCGTCGACCGCCCAGCGCAGCGCCAGGTTGGCGGCCTCGGCGTCGGTGATGACCGGCAGCAGCAGGTGCGGGATGTCCTTGTAGATGCTCAGCTCGAGCATCTTCGGGTCGATCATGATCATGCGCACGTCCTCGGGCGTACACGAGTAGAGCAGCGAGCAGATCATCGCGTTGACGCCGACCGACTTGCCCGAGCCGGTCGCGCCGGCGACTAGCAAGTGCGGCGCCTTCGCCAGGTCGATCGTGATCGGCTTGCCGGTGATGTTCTTGCCGAGCGCCATCGGCAGCTTGAAGGTGCGCTCGCTGCCGAAGCACTCGCTGTCGAGGATCTCCTTGATCGCCACGGTCTCGCGGACCAGGTTCGGGACCTCGAAGCCGACCGTCGCCTTGCCGGGGATCGGCGCGAGGATCCGGATCGAGATCGCCTCGAGCGCCATCGCCAGGTCGTTCTCCAGGCTCTCGATCCGCGACAGCTTCATGCCCGGGTCGGGCTTGAACTCGTAGCGCGTGATCACCGGGCCCGGGTGGATCTTGGTGACCTTGCCGGTGACCTTGAAGGTGCCCAGCGCGTGCTCGATGCGCTCGGCCTGCTCGAGCACGAAGCCCTTGTCGACCGCAGTCATGGCCTGCTCGGGCAGCTCGAACAGCTTCGACGGCGGCAACAAAAATGGCCCCGAGGTTAACCGCACGATGCCGGGGATCGCACGCACGCGCTCCACGGGCGCGGGCGCGGCGGCCAGCGGGAGCTGCACGGGTGCGGCCGCAGCCGGCACGATCTCGCCGAGACGCGGCGGCGGCTTCTTGCCGGCGCGGTTGAGCGAGAGCGGCTCCTCGCTCGCGGGCTCGCGGTCGGTGACCGGCGCGTCGATGTCGTCCTCGTCCTCGACAATTTCCGGCGCCTTGCGACGGCGCTTCGGAGCGCCGCTGTCGGCGGCTTCGGACTCCTCCGCGGGATCGTCGTCGGTGACCGGCTCGACCTTCGGCTTCTTCTTCGGCTCGGCCTTGACGGCCTCCTCCGGCCGCGTCGGCTCGGTGACGACGATCTCCGGCATGTCCTCCGGGCGGCGCGGCAGCTTGCGATTCTTGCGCGGCTCGGCGAGCGGCGCGGCCGGCTCGGCCGCGACGGGCGATGCGGCCGGCGATGCTAGCAGCGCTGCGACGGGCGGCTCGACCGGCGCGGCGGCCTTGCGGCTGCGTCGCGGCTTCGGCGGCGGGGCAGGCTCTTCCTCTTCTTCCTCTTCTTCTTCCTCGTCGAGTTCGTCC
>Ga0105046_10007228_pt1 | contig 17509 bp, 8 predicted proteins | sample MAT03_FD_78385 | JGI IMG/M metagenome (GOLD analysis project Ga0105046, IMG submission 78385) | Freshwater microbial communities from Lake Fryxell liftoff mats and glacier meltwater in Antarctica - MAT-03 (megahit assembly) | ecosystem: Environmental > Aquatic > Freshwater > Ice > Liftoff...
AATGGAGGTTTTAAATTATTTATTTGCACGAGCTTTTTCCAGTTCATAGCGTGTTTTTTTGCGATACTTACAATTGTGTCATCTTTTTGTACTTTGTATATTTCACACGATGCTAGGTATTTTTTGAGATGAATTTTTTGGAAGATGAATGTGGAAATGATTATTGATAGAAATAGAATTGTTATGAGAATTGGTGTCCAAGGAATAATGTTAATTTGAATTTCACGGGTGATAGTTTCGATGAGTTCGTTTTGGTTCGTTTGAAAATTGAATTCGTACACGTTGAGGGCGAGTGTTGCATTGTAGAATCCGAAGAATGGGGGATTTTGCCATTGAATGATGTTTTGGATGGTGTCATTTTTAAACGTGGTGGAACTTGGAACGGAAATAATTGTTGGTTGGGAAAGCAAACTGCCTTTGATAGTAACTTGCCCATCAGTAACCAAGAAAGCATTTCCTAGATTGCTGAAGGTGAAGTTGAAAGATGGATGATTTTTCCCAAATATTGTTGTAAAATTATTGAGTGTGTATTGTTTGGTTCTTTCCCCAGGAATAGAAATAAAAATGGGTTTTACGTTTCGGCTTACAATTTTTATACTTCCGTTGGATCCTTTTTGGGATTGGATAATTTCTGCAGAAATTCCGCCAACGTATTTTCCTGGAGGAAATTTTTCTGGAATACTTATGGTGATAGGAATTTCTTTTATTTGAAAGGGCTGTAAGTTTATTTGAGATTCTTCAAAAGTCAGCCATTTCCCAATGGTCAATTGGTCGCTGTATTCAGTTTTAAATCCTAAAGCACCAGTATTGCTTTTTAAATGGTCTACTGCAGAGAGTTTTAAGGTTATTTCTTTATTTGAAGAATTATTTTGGATGAAGATTGAGCTTTCCGCTTTTTCTCCATTCTTAAGTTCAAAAGAAATATTTTCGTTTTTGTTTTGAGGATTAAGGGTTTTGCGTATTTCAAAATTAGATGTATTTCCTAATGCCATAGCACCTGTTGAATGAAGGAAACCAAAAATGAAAGCAAAGATGATAAGAGGTTTTTTAATCATTTTTGTAGATATGGTGTTGCCCATAATTAGGATTCAATTTTCGTAAAGGTCAGGAGGATTTGGTAATCTCCCGGTATTAGTCCTTCAGTTATTTCTGGGTAATTGATGAGGTAATTCACGTCAACTGTAGTAATTCCTTTTATTTCGTTGTTGGTTAGTGTGGTGTCTAGGAGGGTGATGGCTTGCATGCTTCCGCCACAACCATTGCTGCTAGGTGTTGAACCAAAGCGGCGAAGGGTATTTGTATATTCAGTGGCGTCACTTGGATTGTTGATGTTGGTAGGAGAAATTATGGTGTCATTAAAGCCTAGGCTGTTTGATAAATTTGATGTGCCAACGTAAAAAGCTGATAAGGGAATACAACTTATTCGATTGGAGAAATTTGATGAAGCTTGTACTTGAACTTGGAAATCTGTTCCCGGTCCACGTCCATCTTCAACTTGGAGTTGGTAGATTTGGTTTCCACCACCTTCTTGTTGAGCACGGAAGAAATTTGGTGTAATTGCCCCGCTTGCAATACTAGGGAATGAGAAACTGGTTGGTGTAGTCATGGTTATTGATCCTGTAACATTTACTTGAGTATTACTGGATGAACTTCCGTAATCAGTAAGTGTTACAATTACTGGGGCGATTGAGGTTGTAGAACTAAAAAGTGAATTGTTGCTCGCGGTAATATTGTGAGAGATAGTTAATTTTCGTGTGCCATCAACAATGCTATTATCTTGAGCTGTGACTTTAATGGTTGCTATTTGTGATTGTTGGGTAAGTGTTACAACACTTGGATTGATTGTTAAACCTGCGGGTGCTGTGAGAGTAATTTCTACACTGTCGCCAGTATTCAGCGCAGCTGGGTTGAAAACCCCAAGTGTATAAGTGTCTTGGTTGGTTCCTTCAATAATGTCGGTTGAACCAGAGCTTTGATTTACTGTAATTCCACCTAAAGTTATTTTGGCGTAGTTGGTGTAACTTATTTTATTTGAAACACCAGGAGATGGACTAATATTGTTGGTAGTTCGTAAGCAATAGGTGGTTCCGGTTGGGGTTGTTACTGTGGAATTCAATGAATATTCCATTTCTGTAAATTGTTTTCTACCAATGCTTAAGAGTTGGCTTGGAGTTGTATTCTCTTGGATTTTTCCACTGCGGAATCTTGGTTTTGTATCACTTAAAAGATTGATGACATTTGTGGTTGAATCACCATCATTGATGTTGGTGCTATTTTGAAGTTTCCATAAATTAGAGCCTGTAGAGATTTCACTCCATGATAAGATACTGGCGCAATTTGTTTCACTTGGTGAAAGGCTACCTTGTTCGAGTTTGAAATTAGCGATTGGTTGAGTGGCAATTTCATATATTTTTGCTGGGCTGGTTTGGAGTCCATAATAAATAATTCCGTTCTTGGGATTAAAAATGCCCGAAGGATTTTGGTCGTTTTGAAGGAGTGTTATGCTTTGTGTTCCTGGGGCATGGGTGAAAGTTGATAAATCAATTTTTATAATTTTTGCTGGATTTTCATTGTTAGCAAAGTAGGCTACTGAATTTTCAGAGTCTAAAATTGCATTTCCCTGGAGACCATTTTCATTCAAAGTTAACGCTGCAATGCGCTGGAAAGTTCGATTGGGATTGATATCAATTTTGATAATTTTTGCCGGTGTTGTTTTGGTTCCGAAGTAAGCATAACCAGTGTTGCTGTCATACGCTGCAGCTTGGTCAATCACGCTTTCGTTGCTTTCTAAGCTCATAGAGTTCACGTCTTGTGGTGGTTGGTTTTCGTCGGTATTTAAATCGATTTTAAGGATTTTTACCGGGGATTCATTGGTTGATAAATACATGAATTTGTTCGAGCTGTCTAGAATTTTAGAGGTTGCTTGCACATTATTTACAGTATTGAGATTTACTAAAGCGGTTTGTGTAAGCGTAGGGAGTTTGAATTTGATGATAGCTAAAGCTTGATCATTTGATGATGTAATTGCGTAGCCCAAATTGTTATTTTCGTCGATAGCTATTTGGTTAATAGTTTGTGATGATACGCCTGGTGAAAAAACTCCACTTTCGCTCATTACTCCATTTCCAGTACCGAGATTAAGTTTTATAATAGTTGGTGATGTGCTCCTTGCTTTTACTGCAATGTAGCCAAAATTATTAGTTTGGTCGATGTCTGCTGCAGTTACGGTGCCGTTAGTACTGAAAGTCAATTCTTGTACTTTTGTAAGATTTTCTAAATCATATTTTACAATGGTTGCTGGGTTGGATGCGGTAAGATAGTAGCCGTAATTTGTTTGTTGATTAATAAAACTTGCAATGTAATTGTTGTTACTTGTATCAGTTACGGTATTTAAATGCAGCATTTTACTTTCATTTGCGCCATTGTGTTTCAGTCCAATTCTTAAGCGAAGGTTTTGTTCGTTTGCGCCATTGTAGATTGGAGTATTTTCAGCTTCGATTGATGTTGCGTTTGCTTCATCGCCATCATCATTTCTCCATCGATATGAACTTTGATTTATATATGTTGCAGAATCAACAAAGTTGATAGATGGGATGTCTTCTGGGTCATCTAAGTCTACTGCGTCGGTTTCGTTGGTAGCTTGGAAAGTGAATTCCCCTGGATGGATGCTGGTTATTTTGAAACAAGCATTGCCGTTAGCATTCGAAATTGCAGGTGAAGAAAGTGGCGTGCTGGTGTTGTCACAATCAACTACAGTAATGTTTGGTGTCACTGGCCCAGATAGAATTTTTAAAGTTATTGATTTTAAAGCTAAGTTTGCATTTCCTACATCTTTTAAATTTACCGTCACAAAACTACTATCGGTATTGTTTGCTTCAATGGTGTTGTTGGGCGTGGCAATGACACTGGAGAGAGTTTTTGAGAAAGTTAAAGGATCTGCGTACGCTGTATTTGTTATCAAAAATACGCTGATTATTGTTCCTACAAAGAACATTTTTTTAGCAATTTTTGGGAGAATGAATTTTTTAGTTTTTATGTAGTGCATGTAATAACGGAAAGAAGGCTGTTTAAATTTTTAATTTATCTCTGTATTATACCAAAAAAGTCGGTTTCCAGCAATTATATATTTGAGCTTTCCAAATTTGGGCTAACATATTGTTTGCTGATTCTTGAATTGTGAGGTTTTTATAATTATGTGTTATATATAGTTTATGAATAAATTTCCTTCAGAGCTTGAAAATTTATGGCAAAAGCTGGAAAGCCAGAGTCATGAATTTTGGAATATTGGGCGTACCAGTGCTGAGCTTCTTTTTCTTTTGGTAAAAAGCATAAAAGCGCGGAGGATTTTAGAAATTGGGACTTCCAACGGATATTCAGGATTATGGTTTGCCCGAGCACTTTATGAAGTGCAAAAAGAGGGTGGTGATATGAGTCAAGCTTTGCTGATTACTGTTGAATCGCATAGTGGGCGTTTTGCTTTGGCTGCTGAGCATTTTGAAGGAAGTGGTTTGAAGGATTTTATTTTCCAAGTACAAGGTCATGCTCCTGAAATTTTGGCTCAAATTCCTGAAATTCAAGCAGAAACTTTTGATCTTATTTTTATAGATGCCACAAAAATGGAATATTTAAATTATTTCCAAGCTGTGTCAGCACTTTTAAAGTCTGGTGGATTGTTGATTGCTGACAACGTTAGGAGTCACCGTCAGGCAATGGCAAATTTTCTTGGTTTTGTAGAGCAGGATTCACAGTGGGATAGCGTGACTTTGCCTGTGGATGCGGGGCTTCTAATTTTGAGAAAAAAATATTTTACAAACTAGAAATGTTCAATTGTGCTTGGTATTTACCAGGTCTTGTTCCAGCTGGAATAACAATGGTAATTTTTGGCCGCATAAGGAAGATAGCTTGTTCATCTGGATTGGTGACGTTGACCAGAAGAGATTTTGCTGAGTCATTTGTTAGTTTGTTGATTGTTCCAGGAACAATGGTAGATGGTGAATTTTCATCAATGGAATTTCCACTTAAAAGTATGACTTCGCCGGGGTCAACTGTAATGTTGGAAGCTGGAATGCGGTTTCTTCCTGAAAGTGATGTGAGGTCAGAAACTGTAACGTAACTGTTCCAAGCGGTTTTTTTATTTTGTACAAAAATAATAGTACCTAATTCTTGTGTAGCGATTTTGCCACTTTCAAATGAGAATTGTTGGTTTGGAAAATTGACTTTTTCGCTTGGGATAAAGATGAAATTTAGGTTTGGCGTAGCCGCAATTTCCTGAATAATGTCGGGGGTTGCTTCCAATGCTGCAATTAATTCTGGATCAGTTTTGATTTGGGAAAGTGCATTTTCAGTATTTTTTTCTTTAACATATTCTGAGTCCATGATGTATTTTGCGAGAACTTCCGGAGTTGCAGGTAGATCATTGAAAATGCTTCGTAATCCATCTAATCCGTCAAATACTGTGCCAATTTCAGGCGTTGTTTCTGCGTCAAGTGTTGCGGAAAACTCATTGGTGGGTGTTGAAGGTTTAGCATTGAGTGTTTTTTCTGGTCCAGGTGCGGCAATAATTTGGACGGTGTGTAATCCTTCGGTAATTTGAATTGGATGATTTAAAAAGTCGGTAATTGGCACATTTACTACATGTTGGTTTTCGGTGTTTTCGTAAGTAAGTAGTGGGAGTTTGTTGTTCAGAGATTCAACTTGAACAACAATGCCGTCATTATCTGGTCCGGTTTGGATTTCGTAATTTATTGCATTATTTTCAGTGTTTACGCTGACTGAGTCGTTTGCTTCCAGATTAAGTTTTTGTTGAATACTTATTTGGGAATTGGAAAATTTAATCTTCCCAGACCAATTTTTGGTGTAAGTGCTTGGAAGTGGAGCATTTTTCGTGTTTCCCCATTTGATAACTACCAGGTAATTACTGAGTGGTTTAACCTGTAAAACATTCGTTTTTAAAAGGTTGAGTAGTCCAAGATGATTGAATTCCAGGCTGACTAAAATACTTAAACTTACTATCAGACCAAAAATGGATACTTTTTTGAAATGAGTTTTTTGTTTTTGAAAGAATATTTTGAAATCTGCAAAAGATATTTGTAGATTTTTGTATTGAAAGCGACGATTTTTACTTGGAATGAGTGAGAAAATTCCAGCAATAAGTAAGATGAAAATGAAAGGACCGGTAGGCAAATAGAAGGTGCTGAAAAGTTGAGTTTCCTGGTTGTTGTTGTTTATGTTGCTGCTGAAGTGTAGTGATGAGTATCCAGAAGATGGCTTAGGTATAGCAAGTTCTATGGTTTGGGTTTCACTTGGTTGAAGGTAGATTTTAGTGGTGGAATTGTTGATGTTTTTACCCCAAAGATCTTTCATTTGAAGATTCAAAGAAGAGTGGAGATCAGTATTTCCTAAATTTGAGACTTGGAATTTTGTGGTAATTGATTCACCCAACTGGCTCACCCCACGAAGTTGTAGCTGCGATGCGGGTTTTGCTTCGCCTTCAATTGTAGCGTAAATTCGAATGCCTTTTTCAACATTAATAATGCTATCTTTTTTAATTTCTTTTACCATGATAGCGCCGGTGTGAAGTCCGATACCTGCATTTTGAGGCACGTTAAATTCTACGGTTAAAATTTTGGTTTCACCAGATTGAAGTTGCAAGAATTTAGTTGGTAACTTTATCCAAGGTTTAAGATCTGGAGATTCGTCTAATTGTTTTTTGGCAATGAAGGTTGTTTGGTCAGCAGTTTCCGTATCTGTAGCGTAGATTTCAAGTTCTTTTGTGTCCGGTTCAAAGTTGGCAATTTGGATTTGGATTAATTTTTTTTTGCCTGGTTGGAAATCTTCTTCAATTCTTTCTCCTAATGTTTTTTGGTCGCCTTGAAGAGCTTTAATATCTAACGTTCCGATAGTGATGTATTTTTGGGCATAGCTCAACGTTGGGATGAAGAGTATTAATCCTGTTAATGCGAATGCCCAAATTTTTATTTTTAAATTTTTCATAGCGTTTTTTAGGCGATGGTAAAGGTCAGGTTTGCCGTATAGGTTCCTGGATGTTGGCCTGAGGGGATAACAATTTTAAGTTTTGGATAGATTCGGTAACGTCCTGGCGCTTTTCCCAAGCCATTTGCGAGGGTTACAGTCACGTCGTCAATGTCATTGGTAGAAAATTTGGCAAAACCTTCAGTGTCCGTGTTGTTCAAGGTTGTAAGCTGAAAGTCATCGGTGGATCCATTGATGATGTCAAACGAACTATGTGTATCATCCGTGTTTTTAATGCGGAATGAGGATTTTGGAATAGTGAAAACTGGCCCCCCCCGGCCTGGTACATTATATGTTAATTGGCTTGCTGTAACTGTTACGTTGTATTGGCTTCCGCCGTTTTCGTCGATGATGATCAATGAACCTTTGCCATCAGGGTTTTCCACTGGGTCAATAGTTGTGGTGCTGAGGTCAAAGAAATTTAACATCGAAACGGATTCAGTGAAGCCGGTGCTGATATTAGAAAATGTGAGTTGGTCAGGTCCGCGAAGTTTGTAACCGCCGCCTAAAATTTCAATTTCTAATGTTTGGGCAAAAGCGCTGGAAATATTTATAAATATTCCTAATACGCTTATGGTAATCATCAATTTTTTCAAAGTTTTTTTATTCATATTATTCAGCATGAGAAGTTTTTATATTGAGTCCAATAATTAATCCGATAATGCAGAGGCCAAGAATCATCAATTGGATATTACTGAACGGGAGGTTTGCAAGATTGGTTTGGAGTTCAGAAGTGTGAGAAACTGTGAGGTAAGTTCGAACACCAATGCGTGTTATGATATTGATGTTTTGAGGATTTGTTTCTTTGACAGTAGCTAAAATTACAGCATTGTATTTCCCTTTTTCTGTTGTTGAGGGAATGCTGATTTTTACAGGAATTTTTTGTTTTTCATGAGCTGCGAGTGTGAATTTTTGAGTTGGGAGTTTGAGCCAATTGCCAATATTTTGATATTGTTCTGTTTCGAGGATTTTGAATTGTCCTTCGGGTTCTTGGAATTCCCTTATTTGTAATTCAATTTCTAAGGGTTGATCAGAAGCATTTTTAACAATAACATTTTCCGTATAATCTTTTCCTGGGTTTGTGTTAAGGATAATCCAATTTTTATTTCCTTCATGTGTTCGGTCAGGGAAAATTGTAAAAAGTGGGTCAGCAGCAAGACAAGTTTGGCTCGCCAGAATCAAGAAAGTTGAAATGATAATTGTGAGTTTTTTCATAAGATTTTTCATTAGGCGAGGGTGAAGGTTACTGTCCCGCCATAAATTCCGTTGGTTGTTGGTTGCCCATTTTGAGTTGAAGGAATGGTGAGCGTGAATCGTGGAAAAATAGCCCATTGGCCGGTTGCATAGCTGCTTTTAGTTCCTAAGGTGCGGCTTGAACTTAAATCAACATAACTTCCGCTACACGAAGTTGATGCTTCGAGATTGAAATCGGGGTTGATGTTTCCAAGAATATTTTGAAGTTCATTAACGCTTGGCGATGATTCATCACAATTTTGAACTTTGAGATTTTCTTTCGAGATGATTTTTGTGTTGTCGCTTTGTAAAGTAAGGTCAGTAGCATCAACCGTTAAGCTCAGCGGAGTTCCATCTAAATCAATCACTTCAACCCCGCCCAGGTTCCGTGTATTTACCGGTGAACTTGTTTGATTTACATTCATATTTCCAAAATCCAAGAGCTGTGGCACGATGAGAAATTTTCCAACAGTATCAACGCTTTGGCTCACAGCGCCGCTTAAGATTGGCATTGCGCCTACAAAAAGTGGATAGTTGAGGATTTGTGTGTAGATGCCGTTATCATCGATTCGGCTGCTCGTTCCAGAATTGCTCCAACTTACAATGGCGAGTTTTTCATCATCATAATTTGACTCTGAATTCATACCAACCGCGTTTTCATTTTGGGTATTGCTTTGGTAGCTGTTTACCCGGAAAGCAGGCCCGAAAGAAACGAGTCCATTGTTGTATTTATAAAATTGGCCCATCACTTCGTAATCATCTATGCCAAAAGATTCGTACAGTGGGTTGTTGCCGTTCAAAGTGTATTTTGTCCAAGTTGCTAAGGCATTTCCTCCAGTTTTATCCATGATTATTCGTGGACTGTAGAATCCTAGGTCGCTTCCGCTGAGAGGCGAAGAATTCGATGCAACCGTAATTTCTTGAGGCGAGTTTTGGGTGCCAAAACTGTAACTTTTAGCCATAATTTTATAGTCAGTTACAAAGGCTCCTGCATTTGTGGTTTTTTGATAATTTACAATATAGTGAAATTCACTATTGAGCATACCGCCAGAAATAGATGGGGATTGGTCGACCACACTTGTGCTTGGAGTATTTGCTTCAACAGTTTTTACTACGTTTAATGTTAAAGTGTTTCCGGAAATATTTCCTTCGCGAACAAGGATTTCGTTGGTATTAATGTCAATCCAGCTTATGACGAACTGACTTTCGGCCGGGTTGTTAGGAGCCATAATAATATCTGGTTTTTTTTGAACTTGTGATGTGTTCGTATTTATTATTCCAGTCAGTGCAATACCACTATTGATCTGTAAGTTATTGTAGAAATATCCAATTCCTCCGTCTGAGTCTTGGTCTTGAATTCCATCCCAAGTGAGGGCGAATTCTTGATACATTGTGGAGTTGGTATTGTAGCGGCTTGCTGAAACTTTGACGTTTGATTGGTCACATGGTTCGCAAGTTGAATCAGTGTTTGCACGAGATTCTTGATTGGAAATTGGTATGCCGCTATTATCAAAAATTTGATAAAAAATTCCATACGTATCTGCTGGTCCTTGCCCTTCCCAGGCAATAACAAAGTAGCCTTGGTATGGTGAAGTTGCGTCGTCGGTGAAGAAAGCTGCCGTTGGGTTTATTTGGACTCCTGCAGAAGTATTGGCAATTTTTGTTTTCAACAGATTGTGATCTTTGTCATAAAGTTTGAAAAATATGTCTCCAGCGTCATTTTCGTCTGTTGTGTAGGCGATGACGTAATTTCCATTATTTGCCACGGCAATTGTTGAGCCATATTGGGCATTTGTATTTTGGGTGTTGATAAGTTTTTCTGCCGAATTTTTAAAAAGTTCAGAACTGTAGCGGTGAATTGTAGCCGTGCTTCCTGTATTGCTAGCAATCACATAGTCCCCGTCTTCATCCATGGCGTTTTTGGGCGTCAAAAAATTTGTTCCTGTTGGTGTAACCGTGAAAATTGTTCCCGTTTTTGCCAAATTATCTTTATAGTTTTGGGCTTTGATTGAATAATTATTGGTGATTGAATCATGTTCTCTCCACGCAACATTCAGCATGTCTAAAGAATATTTATCAACAGATCCAGTTTTCAATAGTTTATTGGTATTTTGAAAAGCGGCAAGACTTGGACGATTATTGGAAATGGTAGAAGTATGTGTACTTGCCCGTACGGCAATGTTCCCTGAATTCAATGAATTGTTTGGAGCGCAACTTGCTGAAGGGGATAACGTACAACTTATTTTTTTAAGATAAATGTCATTGTCGTTAAGGTAGGCAAAATAGAAAATATCACTTACTGGAGGTGTTGATTCGGTGTTGGTTCTTAATACTCCGGCAATGCTTGGCTCACTTGCGTTGTTTGCAAGTGCATAAGGAGCGTCAAAAAACGGGTCTCCAGTCCCAACACTTGTTGTTTTTACCATGCGGAACCACACTTTAGAATCAGCTTGGTCAGTCCAGGTAATTGCGGCTTGGCTAGCGGCAAAACTTGCTTTTGGATTGAGCTGGTTTCCTGTTTCATTTATATTTACCAATTGGGCGGTGTTGTGGGTTTTTGTTGGAGAGTATGAAGACGTAAAAGTACCGTCATTTGTAGAAAAATCAATGCTATACATTTGCTCATAAATACCAAGTTGGTCATTATCATTTCCGTTCCATGCAACGATAAAATTCCCAGTATTTTCAGGTGTATTTTTGGTGATGGCAACGGTTGGTAATGGGCTTGAAATAGAAGATCCCACATCGCCAATCTCAAAAATTGGTGAAGCAATGAGCCCGGCTAAACTGGTGTTTTTTTTGAAAGCACGTCCGCGGATGTATCTTCCGTCTTGATCCCAAGCGATGACGAAATTCCCATTTTGGTCCGAGCTGAGGCTTAGCGTATTAACTACTGCAGGACTTGAAATGACCGCCCCAATGAGTGGTGAAGTGTCGATAGCATTTCCTTGGTTGTTGTATCTTTGGTAGTAGATTGTGGTGCTTGGTGAGTTCACCGTTGAATCTTTCCAAACATAAATTTGGGTTCCGTTTTGGCTCATATCTACTTCCGGGAATACTTCAGCTGAAGAGGAAAGAGTGAATGTTTGATTTGGATTCGCAACTGATTCAGCATTGGCAATTGGAAAAATGTTTGCCACGCTGAAATTCACGAGCATACTTGCAAGAATGACAAGAGAAGCCTTTTTGTACCAAGTTTTTTTATTCATGTGAATTGGGTTCAGAAACTTCATCGGCGCGGCAAGGTAATTTAATTTTTTGTCCGGTTTGTAAAATATATGGAGCTTTGAGATTATTAATTTTTGCTAGGCTTTGCCAGTTTACTTTGTAGAGATGAGCTAAATTTAGAATATTTTCATTTTCCTGTACCGTATAGATTGAACAAATTCGAAGAAGTTTTGCCGTTTGTTTTTTTCGAAGTACAAAGAAAGTTGAACCTAACCCAATCATTGAAAGGGTGATGAGAACCAGCATCCAAGGGACGAGGAGGATTTTTATTTCTTTACTATCAAAAAAAGCGCTTCCCTTTAAGTTTGTGCTTACCGGTTGGTATTTTTGTTCATAAATGATGTTGGCTTTTGCAGTAAAGTATCCAAGAGAAGAACTTGGTTTCCAGCTTACTTTTGGCTCAATAATTGTATTTGCCATTGATTCGCCAAGGGGTTTTTCTAGATGTGCCACATGCTCTCCATAAAAATTGTAGATTTCAATATTCGCTTTTGGTTCAAAGGCTACGTTTCCTTCATTAATAAATTTGAAATTAAAAAGAACATTCCCACTGGAGTCATAGTCGTAGCTAAAGTTTTTCCATTCAATGCGTGGATTTGTTGCTCCATCAATGGTAAGATACAGCCGGTTTCCAATACGAGTTTTAACTTTGATAGCGTTGCAATTTTCTTGAGTGGCACAGTTTTTTTGGTCATTCGTTCCTGTATATTCTTCCATAACAATCCCACCAGCATAACTTCCCGGCGTCGCTGAGGTAGGAATATTGAGTTTGAACGGAATTTCTTTTCGTTCTCCAGGTTGCAAGATTACTTTCTTTTCTGCTAGCTGAACCCAATTGCCAATGTCTTTTTGGATGTCGTTTTCATGCTTCAGTACAAAACTTCCTGATTCGTTGGTGGTGGCGTCTGCCGGATAAATTGATAAATTTTGTTCAGTTTTTCCTAGATTCGTTAAAACAATCATATCATCAATAGTTCTTCCTGGAGCCAAATTATAGCGAAACCAAGTTTTGTTGTCGCTGTAAGGATCTGGATTTTTCACGGTCATAGCAGTATTCAAACCTGCAAAAGCAAGGTTTGGAGTCAGCCATAAAATAGCTGTGATAAGCCCATAAATGATTTTTCTTGATGTTTTCCCCATTTTTGTTTTAAGAATCGACAGGTTCCCAGCCTTTTAGCAATCTTTGAATTATAGCTCAAACCTTTGATAGAGTCAAAAAATTGTGATAAAATAGTGATATGTTTTAATTTTCATCAAACTGGTTTTTATTATGTTAAATTTTGAAGAAGTAGCACGGTGTGTATATGAAGGCGCTACTGGCGAGCGATTGCTAGGGGTTGAAGAAAAAATTGCCAATTCTCCGGTGTTGGAAAGACGGATGATGTACAATTTGGAAAATACGGCGATAAATTACAGTAAAGTGCCATCTTCAAGTCTTGAAGGAATTGTGGGGCCTTTGGTTCGTATTTGTGTAGAAGAGGGAAGTTTGTTAGATGATGAAATTTTAGCTTTGTTTTTCCAAAAGAATTTTGTTCATTTGATTGCTGAAAACTTTGTGATGGGTTTGAAAAATCCTGAAGATAGATTCGTAGATTTTCAGAGCCTGGCTTTTTTGACAGCGAAAGAACATTTAATTCGTATTATTAAAGGTGGAAATGGTATTGAAAAGGGAAGAACTCAAAATCATGATGAATTGTTAGAAGGTAATCTTTCGAAAACTTTAGAAGTGAAGTTTAAAATGTTTCATCCAAGAATTCCTGTGTGGCAGCTTTTTTATCGAGAGCCTGGTGGCGGAGTTACCCAACGCATAAGGACTTTTGGTTTGGATTTTAAAACCCATAAAAATGAAGTGTATGATTTGTTGGTTGAGAAAATTCAAAATGAAATTCCCCAAATTATTCGTAATGATTTAAAAGCTATTTTCCATGCAGATGTGAAAAGTGAGAAAGAAAAAAGTGTTGATCCAAATATGAATAAACGACGTTTTATTCTCAATTATATTTTTCGGCGGATTTTACTTCCCAATGCAGAAGGGGAAGTTTTAATTGATGATCAAGCTATTGAAAAATTAGTAAAATTTTTAGAGGGAGAAAAGTTTTTGAATGATGAAGATATTTGGCAAATGTTTTACCGTGAAGTAAGGGCAATACGATCGCGTTTTCAAATTATTTTTCATACCAAAGATGCAGTACGTAATAAAATTCGCGACAGCATTCCTGAAATTGGAATTGCTGAAGAATTTGAATCGTTAGATGCGTTTTCAGATCATCTTTATAATGATTTTGATAAAATATTTGGACATTTTAAAAAGAAAATTCGGGCAATACGTGACAAAAAACTTCCTAAAAAAGAAGAGGCGCAATTAGTTGATTTGCAAGATACGAGTACTGAAGCGCTACTACGTATTGTGTCTCCGGATAAAGCCGTTGAGGTTTTACAAAAATATGCGGAAATTATTGAAACGTCAGATCGGCCGGTAGATTATTTGCGAATGATTTTTAATCTGAATGATTCCCCAATTTTTTCTCGCGATGGTGATTTGAATGGTGGAGGTAAACATTTGGATCAGGGAGGGCAATTGTGTGATGAGGAAGTTCAGGTTTTGCTTGGTAAAGAATTGGAATCAACTGAGCTTGTTATTAATTCAATGTTGCATGATGCGTTTAAATTTTTACCGGAAAATGACGAAATCCACGACAAATTTAAATATTTCCCGGAGATTATGGGGTGTCGTGATCCATTGAAACTTTTTACTTGGTTGGCTCATCCTGATATTTTTAAAAAGGATTTTCCAAAATATCAAAACGTACGTGCCGGTATTATCAAATTTCAAATTTCAAATTTCTTGTTTATGTTTTTGAAATGGCGTGAATTGATGAATAAAGAACCGTATAAGTCTTTGCAGAAAAATCGGAAAGTTTTGGAAGAGTATATGCTTTCGCATTATCAAATGGAAAATATTAAATATTTTGACTTAAATTTTCGTGTTTTGCAGGAGGTTGATGAATATGATACGCCAATTTTAGACCAAAAAGGCCGTCCATTGTATCAAGCAGTTTGGGGTGAGAATGAGTTTGTGAAAGATCTTCATGCTGCAGTTGAATTTGTTGAAAAAGATGGGACAAGGTTTAAAGCTCTTCCAGTAGAAACTAAAAAAATGATGAGTGCTACTTTGACGGTTCCCGTAATTAGTAATGAACCTGAATGGCTTGCTTTACCAGTGAAGGAGCGTTTAGTGAAACTTGATATGGTTTTTTATGTTGGTTCTGATGATCATTTTGTGAAAGCAAAAGGTGCTGTGTCGTACTTTTTGAGTAATTTAAGGAATAATGGTGTGAGTTCTGATCTTTTGCGTTTTGCTTGTTCTATGCAACCTCATACGGATTCGCAAAATGATGTTGTTAACGGTGAATTGAAGCTTCGGTATTTTGTGAATTATAATCTTTTTGCTTATTTTAACCGTCCAGTGGTGATTAAAGATCAGGCTCAGAATCGGAATGTTTCTAATCGTCCAGAGCGTCAGGTAAAGTCAAAAGCTTCTGAAGGATTTAATGAAAAGCGTGATTATGTGATTTCTTTGAGTGTGAATATGTTAGAGAATGTTCAGGGTGATGCAACGAGCATTACTTTTGAGGGACAAGGTTATGAAAATTTTGGTAATTTTGTGTCTTACTTTTTGAGTAATAATACTGAATCCTCCCATGAAATTTATGAACAAAAACGGGTGCAAGGTTTAGTGAGACAATTTTTTCCGGGCGTAGTATTTGGTTCGGAAATGGTTGATCTGCTTGATGAGGCCTTTGAAAAGCAGCAAAAATAAGGTATAATTGACGGAAATATAAAAATAAAAAATGTTCGGGAAAAAAGCATTTAAAATTTACTTGGCGAAATTGTTGGTTTTTGGGCAAGTTTTTTTTATGTTGGGAAGTGTTGCTTCGGCACAAACAATCCAAGCTACAACAATTGTTGGGGCGAAGCTCTTGCTGTTGCCAACATCCATTCAAGTTACTACGAATACACCTTCTGCTTTGGCAGGTTCTGCGGCTGTGCCTTTTAAAGCTATTGCTTATTATAATTATCCCGGTGTTGCAACGCCAATTCCTCCAAAAGATGTCACGGCTGATTTGGATGTGCCGATTATTTGGTCAACTGGCAATACGAATGTGGCTACGGTTAATACCATTGGTTTTGTTCAGCCGATTAGTGATTTGGGAACTGGGCCTACCGGCCAAAATGTTATTGTTACTGCAAATTATGGTGGTGTTTCAGGGAGTGCAAATTTCAGGGTTTTTGGGTCTACTCCTCTTCCTCCTCCACCGCCTGCTGGTTCAGGTGCAGGTGGCGGCGGTGGATTTGGTCAACCACCTGGTGGCGGGCAAAATCCTGTTATTCCACCTGGTCAACCGAATACTCCTCCAGTTTCACAGCCGCCTCAAACGCCGGGTACTCAAAATCCTCCAGTAACTCCGGTTGGAAATTTGCCGTCACCAAATCAGCCTTCTTCAATGAATCCTGATTTACCTCCGCCATACCAAGCCCCGATTATACAGCCGCTTGAAGAATCAACGGCGCAGCCGGTTCCTGAAACTGCTCAGCCACCTGTTGTGCGTGAGTCGCCTGCGGAAAAAGTGCAAAATATGCAAAGGCAACAAGTGGTTTTTGCTGTTATGAATTCTAAAGGTTTGCGTGTTTTGGATGTGCGAAAACTTTTAATTGAACGTGGTTTAAATGATTTTCAGAATTTTGTGTCGATTTTTGTGCTTTATACACGAAATGAACAGGTGAAAAAAGACATTGAAAGTGGCAAAATGGGCAAGAACTATGTCAAGCTTTTCCCTGATGTTGCTGTGAGTAATTTTTCTAATGGAGCAACGTTGAATTCTTATAGCGAAGCAGTGAATTTGGCTGCATTAATGGGCGTTGTGAATGGTTATTATAACTCAGTGGTAACCGTCAATAATGTGGATTTGATAAGTCCTTTTTTGACGAAGAGAAATGTAACGAAAGTTGAAGCTTTGAAAATTATTTTAACTGGTTTAGCAGCCCTGGATAGTAAAATTATTGACTCATCATTGTTCTATCGACCTGTTTTAGCAGCAATGTTGCCGGTGAAAATTGTTGGAGTTGATCCAATTCGGACTCAAACTACGCCGTTTTCTGATGTGCGTCCGGATACGAATGATGCGCATTGGTACTATCCGATTGTGTTTAACCGTGCTTGTGAGTTAGGGATTTATAGTCCTTGTACGGAGGGATCAATAGCTCTTCCAGATACAGTTCCTACGGTTCAGGAATTCCAAACTTGGTTGAACCGGGCGAAGGCATATTCAGAAGATAAAAATCTTTTTCAAAAAGCTATTGCCGATACTGATCAAGATAAACTTTTGAATTATGAAGAACAGAGTTTGTATTTTACAAACGTTAATAGTGCGGATTCGGATTCAGATAAGTTGGATGATGGAAAAGAGATATTTCAATATAAAACTGATCCGAATAATCCTGATACGGATGGTGATGAACTGTTTGATGGTTTAGAAATTTTTCAGTATAAAACTGATCCGACGAAAGCGGATACAGACGGTGATCGATTTACCGATAAACAGGAAATTGATGCTGGAAGTAATCCTTTGGATAGCCTTTCAACCCCAACAGATAAAAACAAAAATGGTATCGAGGATAGTTGGGAAGTGAAATATAATTTAGATGTGAGAAATGGTGCGCAGGATACAGATGGCGATGGTTTAAGTGATATTTTGGAGTATCAAAAAGATACTAATCCGTTGAGAATTGATAGTGATGGAGACGGATATACTGATGCTGAAGAAATTTTGGATTTACAGTCTGATCCTAATGATCCGCGAGATCCCGGTGATCGAAAAGATTTTGATGTGAAAATTACTAATTACCAAAGTGGCCAAGTGATTGCTGATTCGTCGCCTTTGATTAAAGGTATTGGTCCTGCAAGTTTGGGTACTGAGAAAGTGCAGATTCAGATTTTGGTACGCAATGAATATGG
>Ga0105046_10007230_pt1 | contig 17506 bp, 11 predicted proteins | sample MAT03_FD_78385 | JGI IMG/M metagenome (GOLD analysis project Ga0105046, IMG submission 78385) | Freshwater microbial communities from Lake Fryxell liftoff mats and glacier meltwater in Antarctica - MAT-03 (megahit assembly) | ecosystem: Environmental > Aquatic > Freshwater > Ice > Liftoff...
GGGGGCATCGACCGCGCGCGACGAGCCCTTGATCGTGTGCAGGGTCCGGTACAGCTCCTGGACCAGATCGCGCCGCTCCTCCGGCAGACGCGCCTGCTCCAGCGCCAGCGCGCCGCGATTGAGCGAGCGCACGTGCCCCTCCAGCTCCTCGGCGAACGCCTCGAGGAGCTTTCGCCGCAGCGCTTCCCAATCGCCCACCATCGATCAGGCCGACTTCGAGACCAGATCGTTCAGGCGACCGCCCATCTCCAACAGCTCGGCGGCTGCCGCCTGCGCCTGCCGAGTGGCGGCGAGGTTCTGCTTGCTGACGCCGTCGATGTCTCGCATGGCCTGATGGATCTGGGTGAGGCCGGCCGCTTGTTGCCCGGCTGACGCGGCGATCTGCGCGGCAGAAGCGGCGACCTCGGCGATGACGGTGCCCAATGCGTCGATGGTGCCGCCGGCCTTGGTGGCGGAGCTGCTCGCCGTCGCCATGATCTGCGTGGTCTTCTCGCTGGAGAGCACCACTGTCGTGGCCGATCGCTGCACGTCGCCGAGCAGGGTGCGGACGCGCGCTGCGGCACGCTTCGATTCTTCGGCGAGGGTGCGCACTTCGGCGGCGACGACCGCGAAGCCACGACCGTGCTCGCCAGCCCGCGACGCCTCGATGGCAGCGTTGAGCGCCAGGATGTTGGTCTGATCGGCGATGTCGCCGATGACGATGAGCACCTCGGAGATCGATTGGGTGCGCTCCGACAGATCCGAGATGCTCGCGGACGCCGCTTCGGCCGCCTTGCGCGCCTCCACGATCGACTGGACCACCTCGTCGACGACGCGACGCCCGTTGGTGCCTACCTCCTCGGTGCGCCGCGCAGTGTCGGCTACGCCGCGCGCCCGCTCGGCGGCCTGCGCGGAGGTGTGAGCGACCTCGTCGACCACGGCGACGGTCTCGGAGACGGCTGCCGCCTGCTCCTGCGCGCCCGCCGATTGCTGTGCCGCGCCGGCGAGCAGCTCGGCGGCGGACGCACCCAGCTGGGCGGCGGCGGCCTGCACGGCGACCAGGACGCGCTTGCGTTCGTCGAGCTCCTTGGCCGTGTCGATCTCGGCGTCGCGTCGCCTGTCGGACATCCGCTGGAGCGCCTCGGCGAGGACCCTCAGCTCGTCGTCGGACTCGACGATGATGCGATGCTGCGAGTCGCTGTCTCCGAGCTTGTCCGCACCTTCGATGAGGCTGGCGAGGGGGGCGGTGATGCTGCGGGTGATGACGACGCTCGCACCGATGACGAGCAGCAGGACCAGCGCGCTCGAGCCCCCCAGCGTCCAGTAAGCCAAGCTCGTTGCATGCTTGGCGAGCTCCTCACGCTCCTTGAGCAGTCCGCGCTCGACGGCGTCGAACTCCTCGAAGCCGATCCGCAGCTCGTCCATCTGGCGCTTGCCCTCCCGCACCCGAGGCAGCGCGGCGTCGATTCCTCCCTCGCGTCGGGCCTCCACCAGCGTGTCGAGCAACCGCAGGCGTTCGCGCTTCGCAGCCTCCATCCGGGACAGGAGCGCCTGCTGGCTCGGGTTGTCGGAGGTGAGGCGGCGAAGGTTGACGAAGGCGGCTTCGAGCGAGTCCTCGGTCATCGCCCTCGGCGCGAGGAACGCGTCCTCTCCGGTGATCGCGTAGCCACGCGCTGTCGTCTCCGCATCCACCACCAGACGCAGCACGTTTTGGCTGTTGCGCAGCGTATCCTGGCTGTGGCTCTGCCAAAAAGACGCATCGACCAGCAGGTTGGTCGCGCGGTAGCTCGCGAACATGGCGATCGCGAAGAGCACGACGGGCAGGGTGAAGCCGAGGGCGATGCGCCTTCCGATGGTCCAACGCACGGGTCCGCCTCTCGCAAGCCCGCGCGGGTGCGGGTGCAGAGCCTGCACCGTAGCCCGCGCGGAAGAAAAATGGTTATCGGGAACGGGAGCGCAAGAGCGCCACACCGTCGAGAAACACGATTGCCCCAGTCGACCGATCGCCGGTTGCCGAGTCGCTGCCAGCTCGATGTGAGCCACGATGCTGCTGGATGCCAACCACCTCGTCGGTGAGGAGCGCAAGCTCGGGGCGCGTTCGCCCGAGGACGACGGCGAGCGAGCCGTGCGTGCCCTCGACCGGGCCCACGCTGTCGAGGCGCACGACCTGAACGATGTCGCCGTCGACCACGGCCAGCCCGGCAATCCCTCCCGCACCTCGGGGCACGGGAGAGATCTTGTCGAGCTTGCGCACGCCGAGGACGACCTCGGTGCCGATGGCGTACGTCGCCCGCCGCACGTGAAAGACCAGCGCGTCCTCGTTCTTTACCGCGTCGGCGCCTTCCGCTCGCGGGGCGGCGAGCGCGCGGGCCCGACGCTCCAGGATCTCGCGCTCCACTCGCTCCTCGTGGGTCATCGTGACGCTCCCAGTCGCCTGAGCTGCCGCGCGGACGAACGCGCGACGTCGGCCGCGCGCAGGCCGTCGCCCAGGGCGAGCTCCTCATCGGGGTCCGCCGCGAGCGCCAGGCGCTCCGCTTCACGCAGGCTGCGTCGCGCGATGATGATGCTCCCTTCGCATGCAGCGACGAGCGCGAGCGTGAAGTGGGCGATCGCGAGATCTGGACCGAGGTACGTCACCTTTCGCGCAGCCTCCAGCGCGCCGCGGACGTCCCCCGTCTCGAGCAACGACAGTGCGCGGCGATGCTGCACCAGGGCGCTCATCTCGTCGTCGTCGGGCGTGCGCTCGGGGACGGGCGCGGGCGCTGCCGTCGCGTCGCTGCCGTCGTGGCTGGTGGCGTCCTCCACGGCGTCGCCAGCGAGGTCCGCGAGATGCGGAGCGGTCGAAGTTGGCGAGGCGGGCGCGGCCCACGTGGCCCACGTGGCCCACGGGTCCATCTGCGGGGTCTGCATCGACGGGAGTGCCGGCCAGATTGGCGCGGTGCGGGGAGCGCGAAGCATCCCGTGTGCATAGCCAGCGAGCGAGGCCCTCTCGTAGACGCCGACGACGCCGTCGACCCGCACCAGCCCGCCGACGCCGGTCAGCGGTGGATCGGCGGGAGCGGTCACCACCACGCCCCCGGGAGCGAGCGCCTGGGCGAACCGCTCCGCAGCGAGCGCGACGGCCTCGTCCGAGAAGTAGAGGAGAACGTTGCGACACAGGATCAGCGTCGCGCTCGCCGGCATGGGATCGCTCGCATCAGCGGGGGTCGCCAGGTTGCCCCGACGGAACTGGGAGAGCGCGCGCACGTCGGCGCGGACGCGCATGCGCTCGCCCACCTGATCCAGGTACGGGCGCATGCGCACGCCGTGCTCGCCGCGGACCGCAAAGGCGCCGTACTCGCCGGCACGCGCGCGGGCCACCGCAGTCTTGGAGATGTCGGTGCCGATCACTGTCGCGCGCCCACGCAGCCCCGCCTCGAGCATGAGGGCCGCGACGGTGTGCGCCTCCTCGCCGCTGGCGCAGCCTGCGCTCCAGGCACGAAACGACTGGCCCAGGTTGGACGCCGAGGCCGCCCACGGCGCCATCACCTCGCGCGCGATCCATGCGAGCTGAGCGAGGTCGCGGAAGAAGTAGGTCTCCTGGACCACCACCTCCTCGACCCACGCGTCGCTCTCCTCTTTTCCCAAGGCGAGATCCGAGACGTACTGCGACAGGTCGCTCCGGCCGCGGCGTGCCATTGCGCGGTTGGCGGCTTCGAGCACGTCGCGCACGTGATCCTTTGCACGGAACCCGACCGTTGCCGCCAGCTCGCCGAGCTCACGACGGATGCGCGCCTCGGTCGATGCCGGCAGACAGGCGCCATTCATCGAACGCATGCGACCTCATCGGCAGCGGTGGCTGCATCGATTTCGGTAGCCGACACGAATGCAGCGATCTCTGCGATGACGAATACGCCGTCGTCGGTCTGCGCGATCTGGCAGCGATCCCCGAGGGCGGGAGAGATGGAGGATGCGGGCGCGGCGCGCTCGGCACCGATGGCGACGAAGTCATCCACCTGGTCGACGAGGAGCCCGACGCTCCGCTGGTGCGCGCGGACGAACACCAGCGCGTCGCTCGCCCGCGGCGCGCGCGCGGCGAGCCCGAAGCGCGCGCGAAGATCGAGGACGAGCGTGACTACGCCATGCAGGTTGCAGACTCCCGCCACCAGATCGTTGGCCGACGATGGCACGCGCTCGAGCGCCACCGCGCGCGCCACCTCCACGAGGCTTGTCTCGGGCATCGCGACGCGATGCTCACCCACACGCACGATCAAGAAACGTTGCAGCATAGACGAGCGCGAGTCGGCGTGGCGTGGAAGGGGTTCAAGCGGTCAACCAGGCTGCGTTCGATTCGCAAAGGAAGGGACTGCAGCGGCGCGGGCCTGCCAGCGTGGTGTGCTCGTGCGCCACAGGTGAGGCATTGCGGCGCCCACACGCCTCTGGCGTCGCGCGGCGTTCAAGGTGAGGAATTAGGCCCCAGTCTTTCCGACCGACAGTCCCGCGCTGGCCTCGTTCGTCGGTGGAGAACTCCGCTCGACGTCCTTTCCGCCCTCGATGAGCGTCAGAGGCGGCGGGGGCCGCCGGGGGAGGTCGAGGGTGAAGACACACCCTTTGCCCGGCAAATCGCGGACGTGGATCTCACCCCCGTTCGCGCGCGCGGCCTTGAGACAGATCGCCAGGCCCAGGCCGACGCCGGATCGATCGGTGCCGTGCTGCTCGAAGGGGAGAAAGAGGCGCGTCGCCTCCCCGGGGGGAAGGCCACCACATTCGTCCTCGATTTCGAAGAGCACCCGATCCGTCGTCGTCCGCACCGACAGCGCGATGTGGCCGCCCTTACGCGTGAACTTGAAGGCGTTGTGCAGCAGATTAGACAGGGCCGCCGCCAGGCTCTGACGGTCACCCTCGATCGTCAGCGTGCGGTCGACCGCGCCGACGTGGAGGGCGACCCCCTTGGCGTCGGCCTGAAGCGAGGCGCCGATCTGCAGGTCGTGGACGAGCTCGGAGACGCCGATGGGCTCGAACGATGAGATCCCCGCGTCCAGCCGGACATCGGCGAGCGAGCGATCGACCAGGTTGCGAAGGCCGAGGAGACTGCGCGCGTGGACGGCGCCGGTGCTGCCACCGATGGCGACCTGGCCGCTCTTCATGATCTCGAAGGAGAGCATGGCGGTGTTGAGCAGGTTGCGCAGCTCGTGGGCGAGTACGCCGAGCTTCTCGGTGCCGCGATCCTCGATCGCTTGCTCGCGCTGCCGCGCGAACTCCGTCACCGCGTCAGCGATGGCGTGGTCCAGACAGAGATTCAACCTTTGGAAGTCTTCAGTCGAGATCGCGGCGTTCTGCTCGACAGCGAGCTCGGTGACGGCCTGGCAGACGCTACCGTAGTCGCGAACCACCTCCGCGACCGGCAAGCCCATGTGGAACATCTGCTCGCCGTGGAGCCGTGCGCCCTGGCGGATCTCGTCTTGTTCGACGGTCCGGTCCCCATGCCATGTCGCGCTGCGAAGCGCCGCCACCAGCTGCTCGAGAAACAGCCGGATGCCGCCAGCCCGACTGTCGTCACCGGGCACGGACGGGCTCCGCGGAGCGGTGCGTGCGCGCGTCCGATCGACGATCAGGTCGTGGTTTGTGAGGATGAAGGTCGACAGCATGTTCAAACGTCGTGCTCCGCCGGATGGGAGGTCTCCCCGCGCCTCGAGCCACCATCGAGGCGACTCGCGGCGCGGATGCCACGGTACCAAGCACGAAGTGTGCCGCCGCTGATCGATCCAGCCGCGCCCTGCCGCCCGAGCCGGATCAGAGGCGATTCAGTGCCGCACAGCGACGGGGGCGTCCTCGAGCGCGCCGGCTCGTTCATCGCGAAGCGCGCGTCGGAGTTCCTTCTGATCGATCTGGGGGAGCGGCTCGCATGGGCCGTGGTCAGCGACACGACGTGAGGCTTTGGCCCGTCCGGCACTGGATCGCTTGTTGCAGTCGCTCTCCTCCCATGAACACCCTCGCGGCCGCGACTCCCGCTTCCACGCCGAGCCACCGCACCCCGGTGCCACACCAGCCCGAGATCGACCACGTGATGGTCTGCCTCGATCGGTCCGCGGCCGCCGACGGCTCGCTGCCATGGGCCCGGTTCATTGCGGAAATTTTCGACTCCAAAGTGACATTGCTCCATGTCATGCCCACCCCGCCTGGGCGGCACGAGCCTGGGCGCGCCAACGCGCTGGACTGGCAACTCGCCCTGCGTGAGGCAGATCAGTATCTGCACTCTGCGCGGGAGTCGCTCGGCGTCGTGCGGCGCGGCGCGGTGTCTCGACTCGTTCAAGGAATCCCTCCCGAACAGATCGTCGCGATGGCGCACGAGACGGGGGTCGATCTCACGATCCTGACCAGCCGGGGCGAGAGCGGAAGGAGCGCGTTCGAGCTAGGAAGCGTCGCGCAACGCGTCCTCGCCCTGGGAGGCGGCTCCATACTCCTCGTTCCTCCGGAGTCTCCCGCTCGCCTGCCGCCCCGGCGCATCCTGGTGCCACTCGATGGCTCGCCGCGGAGCGAGGCGGTGCTCCCGATCGTCACCGAGCTTGCCCGGCATCACACAGCCGAGCTCGTCCTGGTCCACGTCGTGACGGAGCCGACGTCCGGCGCGTTGCTCTCGAATCTCGACGACGTGCAGCTTGCCTCGTCGCTTGCGGCGCGGATGGAGGCCAACGCCAAGGAGTATCTCGATCGCCTGCGCCCCCGGCTCGAGCCCCAGGTCTCCGTCGTGAAGACCATCGTGGTGCGTCGTGCCGACGATCGGCAGGCCATCGTCGATCTGAGCGTGGAGCACGCGGTCGACATGGTTGCGTGCACTGCCCACGGCAACACCTGCAACCCCGAGCGCACCTTCGGCAGCGTCGCCTCCTATCTTCTCGCGCACGCACCGTTGCCGCTCTTCATCCTGCAGGACACGCCGCGGGCGCACCCGCTGCCGACCGCCGATCGCGACGCACCCTTGAACCCCAGCGTTCGCCCCCCGAGCGCGGATTGAGCCTCGGACAGACCGCGGCGTCGCTCGCTGCGCTTCATCGGCCGCTCCGTCGCCCACGAGCGGGGTCGCTCGCCCTCGTCGACCTCGAGGTGATGTCGCGCTCGTTTGCCCGTGCGACGTTGGGCTTCCAATCGCCTCGGCCCAAGGATCGCGAGTATCGAAAATCGGCGGAGTGGTTCCTCGACAACCATTACCTCGTCACCCGCGCCGTCCGTCAGATTGCGACCGAGATCCCGCCAGGGTTCCGACGCCGCCTGCCGTATGTCTCGGACGGTTCGGTGCCGCGCGTTCTGCTCGTCGCGCACGCGATCGCCGCCGCGACCCACCTCGAGCTCGACGAAACGACGATCGTCACGTTCGTCGAGGCGTACCAGGCGGTGGCCTCACTCACCATCGCCGAGCTCTGGGCGCTGCCCGCCATGCTTCGAATCGCTGCGTTGCAACCCCTGGCACGCGCGCTCGATAGCTTCTTTGCGCCCGCAACCGTGGCAACAACCGCGAACGCAACCGCGACCGCGACCGCACAGCGCCCCGCGTGGGAGGTGCTCGCCTCGACCAGCGTCGTCGTGGAGCGTGGCGTCCGCGTGCTCCGACTGCTCGCCGAGATCGACTGGCGCACGTTCGTCCAGAGGACGAGCGCGGTGGAGGCCGTTCTGCGCCGCGACCCGTTGGGCGTCTATGTCGCAATGGACTTCGATTCGCGGGACACCTACCGCAAAGAGGTCGAGTCGTTGGCCTGGGCCACCGATCGCCCGGAGCCCGAGGTGGCGCGGCTCGCCGTCGAGCTCGCCGCGGAGGGCCTCGCGGCCGCCCGCGGCGACGATCGACGCGAAGGGCACGTCGGCTATTACCTGGTCGACAAGGGTCGCATCCGTCTCGAGGGGCGCGTCGGATATCGCCCCCGTGGGCTCGACCGCCTGCGCGCGGCGCTCCTGCGTCACCCGGCGCTCGCCTACCTCGGAAGCGTGGCCGCGACGTCCGTCCTGCCGCTCGCCGTCGGCTTCGCATTGGCGACCCCGCGGGTCAGGCCGGCCGCACGGGTGCTTGGAACCGTCCTGGCCGCCGTCCCGGTGGTGTCGCTATCGGTCGCTTTCACCAACCGGTGGGTAGGCCGGATGCTTTCGCCGCGGCCGCTCCCCAAGCTCGACCTCGAAGGGGGCGTACCGGCCGAGCTTCGCACCGCGGTCGTCATGCCGGCGCTGGTGGCGAGCCGCGACGACTTCGATCGTCTCCTCGCGCAACTCGAGCTGCACCACCTCTCTTGCCCCGACCCTTCGCTCGCCTTCGTGCTCCTGAGCGATCACGTCGATGCCCCCGAGCGCCACGACGACGCGGAGCTGCTCGCCCACGCCGAATCCGTCGTCCGCGCGCTCAACCTCAAGTATGCGCGCCCCGACTCAGGCTCTGGCCCCGTCGCCGGCCCCTTCCACGTGCTGCATCGGGAGGCGCGCTGGAACGACCGCGAGAGCCGATTCATGGGGTGGGAGCGCAAGCGCGGCAAGTTGGAGGAGCTGAATCGCCTCCTTCGTGGCGATCTGACCACCAGCTTCAAACACCACATCGGCGACCCCGCCGGCCTGCGCGGGGTTCGGTTCGTCATCACCCTCGATGCCGACACGCAGTTGCCGATGGGCGCGGCGCGCAAGCTCATCGGCTTCGCTGCACACCCTCTCCATACGGCGCGGATCGACCCGGCCTCGGGCCGTGTCGACGCGGGCTACACCGTCGCGCAGCCGCGTGTCGACGCGTCCCCCGTCGACGGCTCGACGACGCAATTCAGCCGGCTGTGGTGCGGCGACACCGCGCTCGACATCTATACGCGCGCCGTCTCCGACGTGTACCAGGACCTCTTCGGCTCCGGCTCCTACGTGGGCAAGGGGATCTACGAGATCGATTCCTTCATGGCCAGCGTGGATGGCAGAGTGCCAGAAAATACCCTGGCCAGCCACGACCTCTTCGAGGGCATCCACGGCCGAGCGGCGCTGGTGTCGGACGTCGTCGTGTTCGAGCAGTATCCGCAGAACTACCTGTCCGCCGCGCGACGCATGCACCGATGGATTCGCGGCGACTGGCAGCTCGCCCCGTGGCTCCTGCCGCGCGTGCCATCCTCCGCGGGGCATCGGCTGCCAAACCAGCTGACCCTGATCGATCGCTGGAAGATTCTCGACAACCTGCGGCGCAGCCTGCTCGCACCCTCACTCGTTTCGCTCGTCTACCTGGGGTGGGCCTGCCTGCCGTCGTCGGCGGCTGCGGTGGCCCTCGCCCCGCTGCTCGTCCCGCTCCTCGCATCCGCGCCAGCCTTGTTCGACGGCCACCTCGGCCCGACGCTGTCGCGGTGCGCGCTCGGTGTCGCGTTCCTCCCCCACGAGGCGTGGACCGCGATCGACGCGATCGTCCGGGTCGTCGTGAGAATGGGCTTCACCAAGAGGCACCTCCTGCAATGGGTCACGGCCGACGCCACCGCGCGTGCTCTCGCCAGCGGCTCGCGCGCGCTCTTCTGGCGCGACATGGGCCTGCCCGCGGTCGCCGCGGTCGCGCTGGGTGCGTTCGCCGTCCTCGGGAATCCGGCGGCACTGCCCTATGCGATCCCGGTCCTTTCGCTGTGGCTGGCCTCGCCAGAGATCGCTCGCTGGATCAGCGCACCCGACGCCCCGAAGGCCGAGCTGTCGCCGAGCGATCGAGTGACCCTTCGCCGTCTGGCCCGCCGCACCTGGCTCTTCTTCGAGACCTTCGTCGGCCCCGGCGATCAGTGGCTACCTCCCGACAATTTTCAGGAGCCAGGCAGCATCATCGCGCACCGCACGTCGCCGACCAACATCGGCCTCATGCTGGTGGCCGACCTCGCGGCGTATGACTTCGGCTACATCGGCCGCGCCGAGCTCGCCGCTCTCGTGGGCCAGTCGATGGATACGATAGCGAGACTCGAGCGCTACCGGGGCCATTGGCTCAACTGGTACGACACGCGCACCCTCGAGCCGCTCCTGCCCCGCTACGTCTCGACCGTCGACAGTGGAAATCTCGCGGCTTCCCTGATCACGGTCGCCAACGGGTGCCGCGAGGCGGCCCTCGCGCCGGCGGTGCGTCCCGTCCGCTTCGAGGGGCTCGCCGATACGCTCGATCTCCTCGCGGAGAGCCTCGCTGGTCTCGCGATACCTCACGCTGCGGCGTCGAAGGAAATCGATCGCATTCGCGACAGCATCGCACTCGGCCGGAGGAGCGCCGCCGCGGCTGCGGCGGCTTCGACTGCGCTCGCGGCCCAGGTTCCAGACCTGGAGACAGCGCTTCTCGAGGTCCTCGAGCAGACCACCACCCTTCCCGAGGTCGCCTCGCTTCGAGAAGTCCAGGTCTGGCTCGCGCGCTTTCGGCACCAGCTTAGAAGTTTGCACTCGGACATGGACGCAATCGAGCCGGACACGGTGCTCCGCGACCAGCTGCTGGCCCTCGCCACGCGCATCGACGCCGAGCGGGCTCGGCCGGATTTCACGTTCCTCTTCGACCCGGCGCGGAAGCTGTTCTACATCGGCTACAACGCCACGTCGGATCGGCTCGATGACAACCATTACGATCTCCTGGCATCGGAGGCGCGACTCGCAAGCTTCCTCGCAGTCGTGCAGAGCGAGGTGCCACCCGAACACTGGCTGACCCTGGGGCGGCCAGTCACGCGGATCCAGGGCAAGGCAGCGCTGCTGTCCTGGGGCGGCACGATGTTCGAGTACCTGATGCCGACGCTGCTCATGCGCACCCAGGACCGAACGCTCCTCCAGCAGAGCGCCGAGCTGGCCGTCGCAGCACAGATCGAGCACGGCAAGAAGTCATGTATCCCATGGGGCGTCTCCGAGTCGGGCTACTCCCAGCAAGATGCCCAGGGCAACTACCATTATCGCTCGTTCGGCGTCCCCGGCCTCGGTCTGCGGCGCGGCCTGGAGGACGATCGCGTGGTCGCTCCGTACGCCTGCGTGCTCGCGCTGCCCTACCGACCTCGAGAGGTGCTCGACAACCTCGAAGCGCTCCGAATCATCGGCGCCCACGGGCTGTACGGCCTCTATGAAGCCGTCGACTACGACGAGGACCGCACGCGCAGGCCAGCGCCCGGCACGAGCGGCGATTCGCGGGCGCTTGCGCTGGTTCGGTCGCACATGGCGCACCACCAGGGGATGATCCTGGGAGCTCTCGACAATGCCCTCCATGGTGATGCCCTCGTGGCTCGCTTCCACGCCGATCCGCTGGTCCAGCTCGGCGCGGCGCTGCTGAGCGAGCGGTTGCCGTCGGTTCGGGTGGCCGAGGCCCTCGCGCCCGCCTCGAAGGAAGCGGCAGCGGCCGGCGCCGGAGAGACGCTCTCGCTGCCCTCCTGGGTGCCGGCCTCGACGCGGGCGCAGGCTGCCCTCCTGGGCAACGGACGGCTGACGACGGTGGTCACCGATAGCGGCGCTGGGTTCACGTCGTGGAATGACCTAGCCATCACCCGAGCAGGGCTGGATCCAACGCGCGACGTGGACGGCACGTGGATCTATCTCCGCGACGAGAAGTCCGGTCACACCTGGTCTGCCGCGCCGGCGCCGACGCGTCCCCGGCTGCCGACCGACGAGGTCGTGTTTCACGCCCACCAGGTGGATTTTCACCATCGTGACGAAGGCATCTCGCTGCGCACCCACATCGCCGTGGCGGCGAGTGACGACATCGAGGTTCGTCATGTGACGTTGCACAACGAGACTCCCGAGCACCGCACCTTGATGCTGATGACCTTCGCCGAGCCCGTCCTGGAGGCGGCGGCGGGTTCTGGGCGCCAGCCAGCGTTCTCTCGCCTCTTCGTCGAGTGCGAGCACCTCTCCGCGCTGCATGGCGTGGTCGCGACGCGCCGCGCGCGCAGCCCCGACGACCCTCAGGTGGTCATGGTGCAGAGCCTGGTGTGGGACGACCCGTGTGTGTCATGGGTGGGTTCGGAGACGGATCGGCGCTCCTTCATCGGGCGGCGACGCGACGCACGAACGGCAGAGTGCCGCATCGGCGGGGATGATGCGGCGATGTCCGTTCACGCCCCGCTGGACCCAGCGATCGGTTTGGCGTTGCGCGTCGAGCTGGCCCCGGGCGCCCGCATCGAGGTGGCGCTGGTCACCGCGGTGGCGGGGACGCGCGACGCCGCGCTGGGGCTCGCACGTCGGTTTGCCTCGCTGCACGCCGTGCGCTGGACGGCACACGACGCACGAATCGAGGTGGCGCGTCGGCTGGCTCGAGAGGGAATGACCGCGTCCCTGTTCGTTCCGGCCATGCAGCTCGCCTCGAGGATCCTCCTCCTTGCTGGCACGGGACGGGTGGCGCGCGCGCCGCTCTCCGCAGCGCAACCTTCCAAGAGCGATCTGTGGGGTCATGGCCTGTCGGGCGATTACCCGCTGATCGTCGTGCGGCTCCAGAGCCCTGTCTTCGCCACGCTCGCCGCCGAGGTGCTCGCCACGTACCGCCATCTGCGTGCCTGCCGCATCAAGGTCGAGGTCGTCTTTCTCGACGGCGCCTCGACGGGATACCAATCCGAGGGGCCGGACAGCGTACGGGCCCTGTTGATCCAGGCCGGCGCGGGGATCTGGTTGAGCCAGCGCGCAGGGATCTTCGTTCTGGCGACCGATCAGCTCCCCGAGCCCGACCACATGCGCCTGTTACAGGTCGCGCTGGTCGTGCTCGATTCGGAGAAGGGGACGCTCGCCGAGCAGCTCCCGCCGGTCGCCGCGCCGCCGCCCCCGATGCCGCACTTCGTCGCGACGGCCGCACCGCACATCGGTCCCCACCCGCGCCCTGCCTTGCCGACCTTGGTGTTCGAGACCGAACACGGCGGTTTTACCGAGGACGGCCGCGAGTACGTCGTCAAGGCGGACGCCACGCGACCGACCCCGGCGCCCTGGTGCAACGTGCTCGCCAATGCCGAGGCGGGCTGCCTGGTGAGCGAGTCGTCGCTCGGCGTCACCTGGGCAGGCAACAGCGGCGAGAATCGACTCACGCCTTGGCGCAACGACGCGGTGACCGATGCTCCATCCGAGGCGCTCTATCTCCGTGACGAGGAGACGGCGCAGGTCTGGTCGCCCACGCCACTTCCCGCCGGGCTCGACGTCGACACGGTGGTACGGCACGGCGCCGGCTACACCGTTTTCGAGCGGGAGAGTCACGGGCTGCGCCAGCGCCTCACCGTTTTCGTTCCGCCCGACGCGCCGGTCAAGATCGTTCGATTGACCCTGGACAACCACCTCGATCGGCCGCGACGCGTCACCGCCACTTACTACGCGGAATGGGTGCTCGGCGCCCATCGCGAGGAGCAACGATCGCACGTGGTGTGCGAGATCGACGTGGCCTCCCAATGCTTGCTGGCTCGATGCGGATGGAACATCGACTTCGCAGAGCGTGTGGCGTTCCTCTGCTCGGACTGCGACGTTCACGGCTTCACCTGTGATCGCGCCGAGCTCCTGGGGCGCAGCGGAAGCTACGAGTATCCGGAGGGCCTCGGGCGCTGGGGGCTTTCGCAATCGCAGGAGGGCGGCGCTGACCCCTGCGCCGTCCTCCAGACCCACCTCGAGATCGCCGCCGGCGCCTCGCTCACCACCCACTTCGTGCTCGGTCAGGGCTCAGATAGGGCCGCGGCGCTCGAGCTGGTCCGCCGCTTCCGCTCCCCAGCCGAGGTCGAGAGCGCCTGGCTGGCCCTCCACGAGCATTGGGATGCCGTGCTCGGTGCCGTGCAGGTGAAGACGCCGGAACCGGCCATGGATCTGCTTCTCAATCGATGGCTCCTCTATCAGAGCCTGTCGTCCCGCCTCCTCGCTCGGACCGCGTTCTATCAATCGAGCGGCGCATTCGGTTTCCGGGACCAGCTGCAAGACGTCATGGCGCTCGTTCACGGCGCGCCCGCCCTGGCCCGCGCCCACATCCTCGAGGCGGCCGCGCATCAGTTCGAGGAAGGTGACGTGCTTCATTGGTGGCACCCTCCGGCCAGCCGTGGCGTGCGTACCCGCTGCTCCGACGACCTGGTCTGGCTCCCCTTCGTGACCGCGCATTACGTGGAAACGACGGGCGACGTGGGGATCCTCGAGGAGGCGGTGCCGTTCCTCACCGCGTCGCTGCTCGGCAGCGACGAGCACGATCGCTACGCGCACTTTGCCGTCTCCACCACCGTCGGGTCGCTCTTCGAGCATTGTCGCCGCGCGCTCGCCCGCTCTGCGACCGAAGGGGCGCACGGCCTCCCCCTCATGGGCGACAGCGACTGGAACGACGGGATGAGCCGGGTCGGCCATCTCGGTCGTGGGGAGAGCGTCTGGCTCGGCTTCTTCCTTGCGGCCACGATGAACCGCTTCGCCGACCTCTGTGACCGACACCTCCCGTCGAGCGGTGACGGCGACACATGGCGCGAGCGAGCGCGGGCAATGGGCGCATCCATCGACCGCGGATCGTGGGACGGGCGTTGGTATCTCCGCGCCTTCTACGACGACGGCACGCCCCTCGGCGGCGACGGTTCAGCGGCTTGCTCGATCGACTCGATTCCCCAGTCGTGGGCGGTGCTTGCGGGCGTCGCCGATCCCGACCGCGCCCTCACCGCGCTCCGCTCGGCGGATGAGCGCCTGGTCGATGACGGCGCTCGCCTGGTCCGAGTCCTCGCCCCCCCGTTCGACGATAGCTCCCGCGACCCTGGCTACATCCGAGCCTATCCGCCCGGGGTGCGTGAAAATGGTGGCCAGTACACCCATGCGGCCACGTGGCTCGGGTTCGCCCATGTGCAGGCGGGAGACGGCGATCGTGCAGCGCGTGTGTTCCGCCTGCTCAACCCCATCCTGCACGGCGCGACGGCGTTGGAGGCCGAGCGTTATCGCGTCGAGCCCTACGTGCTTGCTGCAGACGTCTATGGCACCTCGCCATTCATCGGTCGCGGTGGGTGGACTTGGTACACCGGCGCCGCCGCGTGGATGTGGCGCTTGGGGGTCGAAGCGATGCTCGGTCTGCGCAAGCAGGACGGTGGCTTGCGGCTCGAGCCGTGTATTCCGTCCCACTGGCCCGGCTTCGAGGCCACGGTGCGGCAGGGCGGCGAGGAGATTCACGTGATCGTCGACAACGCGAGCGGCGCGGGGCGAGGTGTCGCCTCGGCGACGCTCGACGGAAGCGCGATGGGCGTGGCTCTCGTCCCACTGGGCAATGGCACCGGCCGACGCGAGGTCCACATCGTGCTGGGCCCCCCGACCCGGAGGGACAGTGCCGGCGTCGAACGAGGAAGAAGCGAGCGGTGATGCGCGGCGCCCGGCACTGGTCGAGAATGGCAGCCGACTAGGTCGAGCTGGCGACGCCTGGCATCGCGCCGGAGCCTATCGTGTCGAGTATGCGGTAGGCCTTGATGGCGTCGCCCGGAACCAAGAGGTTCGGAGCTCGCGTCGCGGAGAGATGCGGAGAGATGCTTGTTGTCGGGATGGTCCCGGATGGTCCCACACCGTCGCAAGTGCGCGGAAGCCGGCACGTGCCGCAATCAGGCTCGCGTGCTGGCCCCGCGCAGCGACCCGACCGACCGCGCTCCCTCCCGCGCGTAATGGTGTTCCCCGTCGAGCCCACTCCCGCCCGTCGAGGGCCGGAAAGAGGTGAGCCTGGAGCGACCATTCGTGCAGATCGAGCACCGCCATCACCGCCGGGAGCGGCTCGTACCAGGGCTCGTCGTGCACGACGCCGGCCGGCAGCACCCATTCGACCTCGGCGAAGCCGGGGAAGACGAATCGGTACATCCACCCGGTGGAGCGCATTCATCTCCGAGGCTCGGAGGTTGCCGCCGCCGCCGACAGGACGATCATCTGATCGCGCCGCGCGCCCTTGAGGATCTCGCTGGAGCCCGACGCGACGATCCATTGGTTGCCGTGGCCGAGCGGAAGCAGAGCTGGCAGCAGGCGACTCTGGACGGCGGCGTGGAGGTGCAGCTCGGGCGCGTCGAGGAGGATGATAGAATGCGATAGCTGCAAGCGAAGCACCGTCGCCACCAGGAGGAAGATCTGCTTCTGCGATTCGGAGAGATGGTGGACATCGACCGTGGTGCCGCCCGGCCGATCGAACACCAGGCAGGGCACGCCCGCGTCGTCGAGCTGGGCGCCACGGAGGCGCAACTCGGGCAAGCGGGCAAGACAGCGACGAGCGCGGTGCGGTAGCGAGGGTACTGGCTTCGCGAGCGGGGCGTGGTGGCCAATAGTTGTTAGGCGGCCAGACCCTCCCGCCGTTCGGCATGACCTACATCGTGACGTACGTTTTGGTCGATGGTGACGCGAGCGCAGTGTTCGGCGCGTGCGCGGACGTGCAACGCCTCGGCCGCCCGGGTCTGCGTGCCTCGGACTACCCGCTGGGCGCGTCCTTCTTGGTCGTGCGGATGCCGCACGGCCTCGAGCTCCGTCTCCTGGTCGACGAGCAGGAGAGCGGCGTCGTCGTTGCGATCGTGGTCGTCGATGAGGTGCGACCCCGCACCGTTCGGCGAGGTGCGGCCTCCGCAGAGGTCCTTCGTGCGGTCGGCAAACAGGCGGCTGACCTCGCGACCGACCTCGACGGTGCGCTTCGGCGGCGAGGTCTGGCTGCCCGCTGGAACGCAACTCGCGAGCTCGCGCTCGACGGTCGTGGTTCTTCCTCTTTCGAGGGGTTCGACCCCCCCGCCGCACGTCTGAAGCCGCACCTGTGGCCGCCCGCGACGTTCTGCGCGCCGTCCGCTAGACTCGGACTATGTTGGCCGATGCGCTCACGAGGATCACGCATGACCCCTCCGTGATGGGCGGAAGACCGTGCATCCGCGGACTCCGCGTGACGGTGGGCACGATCGTCGGCCTCCTCGGCGCTGGCCACAGCATCGAGCAGGTACTGGAACTCTACCCCTACCTGGATCGCGACGACGTCCTCGCCGCGCTCTCCTACGCGGCCTGGCGCACCGAGGAGGTTGAGCTCCCGCTGAAGGCATCTTGAAGATACTCGTGGACATGAACCTGTCGCCGCTGTGGGCGGCGTTTCTCGTCGGGCACGGGTTCGAGGCCGTTCACTGGAGCCACGTCGGGGATGCGCGGGCGGCGGATCTCGTCCTGCTCGCCTGGGCGCGGGACACGGAGCACGTCCTCTTCACGAACGACCTCGACTTCGGCGTCCTGCTGGCGCTGGCTGCCGCCGCTGGCCCGAGCGTTCTGCAAGTTCGCACTCTGGACCTCACGCCGGCTGGCATTGGCAACGAAGTGGTCCGCGTGCTTCGCGATCACGAAGAGGTCCTCAGTCATGGCGCATTGGTGACGCTCGACGCTCGCAGCGCCCGCGTTCGGATTCTGCCTATCCAACAGACACGGCTCGCCTAACGAGATAGCGGTTTCGCGGCGACGAAGCGAGCCGAGCGGAGCGAGGACCGCGTAGGCCGGCGCTAAAGCGCTTGTTGAACAAGCCCGAGCGAGGGCGGTTCAGGTAGCTGGGGAAAGCAAGCGCGGGGCGAGGGTCGCGGAGGACGTTGGGAGCTGCCGGCGGACGATGAGTGAGGGTTTCGTAGCTCGGAGGGAGGCATCGCGTTGGGCA
>Ga0105046_10007231_pt1 | contig 17504 bp, 15 predicted proteins | sample MAT03_FD_78385 | JGI IMG/M metagenome (GOLD analysis project Ga0105046, IMG submission 78385) | Freshwater microbial communities from Lake Fryxell liftoff mats and glacier meltwater in Antarctica - MAT-03 (megahit assembly) | ecosystem: Environmental > Aquatic > Freshwater > Ice > Liftoff...
CACCGAAGGCGGCGTGGAAATCGAAACCGTGGCGGAACATACGCCGGAGAAAATCATCCGCGAATCCGTGGACATTTCCCTCGGTCTGCAACCTTTTCAAATGCGGAAAATTGCCGCGGCCCTCGGCCTTGGCGGCGCGCTCCTTAATCCCGCGTGCAAGCTGTTTGGCGCGATGTACGACCTGTTCATCAAGTCCGACTGCTCGATGGTGGAGGTTAATCCGCTCGTTGTGACGAAGGACGGCCAGGTGCTCGCGCTCGACGCGAAGTTTGGTTTCGACGACAACGCGCTCTACCGGCAGAAAGACGTCGCCGCGATGCGCGACGTTGAAGAGGAGGACCCGCGCGAAGTGGCGGCTTCAGAATATCACCTCAACTACATCGGCCTCTCCGGCAACATCGCGTGCCTTGTGAACGGCGCGGGCCTCGCCATGGCCACGATGGACATCATCAAACATTTCGGGGGCGAACCCGCGAACTTCCTCGATGTGGGCGGCGGCGCCTCACGCGAGCAGGTCACCGCAGCGTTCAAGATCATCCTCGGCGACCCGAGCGTGCAGGGCATTTTCGTCAATATCTTCGGTGGCATCATGGACTGCGATGTGATCGCCAAAGGCATCGTGGACGCGGCCAAAGAAACATCGCTGAGCATCCCGCTCGTGGTGCGGTTGGAGGGCAACAACGTCGAGGCCGGACGTCACACGCTGTCCACTAGCGGCCTCACCATCATCAGCGGAGGCACCATGTCGGATGCTGCGCAAAAAATCGTCGCCGCCGTGGCTGCCGCCTAGTTTTTCACCCTCGCACCTTTTCTTTTTTTCCATGGCTATTCTCGTCACTCCTGAAACACGCGTTCTCGTCCAAGGTATCACCGGAAGTTTCGGTGCGCGTCACACCAAACTCAGTCTCGATTACGGTACAAAAATCGTCGCGGGCGTCACCCCCGGCAAAGGCGGTCAGACCTTTGAAAACACGGTGCCCATCTTCGACGGCGTCGGCGAAGCCGCCCGCGAAACCGGCGCGACCGTTTCCGTTATTTTTGTTCCGCCGCCCTTCGCAGCCGACGCCATTCTGGAATCCGTCGATGCTGGCCTGGAGCTGGTCGTTGCCATTACCGAAGGCATCCCCGTGCTCGACATGGCGCGGGTGAAAAAGGCGATGAGCGGAAGCAAAACCCGCCTCATCGGTCCGAACTGCCCCGGCATCGTCACGCCCGGCACAGGCAAGGATTCGCATGGCGGTTGCCGCATCGGCATTGCGCCCGGATACATCCATCGCAAAGGCAACGTGGGAGTCGTCTCGCGGTCCGGCACCTTGACCTACGAAGCCGTCTGGCAACTCACCCAGCGCGGGCTCGGTCAATCCACCTGCATCGGCATCGGCGGCGATCCGATCAACGGAACCTCCCACCTCGATGCGCTCCGCCTTTTTAACGAAGATCCCGAAACCGAAGCGGTCATCATGATCGGCGAAATCGGAGGAACCGCCGAGGAGGAAGCGGCAGCGTGGGCGAAGGAACATTTCAAAAAACCACTCGCCGCGTTTATCGCCGGAGCCACGGCGCCTCCAGGACGCCGCATGGGCCATGCAGGTGCCATCGTCGCGGGCGGAAAAGGAACCGCAGCAGGCAAAATCGAGGCGCTGCAGGACGCAGGCATTGCCGTCGCGGCAACTCCATCCGACATGGCCGAGGCGCTGATCAGCATCTGGAAACGCTAAGACGCGGAATTTTTTTCGCACACGACAACACCAGCAATACACAAAAACATGCCACTGTTATCCAAAGGACTTGAGGGAATCGTTGCCAACACCACACGCCTGAGCGATGTGTTGGGGGACACGGGACAACTGATCTACGCAGGGTACGACATCAACGAACTCGCGGGAAAAGTCAGCTTTGAGGAGGTCGTGCATTTGCTCTGGCATGGGCATCTGCCAAACCGCACCGAATTGGATGAATTGCATCGCAACCTCGCCGCCAGCCGCGACTTGCCCAAGGGCGTCATTGATTTTCTCATCAACGCCCCGAAAAGCGCCGGACCTATGGATGTGTTGCGGACCGCAGTCTCCATGCTGGGCATTTACGATTTCGAGCACGACGAAGATCTGAACATGGATCTCAACCGCCGGCGTGCGCTGTCGATTACGGCGAAGATCGGGATGATCGTGGGTTACTACCATCGCGCCCGTCAGGGCCAACCCCTGCCGCCGGTCCGCACGGATCTTGGCGAGGCCGCGCATTTTCTCTACCTCATCACTGGGGAAGAACCCACAAACGAAGCCCGCGACACCCTGGACGTGGCCTACGTGCTGCACGCCGATCACGGAATGAACGCCAGCACCTTTGCCGCGCGCGTCACCATCGCCACCCTGACCGATATCTATTCCGCCATCACCTCGGCGATTGGCACCCTCAAAGGCCCGCTCCACGGCGGTGCCAACGAGGGCGTGATTCAGATGCTCCAAGAGATAGGTGAAGAAGCCAACGTCGATGAATGGGTCGAAGAACAGCTTGCGCAGAAGAAAAAAATCATGGGCATCGGACACCGTGTGTACAAGGTGCTCGACCCGCGTGCTCCGCATCTCCAGAAGATGGCGATCAAACTCAGCGAACAGCTCGGTGAACCGAAATGGATACGCATGAGTGAGCGCATTGCGCAGATCATGAAGGAATGCAAGGGACTCAACGCCAACGTCGATTTCTACAGCGCCACAGTGTATTACTCCCTGGATATTCCCACGGATCTGTTTACGCCGATCTTTGCGATTTCTCGAACCGCAGGCTGGACCGCACACATTTTGGAGCAACTGGGCGACAACCGGTTGTATCGGCCACTCAGCGAATACAATGGCCCGGAAGTCGGGAAAAAGGTCATCCCGATCGCCGACCGGTAGCTGCATTTTCATCGACAACACCTGGGTGCGATAAGTTTAAGCGAAAAAATCTGTCACCTGATTGATTGACAGTGCAATCTTCCAGTGACAAATAACTGTTAAACAGATCCCCCGACTTTTACTTAACGAATTTTTATGGCCGACGAAACTCCCTCCGCACCCAACCCCGGCAGCGCGCAAAAGAAAGAAACCGTCCGGATTACGCTGCCGCCTAAACCAGCAGAATCGCCCAACGTCAAGCGTGAAACGATTCGTATTGACGTTGCCAAAGGGCAAACCATGCGCATTGAGACGCCCGGTGCGAACAAGATCAAAAGCGACACGATTCGCATCGACACAGGGGCGATCGACAAAAACACCACGATCCGCCTCGACGCTGCTGGAGATAAGGGCCAGACCATGAAGCTGGATTTCGAGGCAAAGTCCAACACGGAACGTCTCGACGAAGAACTCAAGGGCCAGACGATGAAGATCGAAGTGGTGCCCAAGGAGAAAGCCAAGAGCGACACCATCCGCATTCAGAGTGAGGAAGTCGAAAAGGGCCAGACGATTAAAATTCCGGCCGAAATGTCTTCCGGTGCCCAGCCCAAGAAGGAATCCGCGAAGCTCTCAGCAGTCCCGCTGCCTCCCAAGTCATTGGGTGGATCTCCTGCCGGACCATCCGCTCCCCAGGCACCTCTCGCTCCCAAACCCTTGGGCGCATTGGGCGCATTGGGCAAAACTCCTGGTGTCCCGGTTCCTCCGAGCGCTCCGCTTGCGCCCGTCAAACCTGCCGCACCCATGGCTCCGGTTGCTCCGGCAAAACCCGCAGTTCCTGTGGCACCATCCGCAGGTGTCCCGGCACCCAAACCACCGGTTCTCGGCGGAAAGCCTATGCTCAAACCGGGAGCTCCAGTTGCACCCGGGGCTCCGGTTGCGCCCATCAAGCCTCCCTTGGCACCTCAGCCCGCAGCCAAAGCTCCCGCCGCACCTGCTGCCCCTCTCAAGCCCGCTGTGTCAGCCGCCGCACCAGTTCCGGCCCCGGCCCCTTCGATCAGTCCCGCAGCTCCCACAGCCCCTGCCTACTCCACTGGCGGAACACAGCCTGTGACAATGAAAGCTGCCGCACCTTCGCCCAAGAAGGAGACCGCTAAAATTCAGCTTCCGCCGGGGCCAAAACCCCCGATGCCAAAGGCCACGATCAAAATGCAGCAGACCCAGCCGATGGCCTCCATGCCGGCGGCAGCTCTCAATACCGCGGCTTTGAAGACGACCAACATGGTCGTCGACGAAGAAGACGAGCCGATGGTCAAAATCCTGAGCATCGTAGTGCTTCTTGTTTCCCTCGCCTCCTGCACGATGAGCTATCTCGCCTACGCAGCAGCGTAAGGCGCGGGCAGAGGCCCTGATAAAAGAATACTACGGTTTTGAATCCCCGCCGGCGCGGTTTGCACGGCGAGCCTGGAAACAGCCCGGGGGCACGGAAAAACTTGGGAGTCAAAGACTAGAGGGCGTTGTGTTGCCCGCAATCGGGCTGGAGCAGGCGTTGGCCGAAGCCGACTGGACGATGCTCAGCAACATCTACCTGCACGAAGTTGCTGGACAAGTGGTTCGTTGAATCCGTTCAGGCTGCGTGCGGAGGGCGCCCCTTTATGGTTCGCTATGCCGATGACTTCCGGTGGTGAAGAAGGAAACCGCCAAGGGACGGTTTACAAGGGCACTGCGGGCGATCAAGGAGCCCCGAAAAAAGGTTTGGATCCTGCGGGGGCAGCGTTACACGGCGACTTCGGCGCGTTTTTCGTCCGACACCAAACAGGCGTCGAGGACCTTTTGTACATCGGCACCGCGTTGGAAGTCTGGCTGGTCCTGCTTGCCGCTGAGGATGGACGTGATGAAGCGTTGATAGTTGTTTGGCGTCGGATCCGCCGCGACAGTTTCCCAGATGGCCGTATCGAGATTTTCGCCTGCGCAAATGCGGTAGCTATCGGTTGCCACATCGGAATCGATACATACGGCACCTTGGGTTCCGGAGATTTTGAGGAAAAGGCGATTCTGATGGCCGCTGGACCAGCGTGTCGTGTGAATGGTGCCGAGTGCGCCGTTGGCAAACTCGACGCTCAACACGGCGGAATCGTTCGCATCTAAAACGTAATCGCCGATGCGGTCGCCGGGGGCTTTTGGGAAAGCCTTGAGGCGGCAACTCACGTTGGCGACTGCTCCCACGGGAAACGTCGCGAAGTCCACGATGTGAACGCCGACATCACCGAGAACGCCGTTACTTCCGTGCTTTTTGGAAAGGCGCCAGAGCCAGCCTTCGCTGGTTTTCCAATCGCCCCAGACCTTGCTTGCCAGCCAGCACTGCAAGTAGCTGGCTTCGACGTGAACCACTTCGCCAATGTCGCCGTTCTTGATCACCTGAGCCACCGACTGAATCGCTGACCAGTCGCGATAGGAAAAGTTCACCATATTGATTACGCCCGCTTTTTTCGCGGCTTCGGTCATGGCGACAGCGTCGGGGTGATTGAGCGCCAGCGGTTTTTCGCAGAGGACGTGTTTTCCGGCACCCAGCAAAGCAAGGGAGACCGGAGCGTGAAAAGCGTCGGGCGTGACAATCGTGACGGCATCGAACCCGTCGGCTTTGATTAAATCCTGCACATCGGTGAATTTGCCGATCACGTCGTGGTCCTTGGCGAACGCCTCGGCGCGCCCGGGGGCGACATCACAGACGGCCGTGATTTTGCATTCCGGAATGGAAAGAAACTGTTTGGCATGGACGCGTGCCATGCCGCCTGTGCCAACAATGGCGAGACGAACTTTTTTCATAAGACAGAGAGTGAAAGGGTAATCCGGGATTTAATCCATACGGATCCGGGCAAGAGACGGGCGATGCGTTGAGCCGATAAAAATCAGCGTTTATCGAGGCGCTTAGTGTAAGGCCCGTCCGCTTTTTTGAGGCTATAAAGGTCGCGGCGGTTGGAAAGCGTATTGCACGAGGTGAGCAAAAACGCTGTGAGCAATGCGAGGAGGGAAAGAGCTTTCATCCACTACGAATCCTACAGAAGTCGCCGAAGCTGTCAATGAACCCGCCGCGAAAATTTGAGGTAACGCCAAGTTGCGGAGTGTTTTGGCCGCAAAAATGGAGGCCACCCGGCGGAGAACCGGCAGCCCATCGTCAGGGCGAAAAATGTTTCAGGAAAAACTGCGCCGCCCCGTTTCGCTTGGTGTGCCGCATCTTTTTGCTTCAACCGTGCGGGGCTGTTCGTGCATGGTCTGGCCCCGATGAACCTCCCTCGGTATCTCCATGAACGGCAAGCGCTGGTGAACGTGGCGCTGGAAGCGGCCCTGCCTCCGGCGCGGACAAAACCCGCGACGATTCACAAGGCCATGCGCTATAGCATTTTTGCCGGAGGCAAACGGCTGCGGCCCATCCTTTGCATCGCTGCCGCCGAGGCTGCAGGCGGTTCGGCACGGAAGTCGCTGGAGTGCGCCTGCGCGGTGGAGTGTATCCACACGTATTCGCTGATTCATGACGACCTGCCGTGCATGGATGACGACGATTTTCGCCGGGGCAAACCGACTTCGCACAAGGTTTTCGGCGAAGGGATCGCGGTGCTTGCCGGGGACGCGCTGCTGACCCAGGCGTTTAGCATTCTCGCGGGCGTGGCACCTGTGAAACGTTACCCGCTTTCCTCGTTCATCACGGAACTCGCGACGGCTTCGGGCAGCCTGCGTCTGATCGCCGGTCAGGTTGCCGATCTCGAAGGGGAGGGGAAAAAGACGAGCGCCGCGCAACTCCAGTTTATCCACGAATGCAAGACGGCCGCGCTGCTCACGGCATCGGTTCGGCTCGGGGCGATGAGCGCGAATGCCAGCCCGGCAGAGTTGGAAAATCTGACGACTTTCGCCCGCGCACTGGGGTTGGCGTTTCAAGTCATCGACGACATCCTGGACGTGACGCAGACGAGTGAGAAACTCGGCAAGAGTGCGGGCAAGGATGTCGCGGCGCAAAAGGCGACATATCCGTCCGTGCTCGGCATGGCAAAGGCGCAGAAGGAAGCGGCGCGGCTCACCGAGCTCGCGTTGTCCGCGCTGCAGCCGCTCGGAAAAAGTGCGGCGACGCTCGAAGCGATGGCGCATCATCTCCTCGCCCGCGAGTCATAATTTAGTCATTCACGATTCGTATTTTTTCTCCGAACCCGTAAGCTTGCCATCATGACCGCAAAAAACGTCCCTCTCGCCGGATGGCACAATAACCTCGAAATCCAGAACGACCACGCGGCGGTGGTGATTAGTCTGGACGTCGGCCCCCGAATTCTCAGCTATCACACCGCGCACGGTTCGAACGTGTTCAAAAACTTCCCCGACCAGCTTGGTAAGAGCGGGGAAGCCGAATGGATGATCCGCGGCGGGCACCGTCTCTGGATCGCGCCCGAGCAGGAAATCCTGAGCTATCTGCCGGACAACGATCCGGTGAAACACGAACTGCTTCCTCCGAACGGCGTGCGGTTGATCAACGACGGGTGCAATCCATTCCATGTGCGCAAGGAGCTCACCGTCTCGCTGGCGGAGGATTCCTCGGAGGTGACAGTGCAGCACCGGGCGATCAACGAGGGTAGCGAGCCGATCGAGATCGCGACATGGGGTCTTAGCGTGATGACGCCGGGCGGCATGGCCATTATCCCGCAACCGCCGCTGGGCAGTCATCCGCAGGATCTGCTTCCGAACCGCAACATCGTGCTGTGGCCTTACACCGACCTGAGCGACGGGCGTTACCGGATCGGACGTCACTTCATCACGTTGACGCAGGGCGGGGGGCATTTTCCGACGAAGATCGGACTGGCGCACCGGATGAAATGGGTGGCCTACCTGACCAAGGACGCGTTGTTTGTGAAAACGTTCGACTACGTGGAGGGCGAAAAATATCCCGATCTCGGCTGCAACTTCGAGACGTTTGCGAATCACGAAATGCTTGAGGTGGAATCGCTCAGCCCCCTCCGCGCCTTGCTTCCGGGGCAGGCGGTGGAGCACACGGAGAAATGGTATTTGCTCGGCGGCATCTCGAAACCGCACTCGCTGCACGAGGATGAACTTGAAGAATGGATCGAGCCGCTGCTTGCGCAGTTGGGTATTGCGTGAATTCGCTGCGCATAGCGTGATTGGGGGTAGCGCGGGCTTTCCAGTCCGCGACTTCCGGCATCCTGCCGGATGGGCTCTGGCGATGCGTCGGCAGGATGCCGACTGATGCGAGCAGGAAGCCCGCGCTCCCTGCGCCCACGGGCGCACAATAACAATCGGGTGAAAGTCCCGATCCGAGAGGAAACTGACTCTCGGTAGCTGAAGGTAACTGCGTCATCGAGAGATGGGGTGGGAAGCAACTGGAACAGACCAAACGCAACCCGTTACTACGTTTGAAATACCACGACTCCATCACCGGTGCCGTCGCCGACCTCGGCGGCAAACCGGATGAGATCAGTAAGGTTTTCGCGGGATTACAAAAATATCTTTACGCCGAGAAGGTGGCGTAAACCCCCGTAAAGGCCGGAGCCACGAGCAAGAGTTTTTCTGCCACCAGAAGTGTTGGGATGGCGTGGGCAGGGCCCCTTCTCTTTGAGGGGAAATTAGTTCGGATGATTCAACCATTGAAGAAAACCATAAAAAATCGCGTCCGTATCGCTGCGAAACCGGTTACACTTCTCCTACGATGTGTAACCGGTTCCTCCGCCTTTTTGCTGTGCTGCTGTGCTGCGCTTCAGCTTTTTCCTTCTCGCACGCCTTCGAAGGGTCTGCCGCGTTGCCTTTTCAAAAAATCGAGGGCTGCGAGTGGATTGAGCACACGGGTAATGACGGCGATTCGTTCCATGTCCGGGCGAATGGCAAGGAGTTTATTTTCCGCCTCTACTTCGTCGATACACCCGAATCGGCTTCTGACAATCTTGTCGAATCCCGGATCGCGGATCAGGCCAAATATTTCGGTATCAACGAAGAGCAATCGCTCGAACTCGGCAAACAGGCCACCGCGTTTACCCGGCAGAAGTTATCTGGTCCATTCACCGTGTACACCCGTTGGAGAAACGCCCTCGGACGGAGTAAACTCCCGCGCTATTACGCATTTGTGGTGTTGGGCACGGAAGATCTTGCCCAGTCGCTTGTAAGCCACGGTCTCGCCCGTATCTACGGCACACGCACCCCGCTGCCCGATGGTTCGGACTCCCGTGCATTTCTGGAGAACCTCGGACGGATCGAAGCTGATGCCAAATCCCGGCAACTCGGAGGGTGGCATCAGTGACACGCAGGCTGTTGAAACGGAGTGGAGTTTAGCCGGGAGTGGTCATCTGGAATTTGAAGCGGGCGTCGTATTTGCCGCGGTTGTGTTTGCGGCAGCAGGCCAGGCAGGCCAAGGAGCGTTTCATTTTGCGATGGCGTGGAATGACGGTTTTGCAGCCGGGGCAGGCGTAGTGAAAACGGGGCGGACGTTGCGCGGTGCGGAGCGGGAGGTTGTGGCAACGTTTTTCGCCGGCGATGCCGAGGTCGGCGCATGCTTTTTTCCATTCCGGTCCGTGCGCGGAGATCCGGGTTTTTCCCGCACGGAAATGCGCGAGCAAATGGGCGAGTTCGTGGAGCATCGTGCGACGGAGTTCCTCCTCGCCGAAGCGGTCGAGTTGCGGGTTGAGCAGAATGACTTGGTTGCGATAGTTCGCGAGTCCGGCGGTGCTGCGCAGCCGGGTGTTCCAGCGGACCTTGACCAATGCCGCGAGCGCATCGGCACCGATGGTTTGTAAAAGTTCGCGCGCCTCGGCTTCGAGCGGGGCGGATTGGAGGACGCGAGGCGCGGGCTTTGGCGGCGGAGGAAGCGGGAACGGCTCCGGTTTGGCTTCGATTCGCGACGGCAGGGCGAACAAATCCAATTGCTCGTTCATGCCTTGAGACGATTCACCACGCGCGCGGTGGCGACAAGTGCGTGATCGATTTCGGCCTCAGTCGTGCCGTGCCCCAGAGAATAGCGCACCGTGGCTTGGGCGATTTCCGCCGGGATGCCCATGGCGAGGAGGACATGCGAAGGCATGATGGAACCGACCATGCACGCGGACCCGCTGGAGACGCAGACGCCTTCGAGATCGAGCGCCATGATGAGGCTCTCGCCGCTGAGTCCAGGGAATGAAACGTTGAGCGTGTTGGCCAGGGTCTGCGTGGTATGGCCGTTGCGAACGGCTTCAGGGCAATGGCCTGAGATGCCCTTCCAGAGTCGGTCGCGGAGCGATGCCTGGCGGGATTGTTCAGCTCCCATGTCGCGCAAAACGAATTCGGCGGCGACAGCGGTTCCGGCGATGGCCGCGACATTTTCGGTCCCGGGCCGGCGTTCGTTTTCGTGGAACCCGCCGAACTGGATTTTCTGAATCGAAACGCCCGCGCGCAGCCAAAGGACGCCGCAACCGGGCGGGCCATAAAATTTGTGGGCGGCGATGGAAATGGCGTCGGGCCCTTCCGTCGAAACGTGCACGGGTTGTTTCCCGAAAGTTTGCACCATGTCCGAATGAAACAGTGCGCCGTGTTGATGGCAGAGCTCCGCGATCTCGTCGATGGGCTGGAGCGTCCCCGATTCGTTGTTGGCGCTCATCACGGACACGACCGTGGTTCCGGGAATCAACGCGTCGTGAAGTGCGTCGAGGCGCAGAACGCCGTGTTCATCGACGGGTAGAAATTCGACTTCGAAGCCGTCTGCCGCAAGCGCCTCGGCCGCGTGGAGCACGGCATGGTGTTCGGCACGGCAGGTGAGAACGCGTTTGCCCTGCGCAGCGTTTTGCCGTGCGAGCCCGATTACTGCGAGGTTGTCGCTTTCCGTGCCGCTGCTGGTGAAAATGATTTCGTGGGGTTTTGCGCCGAGCAAACGGGCGATGCGGTCGCGGGCATCGTCGATGGCCGCACGTGTTTCGCGTCCTGCGGCATGGATGCTTGAAGGGTTGCCGTGGTGCCGTTCGAGGTAGGGCCGCATGGCCTCAAAAGCCTCGGGCGCAAGCGGCGTGGTTGCGTTGTAATCGAGATAGGTCATGGGCTGTACCCCACTAAATCTCCCAGTCGCCGCCGGGCACTTGGCCGTCTTGGTTTTTGGCCAGAATGGTCAGGCGTTTTTCCTCATAAAAAACGAGGGAACGCGGTTCGACGCTGTGGGTGAGGAAGACGTTGGCACCGATGGTTGTGCCCGCGCCGATCACGGTGTCGCCGCCCATGATTGTGGTGCCAGCGTAAATCGTGACGTTGTCCTCGATTTGCGGGTGGCGTTTTTTTCCTTTAAGCTGCTGGCCGCCTTTGAGCGAGCGGGCGATGAGCGAGACGCCTTGGTAGAGTTTGACGTGTTCGCCGATGACGCTCGTCTCCCCGATGACGACGCCCGTGCCGTGGTCGATAAAGAAGTGTTTGTGAATATGCGCTCCGGGATGGATGTCGATGCCTGTGCGGCTGTGCGCCCATTCGGTCATCATGCGAGGGATGAGCGGGATGGCGTGGCAGTACAGCATGTGGGCGCAGCGCTGGATGGCGATGGCTTCGAGGTAGGGATAGGCGAGGATGATCTCGTCGAAATTAGCCGCCGCCGGATCTCCTTGAAATGCGGCTTCAACGTCCGTGAGCAGCATCGCGCGGATGTGTGGCAGGGTGGAAAGAAACTGCCGGACGAACTCCGCCGCCTTGGCGTCGGGGCATTCGGGTTCGGTCCGGCGCAGACTTTTGCACACTTCCTCATGGAGCCTTGTGTCGATGCTTTGAACGCGGTGCGCGGTGACGCGGCGGAGGTGTTTGGAATGGATGGGTTCCTCGTCGTGGAAACCGGGGAAGAGAAGCTGGAGAAGATCTTCGCAGATCGTGGCAATGGCGCGTTTCGACGGCAGGTTCGAGCCGTCGATATTGTTGATGCCGCCGGTGAGGCAATAGGACTCGAGGACGGAGTCGATGATTTTGTCCAAGGTGTCCATGGATGATAGTTACGAGAGCGGAAGCGATTTGGTCGAGGGCAATTTGGAAGGCGGGGTGCCGCTGCCGCATTATGCAGCGCCGTCGGCGATTTCGCAGAGGTACGTCAGGCAATGGTGGCCGGTGCGTTTGGCGTAGGCTTCGGTGAATGCAGCGCGAATCGTTTCGGCCTGATCTTTGGCGACGAGAGAGACGGTTGCTCCGCCGAATCCGCCGCCGGTGAGGCGGGAGCCGAAAACGCCGCGCGTTTCGCGGGCGATAGCGACGAGGGCGTCGAGTTCGAGCGTGCTGTTTTCGAAGTGGTGAATGGAGCTTTCGTGCGAGTCAAACATCAACGCGCCGAATCCGGCGGCGTCACCGGAGCGGAGGAAATCGATGCCTGCGAAAACGCGTTCGTTTTCACCGATGACGTGTTTGGCGCGGCGATATTGGAGATCGGAAAGCCGATCCCGATAGGTTTCAAGCAGGGCGGAAGTTGCGTCGCGGAGAGCGCGAACCCCGAGGGTCTCCGCAGCGGCGAAGCATTGTTCGCGGCGCTCGTTGTACTCGCCGCCGACCAGGGCGTGTTTGACGCCGCTGTGCGTGACTATGAGGACGACGCCTTCGGGGAAGGGGATGTTTTCCACGGATTCCGCGCGGCAATCGAGGAAGATGGCGTGGTTGCGTTTGCCAAAAACCGACGAGACCTGGTCGAGCAGGCCGCAGTTGACGCCAGCGAATTCGTTCTCGGCCTGTTTGCAGAGTTTAGCCAATTCGAGCGACGAGATTTTCCAGCCGAACATTTTTTCGAGCAGGCGCGCGGTGGCGACTTCCAATGCGGCGGAACTGGAAAGTCCGGCGCCCAGCGGGAGGTCCGAGGAGATGTCGGCTTCGAAAGCGCCCACGGGAAAACCCGCCCTGCGAAAGACGTCCACGACGCCAAGGGGGTAGTTCGCCCAATCCGCCGTTGTTTGTTTTACAAACGTTGCGGACGGCACCTCGAGCGCAACATCGAGAGTGGCGGAGGCGAGGCGGATGATGTCGTCGGCGCGTTTTGAGCCCTGCATGGTGACGCCGAAGCCGATGGCTGCGGACAGGACGACTCCGTCGTTGTAGTCGGTGTGATTGCCAAGGAGTTCAACGCGTCCGGGAGCGTGGGATGTGATCATGGGAGTGGTGCGGGCCTGTTGGGACCAAACAGGCCGGACCAGTGTTTTAGCAAAGCGCAGAGCGATGCCTATTTTATTTTCGTGGTTGGAGAGCCGGCTTTGGACAGCCGCAATTCTGGCCGCAACCGGGCTTCTTCCTTTTTGCGGTGAACAACCACGCGAGGTACACGGTTGCGAAACCGACGACACCTCCCACGACGAGATATTCCAGAAATGCGCTCATAGAATCCGGCTCAGCAGTTGGTAAGTTCCCACGGAAGCGACCCAGGCCATCAGCGTCATGACGACAAACGATCCCCAGGCCCAGCGCCAACTGGTTTCGGCGGTCATCATGGCGATCGTTGCGCCGCACTGCATGCAGATGGCGAAAAATACCATCACGGCAACGGCGACGGGCAAGGTGAACACGGGTTGACCGGCACGCGAGCCGCCGGGCCAGATTTCGTTTCCGAGTTTGCTGCGCAGGGTGGCCGACTCCTCGTCCTCTTCGCCGCCCAGGTTGTAGATGATGCCGAGCGTGGAAATGACCACTTCACGGGCAGGAAAACTGGCGAGCACAGCGACGGTGATTTTCCAGTCGAACCCGGCGGGATCGAACACGGGCTGAATCCATTTACCGGTGCGACCAAGGTAACTTTGTTCGACGTAAGCTCCTGCGAGATGGACTTCGAAATTCTTGGCCAATTCGGATTCGGAATCTGTCAGAGCGGCTTCAATCTGTTCAGCAGACTGGCCTGTTTCGGCGACCGATTCCGTTACGAACGCGGAACGCACCGTGTTTTCCAAAGCTGCCGGACGCGGAAAATAGAGCAGCGACCAAATCACGATGGACATGGCGAGGATGATCGTTCCCGCATCGGTGATGAAGCGGCTTGCGCGATGCCAAAGCCGCCATGTGGTGTCGCGAACCGTGGGTCTGCGGTAGGGCGGCAGTTCCAGCACAAACGGTGGTGACGGTGCCTTGAGGACTTTCTTCTGCATCACCCACGAAACGGGCAGTGCTATGAGCGGTCCGAGCATGTGCATGGCAAAAAGTGTCGCCGCTGCCGCGATGCTGCCGTAGCGCGGTTCGATGAAGGCTCCGATCATCAGGACATAAACCGGCAATCGCGCCGAGCAGCTCATCAAGGGCGTGATGAGAATCGTGGTGAGGCGGGATTTCGGATCTTCAATGGTCCGGGTCGCCATGATCGCCGGAATCGCACAGGCAAATCCCGACATCAGCGGCACGAAACTTTTTCCGCTGAGTCCGCACCAGCTCAGGCTGCGGTCGATGAGAAACGCCCCGCGCGCGAGATAACCGCAGTCTTCGAGAAGCGCGATGAGTAGCGTGAGGATGAGGATTTGCGGGAGGAAAACCAAGACGGAGCCGATGCCGCCGATGATGCCGTCGCTCACGAGACTTTGCAGCATCGGGGTTACCGTGAGCCAGCCTCCCACCAGGTCCTGCACCCATCCGGTTCCTGCCTCGATGAGGTCCATGAGCGGTGAAGCGAGCGTGTAGACTGCTTGAAATACCCCGAACATGATGGCTGCGAAGAAGGCCAGTCCAAACACGGGATGCACAAAGGCTGCGTCGAGGCGTTCGGTCAGCCGTTCGGAAACAGCCCCGGTTTTTTCCGTGCAATCCTCGAGGGCGTTTTCAATTTGCGGAAAAAGGAGCACCGGTTCGGCGTTGGCCGGATGGTGTCCTCCGTTCAAAATGATGGTGTGCGCTTCCTCGAGGAGCTTTTTGCGCAACTCAGAATCGTTATCCAGATCGGATGGATGGTGGCTGGTGTCGAAAAGGAGTCGCTGAGCCTTGAATCGGCGAATGTGCGCGTTTTCTTCGCTGACGAGGCGTTGTTCCACCAGCGACATGGCTTGTTCAATTGGCTCTGGCCACCGGATGCCAGGCATGGTCAGGTTTTGTTCGTAAGCGCGGAGTATGGCTTTTTTGAGGGCATCGATTCCCACGCCTTTGTGCCCGACCGTTGGAATCACCGGGATGCCCAGTTTTTTCTCCAGGAGCGGTAAATCGAACTTCCATCCTTCCGCTGCGGCTTCATCGAAAAACTTCAGCGCCAGCACCATGGGGCGGTGTAGTGCGGCGGCCTGGAAAGCGGGCAGCAGCGAGCGTTGCAGTTTCGCGGCATCCACGACGCAGAGGATCACGTCGGGAATCGGCCCGATGTCAGGATGGCCTGCCAGGGCGCGCACGCTGATGTGTTCGTCGAGGGATAGCGCGTTGAGGCTGTACGTGCCGGGGAGATCGATCAGCGTGAATGGTGTGTCACCGATTTTACCACGGCCTTCCTTGCGTTCGACGGTGACGCCGGGGTAGTTGCCGACGCGCTGGCGAAGGCCGGTCAGGCGGTTGAAAAGCGAAGTCTTGCCGGTGTTCGGCTGACCGATCACCACGACGCGGAGTCCGTCGTGAGGCAGTTTTGGAGAGGAAACCCGAACTGCGGGATCAGCTAGGGGCATTGGGTGTTCACGACGACGCACGCGGCATCTTTGGTGCGAAGAGCGATTACTGAAGAGGCGGAGTGGATTTTTATGGGACCTGAGAGCGGGGCCTGTTGGCGGCGGACGAGCGGTTGGCCGGGAAGCAGTCCCATGGCCATGAGGCGCTGGGCCAGGGCAGGATCACCGGAAACACTGGCGAGCCGACCGGATTGCCCGGACTTGAGATGATCGAGAGACTTCATAAAAGGAATGAAAACCGCGCTAATTGAGACTGAAACTCTATATCATAACGCGGATGTCGCAAACGTTTTGTTCAACTATTTCTGGCCAGGGCGTTCTGTCGAATGGCGCACGATGGGATGGAGTCATCTCCGATTCGGCGCAATACAGCCCTGCTTTACCGGTGGGATAAATCTCCATCCACGGACGATGGCGCGGTCCATCTGGGTCGGGAATTCGGCCGGCAATACGCGGCAAGCGCCGCAGATACGGCAAGGCTGACTCAAACTCCTCGCCGAGTTCCAGACGCCACAGGCTCAGCGAAGCATCCTCGGAGGCCAGGCGATCCGGGTGAGACCGGGTTTTGCGCACAACGCCGACCCAAAAGCCAGTTCCTCGAGACCCCTACAAAAGACCTTTGGCCCTCTATCCTCGGGGCTTTCAGCCTCTAAACTCCTGTCCCCTTTTGCTCCGTCGCCGACAGCTCCACATTTCAGGGTTGAATTTTTCATAAAAAGGACGGATGCAACGTGTGCAACCATGTCCATCGACTTACAAGCCATTGATACCGACGCGCTGAAAGCCCGCATGGGCGAACTCCGGAGGTATCTTTGACCTCCCGCGACTAAAAGTTCGCCTGGAGGAATGTGAGTCGGCGATGGGTGCGCCGGATTTCTGGAATAACAAGGAGCGCGCCCAGGTAATCATCGACGAAGTCTCCACGCTGCGAGGAAAGATCAATCCATTTCAGGAAACCGAACGGAGCGTCGAGGATCTGCTCGCGTTGCGCAGTCTCGCCGAGGAGGAGGACGACGACGATACGCGAGCAGAAGTGTTGAAGGAATACGACGCCACGTCCGAGGCCGTGGCTGCACTGGAACTTCGCAGCCTGCTCGCGGGCGAACACGATCGGAACAACGCGTTCGTAACGATCCATAGCGGTGCGGGTGGCACGGAATCCTGCGATTGGGCGGATATGCTGCTGCGGATGTATCAGCGTTGGATCGAGAGGCACGGGTTCACGAGCGAAATGATCGACATCCAGATGGGCGAAGAAGCGGGGATCAAGTCCGCAACGATCCAGGTGAAAGGCGAGTTTGCCTACGGCTATCTCCAGACCGAGCGTGGCGTGCACCGGTTGGTGCGCATTTCACCGTTCGACTCTAACAAACGGCGGCACACGTCGTTCGCGAGTCTTGATGTCGTGCCGGAGTTTCCGGAGTCCGCGCCCATCACGATCAATGATGTGGACCTCCGCACCGACACCTACCGCAGCGGCGGCAAAGGCGGCCAGAACGTTAATAAAGTGGAGACCGCCGTGCGCATCACGCATATCCCGACCGGCATCGTCGTGGCCTGCCAGGCCGAACGCAGCCAGGGCCGCAACCGCGAACTCGCGATGCGCATGCTTGCAGCGAAACTCTACCAACTCGAACAGGACCGCAAACGCAGCGAGATCGACCGGCAGTATTCCGAGAAAGGGGAGGTCGCTTTCGGCAGCCAGATCCGCAGTTACGTTTTCCAGCCCTACCAGATGGTGAAAGATCATCGCACCGGCGTGGAAACCAGCGGTGTGCAGGCCGTGATGGACGGCGACATCGACGTGTTCATCCACGGTAAACTCAAAGGGCTCGTAAACAAAAAAGGCGCAGCCGACGATCTTGAATAAAGCCGGAGCGGGGAACACGCTGCCGCTTGCGCCCGCATGAAACGCATCCTCGTTTTCAACAACTACCCGCTCGACGAAGTCGGCGAGGAAGTGCGGCGCGGCGAAAAACCGCGGCACCATCTTTACGGCGTGGACGATCTCGAGGCGGCAGGCTTTGCGGTCACGTTGGCAAAAGCTGAGGGC
>Ga0105046_10007233_pt1 | contig 17501 bp, 11 predicted proteins | sample MAT03_FD_78385 | JGI IMG/M metagenome (GOLD analysis project Ga0105046, IMG submission 78385) | Freshwater microbial communities from Lake Fryxell liftoff mats and glacier meltwater in Antarctica - MAT-03 (megahit assembly) | ecosystem: Environmental > Aquatic > Freshwater > Ice > Liftoff...
AAAATCCCCCTATCTTCCCAAACCCCCCTCAACCCCATTTCCCACAACCCTTTCAGCCCTTCTCCCATTCACTAACTTTTATCCAATGCTTAGTGAAACATAAAGAACAGATTTCGACAGAGAATAACACTAACAATTACACTAAACCTCTTTCAAAAGATTCTGGAAAACAGAATCCTGGGCGAAGCTGATGAAGAGAAGTTACAACCCATTCGCTGTTGCTCTAACTGCATTTTAAGAAGGGAGGTTTACTGCGGACGTTGCAGAAGATTACTGGCGATGCTGACATGGTGGTGGTCTAGACCTGTGGATACGAAGCTTTCTAAAATTGGCGATCGCTGCGCTCTGCGATTTTTGCCGAAGTCAATCGCGTCAATCAGGTCGCCGATGCCGATGAGCATACCCGACCCTGCGCCTCTCGATCGATGCTAAAGCGACAGTCAAGGTCGGAGACTTTGACCGGGGGGGGGGAATCGGGTCTCCATCCAAGCTGCTGACGATGACTTTACGCCCACTGACACGCTCACGCCGTTTGGCATTTTTCTGCCTCAAACCCACGACCTCTGGCTCACCTTAGTGAGTTCAAAACTGACAGCAGACTCAATTGTGGATTGTCTAGAGGACTGGTGGCAACAGGTTAAAGCCCAATTCCCCCAGATCCATCGCTGGGTCATCAATGTCGATAATGGCCCGGAAAATCATTCCCGACGCACCCAATTCATGCAGCAATTCCAAATTCAGAATGTTTATCTTGCACAGACAGAAGTGTAGAAATATGTATATGTCTCGCTTCTCCTTTTCAGTCAACATCACCCAATCTTTTCTCTAAGACGCAAACTTCCTCTGATTTGTCAAGTCTATAGAACAGCCCGAGCTTATTGAAACTAATCTCAATAAGAAACGCTGAAACACCCATATGGTGTCGAATTTGGAATTGCTGCAATTCATGGCCCGATTGGTTGACCTCGCCCAGCGAGCCCAGATCACCATTCAGTTGGCCTACTATCCCCCTTATTACAGCAAATATAATCCGGTGGAGCGCACCTTTGGCTGGCTTGAGCAGCACTGGCGAGGCAGCCTATTGGACTCGGTCCAGACGGTCATACGCTTTGCAGAATCTCTCTCATTCAAGGGCAAGCAGCCAACCGTCAACCTGGTCAATCAGACCTATAGTACAGGCGTCAAACTCACTTAGAAGGCGGAACTTGAAAAATCTCTTTGCCGGTTGCCAGGTCTAGAAAAGTGGTTCGTCGAAATCTGCCCAACTCTAGCCTAGCGGTCGGGTGACTTTTTTCTTAGATTACTCTTAACCAAAATTCGATCTATGACGCTAGTTTTCCCATTTCCAAATAGTTATAGCTTTAAAGAAATACTCGGATAGCCTTGAGCGATATCTTCGCACCATAGTCGGATGATTCTATCTACTTCAAAGGTTTTCACCGGTCTTGGTATTGCCTGAGACAAAGATTCCTTAAGCTTTTCGTGCTCGCGATCATCATCATCCGTAAAAAACTGGTGGGGATGCTCCTCGTAAAACCTAGTCAGAAGAATGGAATATTTCCATTGCTGCACCTCGCCACCTGAGAGGGTCAGAAAAAGGGCATAAAGCTTACCCTTTGGGGCAGGGTCGGCAGAAGTATTGACCTCGACCGAATGAGTCTGAATGGGTAAGATATTTCGCCAACTTTCTAACTGATTATGAGCTACCAGTACAAGCTTTTCGTTGGGTCGAATTTTTGAACTTTGGAAGGTTGCCAATGGATTTAGAGCTTCTTTGTTACGGCCTAAGAAGAGTTGGTAGGAGCCATTGGGTGCACCTAGAATAAATTGAGCCTCTTCTAAGGCTTCACCAAAACTTAAATCATACGGAACGATCTTGTGCTTCTCAATGTCGTCGCCATAGATTTGAAAACTCACCTGAAGGTCATCCATAGTAGAAATTTTTGTAAAACATAGAAGGACGAGAGAACACTGAATCGAAGGTCTATGCTTCAGGATTTTCTTCAGCATCGGATAATTTCTTGTTATCTATTAGCTCTGCTTCAAGCACGGGTTCATCTGTGGATTGAGATTCAATCTTGGGTAGATTTTGGGATGAACCTAACTGGGGAGAGGTACCGAGTTGCTCTAAAAGGTTGAAAAAACTGTCAGGTTCTAAGGCTGGCTGAGCAGCGATCGCCTTCAACTCATCCGCAGCATTCTGCAAAGACGGAACTGAAATATCTTTGACCAAATTCTCAATTTGTTGATCGAGGTGCTTCAGGTCATCTTGATAAGACTCTGGATCGGACTTGGTGATCAGGCTGGCTCGTTTCTCGTGAAGAAGTTTTAGCTCATTAGATTTGGCTTGGCGACTGCTCTTCATCATTTTAAGGTAAGTTTCATGCTGCTCTTTATCTGCGTCGGCTGAAGCAAGCACTTTATCCACTTCATTGCCTTTAAGGGTGTATAGCACTTCTTGGGATTTGCTTCTGAGTAAGGCTTGCCGATCTTCTTCGGGCGTAGAAAGTCGATGCAGGTTTTCTATACTCACTTCTAAGCCATACTGCCGTTTGACACTGGCACGCGCCCACTCATTAATTTTAATCTTCAGCGCATCAAGCTGCTTGGGCGCTAAATTGGCTGAGAGATGGGTTCCGAGCTGTGTCAACTGGTCGCGAACACCGCTTTCAATTGCCTGCCGAATCACATCAATGCCAGATAGTTCTCGTTCAATATCAAGGATGCGATCGCGCGTTTTTTTGAGTTCATCCTCATCATCATCAAAACGTTTTTCAATCCACTTACTGTAAACCGCTTTAAGTCGATCGCGTTCTTGTCGCAGGGGTTGCAGCAACCGCTGTAGGTCTTCAATCCGTTCTTGAAACAAATACCAACTATTCGCTTCAACGCCCAGAACCTGGAATTCAGCGAAGAACTTAACCACTTCTCCACCCGATGGGCGAATTTCAAACTCAAATCTACCAATTTTGCCGCGAAGTTCCTTAAACCGCTCAATAATATCGGTGTTTCTCTGCCGGGGAACAACATTGATAACTTTAGCGCCGAATGTCTTTTCAAGAAGCTCTGTAATCTTCTCCTCTAGCTCTTGCTTAACAGACTTTGTTTCTGGCTTCCCAGTCGTTTGATTGACAATCGGCTGACCTTTCTCATTAATTCCGGGATGGTAAAAACGCATGTAATACCGTTCGGGATCAACGTTATCGAGATGATCGCGGATTGTATTATGAATAGCAGCTTTCATTAGATCCTGAACATTGGTGTTGTGGTCTAAATAGGCTTCGATGACTTCAAAGTTTTTAATTCTCGCTGTAACTGCGGTGTTAAGCTTAACTTCAACATTTGCATCGCTTGTCCGATAGCGCTCCTCTTCAATTTCAATGGCAAAATCGCGCTTTAATTCATCATGTTTTAGGTCAGGGACAGAAACGATCTGTTCCACAGAAAAACCAATCTTAGATGCCGACTGCTGCATCTCTTTTTTGATTGCTTCGGAAACTATGTTGAATTTAGTTAAGACATCAATATATCGCTTTTGCAACAATTTTGGTTTGACAATCTTCTCCAACTCACTCTCGACCCAAACTCGCAACGGCATTTTTTCTTGCTCGTCTGCCAAACTTTCAGGTACCATTTTTCTAAACATTGCCAAGTTGCTGCGATCAGGCAACATTTGGACAATGTTTCTGACAGAGATGGGTTCTGAGTAGCCTTGTACTGTGCAGATCACAGGGTGGTCAATCTCAATAATTTTTTGAGGAACAACAGACGAAACATCATCACTATCAAGAGAGAGAAACCCAACCTTTCGCCCATATTCCTTCAGCGACAAGTTTAAGTAATTGAGCAATCCATCTCGCATGTTAGTCTTGAGTTCATAGCAAAATTGATCCAGTGTAACTTCGTTGAGAAGATACTCATTGATTTTTTTCTTAACAAATTTAGCAATGGAAAACTCATCTCTCTGTTGCGATCGCAAAACTGCACTAACAATATTGTCTTCATCCGCAATGAGAATAGTGTGAAACTTTAACTTCAATTCAGTATCGTAATCTTTGACATGTACCGCCAGATCCGCATGTCTTTGCGAAGAGCCAATTTCAAATGGGATAAGTTTGTCTTGTTTATCTAGCACTAGCCGAAGCTCTAGGTGCAGGCCTGTCTCGAAGCTGGCTCTCTGCTGAATAAATTCTTTTAGATCTTGGGCTGTATCTGTATAGTGAGTAATAAATTCATCAGCGGTTTTCTGATCTATAAACCGTGCCACCCAGGTTTCCAGCCGTTGATTAATTTCTGAGGGCAGAGATTTGCTGCTGGAGAAGGTTTGGAGAACCCTTTGGCGATCGCCTAGGGAAAACCCTGCTTGATAGGTGATGACGATGCCAATGTCTCGTCCGGTGGCAATGCCTCGAATGGGAACCGTATGAGTTCCTTGAGCAATGTTGGAGGGGTCTTTAGTCTGGAAAATGATTTCTTCGACTGGGTTTCCTTCTGCCTCAATCCGCGTATCTAAAAGCAGGTTCAAGTAAGTTTTAGCATTGTTTTCTAACCGAGATTTAAGGCTGGCAAACTGACCGTCATAGTTATCTATAAATTTAGCCGTTTGGTCACCAACAAATTCATAGCTCCATTCTTTAATCTTTTCATCTAATGCCTCTTCAACTGAGATATGTTCGCTCAGTTCTTGAATAGCTTGATCACGATTTTTGGCATCCCGAAGTCTGGCGGTATAGGCAATGGTCACGCCCATGTTGCGATCGTTGGTAACGTCGTGGAATAGGACGATCAGGTTCTCGCGGACTGCGAGGGGTTGAGTTGCTCTAGCGGTCGAGATGAGATAGTACATGTAGCCCTTGTTGTCGGGTACGACTTGTACGTCTAGCCGTAGCCCAATATTTGCTGCTTGCTGCCGTAATTCTTGTTCAAGCCAGCGCAATTGGGTCACAAACTGATCAATAAATTCTGTTGCGCGATCACGGGTTAAGTCACGAATCCATCGTTCAATTCTTTTGTTGAGGTTTAGCCCTGGCAGATTGTCGCTGCACAGTCCTTCGATGAGCTGTCTTTCGTTGCCCGGTTCGCAGCTTGCCTGATACTTCACTAAAAGCCCTAGCTTGCGATCGGTGGCGTAGTCTTCGATGGTGATGGGTAAGTCTTTATAGGTTTCAATTTCGGTGGTGGAGACGTGATAGTACTCAATGTGGCTCCCGCCGATTAGGGGCTTTTTGTCGAGTATTTTTCTGTCGCGACGGTTGAAAAAGATGACTTTTTCGGATGGTGGCAGATTTTTAGGAACGTTGTTAATTAGTTTGGCAATTAGGATGAGAGGGGTGTCCTGGTTCATTTTTGACTCCTTGGATAGTTAGGGAATAGGGACGGAATAACTACGAGTTTTTGGGTTGAAGCTCTCTGAACATTCTTTTTAATTCTTTGACTAAACTCCGGCGAGCGGTAAATTGTTTTCTCTGCGCATATTCACCTCTTTGATCGCACTCTTCTGCTTCATCTAAGAATCCTTCCATTAGTTCTGTCCAATATTCAGAGAGTAATCTCTGCTCGGCTCGGTTGGTCACCAAAATAATCTGGCTAAGAAAAATCTTTGTGAATTCTTTTGCTGCAGGTTGTTGTGGTTCTGCCCCTTTCTGTAGACCATACAAAATGGCAAACCACTCAGAAACAATGAAACCCAACAGTTGAAAAGGCGTGATCTCGGCATCAACTAGGAGTGGTTCGATCGCCAATTGCTGTTCATTAGAATTGAAATAAAACAACCACCTTACAAGCAGATAGAGTCTGTTCTCACAGACTGACGGGGAAAGATCTGAAAAGGATTTAAACAAAACATATTCAGAAGGGAACTTTCCATAGTGACTAATGTCAAAGTTAAACATCGTCACGGTACAGTAGCCTATCAACAGCTCTAACGCTATTATGTGAGAGCTTTTATAATTATCATAAGGAAGTTCTTGATCAGGTAGCCAGGTCTGAAAAATCTCTAAGAAATCATAGAGATAAGCATAGGAATCTTCCTGAATCAGGATTAACTCAAGAACTTCGCTTATATCTTCTTTCAAATTTAGAGTAGGATCATCAACAACTTCTTGCAACCAATTCATCAGTTGCTCAACAGCATTTAAAATATTAAAAGACGATTCGGAACGTAAATGCCTATAGATTAGCCGTGCCATAACGGCGAATACACCCGCTTTATTGAATCGCAGTAATGCCCAGAAAAATTGGATCAATATAGATTCGGACTGAAATGGTTCAAGCGTAAGTTGAATTTTATAAATTAAATCAGCAAATCGATTGTAGAAGTTTTCGCTTCTTAAGTCAGGTGCTTTTCCAGCAACCTTGAGTAACCAGACTTTATTTTGGGCGATCGCATCGTATGCGAGTAGCTGAATGGCTCGTTCTGCAATAGCTTCAGAGTCATCGAACATGAGTTCTTCTACCCGCTGGAATTGGGCATCAATAAATAAAGGTTGTTCATCCTGAAAAAACCGAATTAGCTCTTCTCGCGTATTAGGATTTACAAAAGCAATGACTGGCGCACCGTTTTCTCGACAGGCTTTGAGAGTACAGTTCTTTAAGTAGCGATTGTCTTGGTAAAAACTATCTTGCCAACGCTTGTTTAGATCTATCTGAGTAATTTGTGTCCGGGGAGATGATTTTTCTTTAGAAGACTCTTCTTGATTCTTTTGGTCTTCTGCCTCGGATGACAGCCGAGTTTCAACTGAACCTGTGCGCCCTTTCAAAAATACAGAAACGACTGCTCGGAAGTCAGCCGGCGATAACTCTTCAAAAAATGTAGCGGTGTACAAAACGGTATTAGTAATGGCATCATCAGCCAATTCGCTAATTCGGTAGAGCATATCAACCGAAGGTGCTGGTTCACTATGATTGCCGTCAGCTTCGCGTTGCTCTAGTTCATGAACAATCTGTCGCAGTTCTTTCTTTAAGTTATCGCGCTCGGCGTTACAAGCATCCCTTTTTAACTCGCGATCTTTTAGTACTCTTCTCAGTATCCGTTCTTGGTTAAAATCTGCTCTCTCAATTTGCTCATAAATATCTGCGCATTCATCGCTCAACCGACTCTCTCGGTCATCAAGTTTTCCAATATACTCCCGAATCCATGCCTGCCGTTTCTTAAGCTGTTCCTTAGGCGAATCTTTGAAGGGGCGCTCTTGATCTTGGAGTTTGCCTCCCAAGTCTGTCGTAGCTTCAGGCTTGTTTCCCCTACCGAGTAGCTTGCGAATGCCTTTAGTGTCTGGTATGGAATTCAATCTCAAATGCTTCTCAAGAGTTTTTTTGTCGGAACTTTTTTTGACAGCAGACGTGGCGTTAGATTCTGCTCCGATTGGGGCCTTAATCTCCGGTTCTGGACTAGCAATCGTAGCAATCGCATCCGACACAGAATTATCTGGACTAGGATCTGGAGCTTCTGTAGAAGGTTTCGTTCCCTCTAAAGGTTCTGGCTGAGGCTCAGGGCTGGGCGGGGGCGTAGGTTCGTCTGACATAAAGATACCGATCTTAGGGTTTGGAGGGCAAGATCTGGGCGAGTGATCTGAAATTAGGAGGATTAGTGAAGCTGCGATTGCAGTTCTGCTAGCTTTATACGAAGTTGTCTTAACCTTGTTCTAGCTTCCTCTCGGTCTCGTTCCACTTTCTTTTGGCTAAGACCAAACTTAAGCTGTGCCTGTCCTGTAAGAGCGCGTTCAAGATCGTCTGCGATCGCGTCAAACTCGTCGGTCAGATGTTTTTCTCGTCGCTCTGCTGAGGCAATATCTTTTTGAATGATTTCAATTTCTCGATCGATGAATTCTTTCATGGGTGGTTGAGGATGGAGATCGAGGGGATGTAAACGCTCTTGAAGCTGAAGGTTTTGTTTGAAAATGGGTTGTAAGTGTTCTGGGAGCCTAGTGGGTTGAATATTCTCTGTTTGTTCAAGTTTGTGGAAAACTTCATTTATTTGTGCTTCAGAAGTACTGGGCTGCACAAGTTGAATCGCATTACAGCCAAAATGGTAGGACTGCTCAATCGATCGCCCTGCCCCTAACGCCGTATAAAAACCCCGTGCAAAGGCGATCGCGCTACTATCTTTAATGTCTTGCTGCATCCCAATTACAAACTGAACATGCTCAACGATTTTTTCGGCTTGCTTCTCGGTGTAACAGCTATTAAGCAATACACATTCGGTCTGAGAGAACAAGGAGAACAGCGTTGCTAATGCCTCTGTACCCACTACTTGCTCTTCACCTAATTCATTTTCTAAGATTAATCCTTCGCCGATCGCGTGTCCACAGAAATGAATGATGTGAGGCTTAAATTTGACCAGCAAGGGTTGCAGATCTTCTGGACGGACGCCATGGACTTGATGGATCTCTATTTGATTACGGTGCTGCGATCGATCGATCGCTTCTATAATTGAACGAATTTCATGATCTAACTTCAGATCATGCTTTGGATTGGAAGATAAGATTAGGACTCTTTTCATGATTTACATCTGCTATGGTGGCGCATTCCCTAATACAATAGGCTCTCATCGGGTTAGCATCTGGTCGTAGATCATGCGTGAAACTTTCGGGAAAATATCCCAATCATTGGCAAACTCCTTTCCTTCACTAAGAATCACCAAAATATATCGGCTTTTGCCATCTGGTGTGGCAATAATAGCTGCATCTCCTCGGCTGTCAGAAGTCCACCCCACTTTGGAAGCAAAGGATGTATCAACAGGAAGATACTCGCCCAAGAAACCTTTAATTGAGTTATACTCAATATCCTGCCATGCATCAGGATACAGATCTCTTTGAAGATGTAACTTCATTTTTTGGCTATAGGTTTTAGAAACGGCTTTATCCGTATCGATTTCATATAATAGTCGGGCAGCATTATAAGTAGTTAGGTAGTTCCGAAACGGGGCTGGGGATTTACTATTTATCTGGCGCATTTGTAAATCCCTGCCAAAGGGAGCTTTAATATCTAAATATGGAATTGGGAAGTTTTTCTGAGTAATATTAATATTCTGATATCCAGCATTCTCGAAGAATTTGTTAATCCAGAGCCGCTTATTTATCCAAACTTGTAGATCAACAGGAGATAATTCTTCACCTGAACTTGTAAGCGTAAGCTGATCTACAACTCGACTTGCAGGTTCATTATCAGACTTTTGAATCATCTTATAAACATCAGATTCAGGTACTGTTCCATCTGCTAACAATCCTGAAGCATACTGACCATATAAAGCCACCATCCAGAACAACTTGGGAACACTGGCTGGGAACCTAGGTGACTGATCTTGGTATCCTGCATAAGAATATGAAGGATCATTCAAGTCCACAAGGCTGATAGATAAACGTTGTTCTGAAAGCCCACGACGCTGGATAAAATCAACTGCATTATCGACTATTTTTTGAAGTTTCTGATTACTTTTGAAGGGTGGATTCTCTTTAACGTTGTAACTTCCTTCTGGTACGACAATTTGAGGAGCTTGATTGCTAGCAGTTGGTGAAGCGGCTGTTGCTCTTGAGAGTAGAAATTTTATTTCATGCGCCTTATTTTCTTTGTCCGGTTTAGTACGTAGTTGATAAGTTTCAGCTAACAGACTAATTTTATTCGCACCGCTAAAAGTCCGAGAAGCGCTAGAGGGTTGTACAAGAATAACTTGTACATCTGTTTCTACAGTTAGCTCTTGCCCAACTGCACCTATCAACGAAAAACATTGAGGTTCATCAAATAGTTTTTCAGTCTGGATCGTTCCAGAAACTAAATTTAGCTGTAAGCAACCTATGTCAGGCTTTCTACCTAATAGAGAAGAAAGGAATGAGTGATTATTATCCCGCCCTGTCGCTAATATCAACATGACTAGAGAGCTAGACACCATTAAGGCAAATGCTCCAGCCCTTAGCTTACTTATTCCTTCTTTTCTTGCTTGCATATCGCTAACCAATATTTTAGGGTAGATAACCTAGGCTCTTTAGAAATCAGTATGCTGGAAAAAATGCATTCAACGGATTTACAAGGCTTTTAGCCTTCTGGACAATCCTTACCTGTTCATGGAGAACATTTGCATATGGAATCCTAAAGAGCCATAACCTATATCGCTCTAATATGTTCAATTGCTTCGATAGTCATATATCTTCCATTGCCCATTTTCTTGCTGAAAATAGTAGATAAAATTCTTGGTTGATGAGCCTGATTGAGCTTGATCAATTCCATTTCGCCCCTGAAGCGTTCGATCTTCATAGATGGTGACTTCTAAAGAGGGTTGATTGCCTGAGTTAGAAAAGTATCGAGAGTCGGTAACTTTTACTGAATCATAGCGGTAGTAAGAACCGTTGTTTTGCAGCCAGTCTATTGAGCCTCCAGACTTGGTGATGTCGATATACAGAGGTCCTGTTGTGTATTGCGATGCCACACCGCGATCGAATGGGGCGGCAAAGATTTTTGATTTGGCATTTAACCAGTCGGCGACGAGCTGATTTGCCGTAGCTTGATCTAAAGAGCTACTTGCTGAAGGCTGGGAGGGTGAAATGGTTGTAGGCGATGCCTGAGGTACTTGAGATGGCTGAGATGAGGAAGAGACAGGGCTTGATGGTGAAACTTGTACGGTCGATAAGTCTCCAAAAGAAACATCTAGCTTGAATGTTTTAGCACCTTTAGGAACAGAGACTTGAAGCGTATATGAACCAGTTTTGGGAAGACTCCCTCCACTTAACACTTCTGTGTCAGGAGCAATGACCCAAACACAAATATCATCTTGCGTTTGATAGCTGAGCTTTTGCCCAGTGTTACCGCTGAAGGTGTAGCCAACATCTTTGCCAGCGCTGGCGTTCCTAGACAATGTTGATACTGTGTTACCGATAGAGACTGTCTCAACGTTTTTAGAATTAAGTGTGCCTGTTGGCTTATCAGAACAGCCATTGACGTTTGAAGGGCTATTTACTGCCCCTTGAGATACATTTGTGCAACTCCAAAGTAATAAAAAAGGAAGGTAGATAAGTTTTCTCATGGGATGTGTTTTACTCTTCTGTTTAGACAGGCTTGTTTTAACGCTGTACCATTGTTTTTTTGAGTCATTGATACACCGTGGTTGAGGTGCCAACTGTGGCTTCTTTGAGTTCAGAACGGACTAGGTTCGCAAAACTCTCTGCTCTTTCTTTGCTCGTAAAAGCTGCAACCTGAATAAATCTCTCTCCAGAGTCTTTAGACTTTTTCTGAAAAGCATCTGCACAGAAAAGTGAACGCGCTTTGTTTAGCTTTTCTTCTGTATTGGGTAGATTGACCGGATAAAACTTAGTAGGATAGGCGTTTGGATCGCTTGGCTTTTCGTCTCCGCAGACCGCTTTCGGAAAATCTGACCGAGCGAAAATTTGGGTGTTCTTTGAACTAGAACGCTCTTCTGAATTAGAGCTTGAGGAAGTGACTGGATTGCTGCCGTTACCTAAGCTCATCTGCAAATGAAAGGGCTTAGATCCTTGACGTGTCGCTATCTGCACTACGTATTTTCCTGTTTCATTCAACTCCGACCCTGTAAAGAGCTTGGTACTAGGCATATAGACCCAAACGCACAAATCGTTTTCTGACACGTTGTAAGAGAACGTTTCCTGAGCTTTAGCTTTAAAGGTGTAGCCCATGTGTTCTTTGTCACTAGCTGTCCCTGTTAGTTTGGTCGGTGTATTGCTTAAGACAACTGACCGAGTACGGTTAGCATCTAACGTACTAGCTGGCTTGGCAGGGCATTGGCTAGGCGTTGACGATGTTGTTGGAGTAGGTGACGAGTTTGTTGAGGACAACACAGAGCTACAGCCTGGAAGGAAGAGTAAAAATATGAGGGAATATCGTGGATTCATAATAATACGAAAGATTAGAGATATGGTTTTATCCGTCTTGTAGTTCTCTTTGCTTAAGTGATTTCGCCCAAAGATAAAACGGCAAAACCCCACCCGCACCGATCGCCACTAACACCACTGCCAAGATTTTCAACCGCACAGGCAACGGCACCGATCGCCCAAACACCGTCATGGTATAAGGCTGTTTAGCCGTCACTACAGGCTGAGTCTCAGGCATGTTCACCGTCACGCTCACATCATGTTTCGATCCCCGTTCAGGGTTCGGTTCAGTGTAGGTAATTTGGTATTCACCGAGTAGGGCATTGAGGAATAGCTTGAGACTGTCAGAGATCGCCACCGAATCTCCCGAAAACTCATGAACGCCACCCGTCAGCTCAGCAATTTCAGCCAACCGCTTTTCATCCACAAACTCCTCAGCCGGAATTTTTGTTTTCCCCTTCCCCTTCCCCTTCACATCATTGATATCCGCAACATCATTCCGGGTCGCATCATGACCCAGCTTATATTTTTGCCCCAACTGCTTAGGCGTCAATCCATAGCCCAGCGTATGCACAATTACTTGGTCTTTCCGTCGCAAAAGAGAACTCAACTCCTCAAAGTCTTTCTTCTCATTCAGCCCCGTGTGATAGCCATCGGACAATAGAATGATTGACAAACGCGACTGGGGCAGATCAGAATCTTTCGGAATCGTAAACCGAGGATCATCTCGGTTGGTTAAAAACCGATGCGCCACCTTGACGGGTTCATATAAATTGGTGGAAGCACAGGCAGTTTGTTCGGCTAGAAAGTCAAGATAGTTTTGCAGCTTAAAATCGCTGGCCGGGAAAAACCGATCCAACGCTTCGTCATCCACCTTAAACCCCGCACATTTCGCGCTCGACTCCCCAAACGGCACGATCGCCACCTGCGTATTCGGTCCACGGCTTGCCAGCGTTTTAGTAAACTCCCGAATCGCTCCGATCGCCCCTTCTAGCTTAGTTGTGCCCTTACTATCCAGCGCCTTCATGCTGCCGCTAAAGTCTAGCAGCACCACAATCCAAGCGGGCGGCGGCACCGTTTCTTCAGGGCTTAACCAATCTTGATAGTCAAACTCCAGCGGCTTCCCATCCACCGTTAGCTTAAAATCTTGCTCGGTCAAACCCATGGCGGGTTTACCCTTTTTATCATTAGCTTTAATACGGATAGTAATCTGATCCTCATCGGTGATCGTCGGAGTACCGACAATTTCTGCCGTTTGCGATCGGACGAGGCTGGCGCTACCCAAGTAGGTTGCCAACAGCACCCAACTAAGCTTGCGGATCGAGGAAGCGATTGTAGTAGACAAACCGGAAGAACTCTTTACCATTGCTAATTGCTCGATCGATAGAGTGGAAGGTTAAAACATGGTTGTGTCTAAGGCGAATGGGCTTGGCAGAAGTCAACGCTTCGCCGTTCACCTTAATCAACCTAAAATGCTCGGAATGGGGTTTTAGAACCGCTTCCCGGCTCTGAATTTCCAGTGCTGCAACATTCGATGGGATGCCTGGAATATGAATCAGCGATCCTTCGGCAGAACCAATAGTGACTTTGCCAGTGGCGGGGAGTTGAATGGAAAACCCTTCTTCAATTTGGGTGGCTTCGCCATCGCCTACAAATCGCAGCTTAGCGCCATCAATGGTGGGAACATTGGGCAATTGCGTTTGTTCACCATCATCAAACACTTCGGTATATTCAAAGCCGCCGCCTGCTCTGAGTGCTGCCATGTAGCTGGGGGAAGTGGAGCAGCTAAACACAAAGCCTAGGAATGCACCCAGAATGGCAAAGCCTACGGGGTCTTCAATGGCTCTGTATTCGCGGGGTAATTCGCCCAGCAGTTTTCGAACCAGTTCAAAAAAGATGGCGGCGGCTAAGGCAGCGGCGCATCCTGCCACAATGCTAGTTTTCAAGCGTTTGATAGATCGTTGGCGATCGCCCGCTTCGATACTGTGCCATCGCCAGCTCAGCCCTTCGGCAACGCCCACCGAACCGCCAATGAGCAGCCAGCCCAAGGTGCGGACTAATAAGGTTGGAATACGAACTTGGGGGAGGAAGACGATCTGGGAAATGCAGCCTGCGATTAAGCCGAACAGGAGTCCTAAACCGGCGGCGATCGCCAGGGGCAGGGGCAGAATTCTAAGGTTTAGCTTGGGGCGAGTGGGGTTGCTCAGAAAGATTTCGTTCATCACCATGCCTACGGAAAGGGAGATGGCAATGAAGGGAAATAGAACGATTTCTGGAACGGATTTGAGCAGACCTAAATCAGTTAGGAAGAACTGACCGAGGTTCCAGCCAATTAGGGCGGAGGTAATGCCTGCAAGCATGTATAAATATATTCTCATCCTTTTCCTCCAGTAGCAGGTTCTGATTGTTGTTGTGGATCACTATTCTTTAACTCATTGCCTTCTGTCGGTGGTAAAGAAGAAGGCGTGACCAGAACAGGACTAGGATTACCTAAATTTCCAGGTGGGGCTGAAGTTGCTTCTGGGGACTCAGCATCCTCAGGACATAATTTCTTCTCTTGCGCTTCTTTTAGAGTTATGATGCCTTTTGCAACATCACATTTAAGAGTTGTTTGTGTTTTCTGATTAAGGTTAATTACTCCATCTTTTTTAGGCAAATCAAGGCGATCTTGGTAGAGGTAAATACTCGCTATCCATCTACGTGCTAGATCAGTTTCCTTTTCATTAATTTCTGCGTTTGATTCTCTTTTACACTTCTGAGAAAGAAGTTCCTTTAAATCATCCTCTTTTAGCCTTAGTAGTTTGACTAGTTGAGTTAAAGACTGACTTTTAAGCTTTTCCTTAGAGAAGTCGTCAATAATTTTCCCAACAGCAACACAAGTTCCATCGCTTCCATAAAAATGATTAACCTTGCTCTCAGGTTTTCCATTGTTTGTGACAGAAACGCTTAGAAGCGTTTGAAAATCTGGTTTTTTTAGAAAAGACTCAACAGTTAAATCAGAGGAGACTTCAGCACCAAGATCTCTTTCCGAAGCATTATTTGTTGATATTCGTATGTTAGGAGGGAGATCAGCCGATGGTTTCTTGAGGCTTGACCAAATATCGAGAGCCATCCATCCACCTCCGCCCAAGATAAGAGGTATTAAAATAAATACGCCATAGCTATACAGAAAATACAAAACTTTTTCAGGCAGTGTTACTTCTTTCTCAACTTCCATTCCAAAGGCAACAGATTTCCCTCCTCCTCGTGGAAAAGCTTTAATAAAAACTTCATCCGGTACTTTTCCGATTGAAGTTTGATAGAAATAAGCAGAAATTTTAGAACATTCCATCGGCGAGATTCTCTCTGCCATACTTCTGAATAAAACAGCTAGCGGTTCATAGACACCTAGGTTGTATCCGCTCCTTAATGCTTTCCAAATGTCATCTCCGTAGCTCAATGTATTTTGAGACTGAGATCTTTTGCTAGTTGATTGTCTTATGCTAGTGAGATCTTGACCAATATTAGCCACCAGCTTGTGCTTACTCCAAAAGCTGCCTCTTACGATCAAAGACCAAGTTGCAGCATCTATTGGAACCTTACTCTTCATAACTTGAAGCAGTAGTTCCTCAACGCCTATTTTTATATGTTGCTCAAAGTTGCTTAGAAAATCTTTTGGAAACTGTTGGTAGAAAATACTTTGGAACTCTAGTGAAGTCTCACAATGATCACCTTGCTTCTTTGCACCAAGTTGGGGATTAAGCCAGATCAGGAATTCTGGTAATGCCTGAGGTACAATCAATGCCCGCAACGTCAACAAGCGCACCATCTGCGGACTAAACAGCTTCTGCTTCAGCGCCTTCCCAGCCCCCTGCCCATCAAAAACCTCCTGCCAATACGCCACCGTAATCTTCGGATTCGCCATCGCCTCCACAATCACCTGCACCGCATCCGGCTTCACCAACGACCCACTCGTCAAACTCTTAATCGCAGACTTAATCGCCTGCTCATCCCCCACAGGCTCCACGATCGCCAACGAAGTCATGGCGATCGCCTTCCGCAGCAATTCCCCCGCCCGCTCACTCGCCACCTGCACCACCGCAAAACGATGCGGCTGTTCCAACGCCTCCACATTCAACGCCCACGCCGCCAGATCACCCCCCTTCTGCACCGCCAACTGATTAATCGTCTGCAAACACCGAGGCATCCCCAACTGAATCTGACCTGGCGGCAAAATCACTGGCAATGCGCGATCGCTCTCCTCAGTCAACCAACGGCTCAAATCCACCTTAGGCTTAGCCGACCTTGGTGTGAAACGAATCTTCTGCACCGCCTCAAACGGATCAAAAACTGGAATACTCGGCGGCTGCTCCAACCAATCTAAAAGCTGCCAAAGATCCTCGGTGCCCTCACATAAAAAATAGCGATATGCCGAAAAAGGACGCTCATACTCATCTCGCCCCCGTGTTACAGTCGCCACTACCGACCAACCCGGCACAGAACCATCAGAGTTGTCCCCCAACACTACCCGCGCCACCAGCGCTGGATCATCGCTATACGCCCCCTCCGCCACCGCAAACTCCTTATTGCGGATCGATCGCTGCACCGCCTCCGGCACTTGCGGCAGAGTCAAATTCATAAACCGACCCGTAAAACCGCGCGAAATCCATCGCCCCTGCGAGTCCTTATCCGCCTTAATTCCGGTACTGAACTGATGTATTTGGATCATGTGCCTAATCCTTCTCTAAATCCTTGTGTCGATGACCTGTACATAACCAATAAATGGGCGCAACCAAACCAAACGGTCGCCACCGTCTCGGATCTTTCAACACCGATCGCATTCCAAACTGATCGCGATCAATCTTCTTAGAATTGGGTTCAGGAAACTGCGTCCCCAACATGCCAAACGCCGAGTTTGTAAAATAATCCACTGAACCCGACCCGATCGCCTCCCAAGCCTTCAGCTTCCGACAAACCTGCGGAAACCGCGCCTCCGCCAGATCCTTCGGCTTAAACCGACTGACCCACAAATCCGCCACCTCACACTTCGTCAACACCAGCGCAATCCGCCGCTTCGTCCCCCCAATATCCGACCGATCCAACGACACCAGCAGCCGATCAATGCCATTGGCATACTCCGCATCCCGCCGCCGCGCATTGCCATCCAGCAACAGCATTAGCCCCCCCGCCTGCGCACAATCCTCCAGATAATCCTCCAACTGCGGATCGCCCGCACGGTGCAGCACATCGCTAAAAAACTCCCCTGCGTAGTCTTTACAATTAATGTTTAAGGTCAATAAACTAGGCGTTGTTCCAGGCTTCAAATTTTTTAGTGAAAACTGTTGCCGCAGCACAATGCTCAGCGAATAATCCTTAATTTCATTAATATCCTCATCTAAAGCCGTCGGCTCCATCTGAAGCCCTTGCTCCAGGATCATTTGAGCCTTGGTGATCAGCTGTTCTCCATCCGTATTAATCGGCATAATCGTTTGCACAGGGCTATTCACATTTGCATTCGGCCAGCGTGCCAAAGCCGCCATATAAGTCGTTTTTCCCGAAGCACGATCGCCAATCACCCGCAGCGTTGCACTCTCCTGCAAATCCTCTTCCGGCTCCGGTTTCTCTAGTCTGTCTTTAAATAGTTTAAGGATCATAAGTGCTTCCCGGTGCTTAACCAATAAAGGGGAGAAA
>Ga0105046_10007236_pt1 | contig 17498 bp, 18 predicted proteins | sample MAT03_FD_78385 | JGI IMG/M metagenome (GOLD analysis project Ga0105046, IMG submission 78385) | Freshwater microbial communities from Lake Fryxell liftoff mats and glacier meltwater in Antarctica - MAT-03 (megahit assembly) | ecosystem: Environmental > Aquatic > Freshwater > Ice > Liftoff...
AAAAAAGAAGTCCGAAACTAATCAACTGTTTCGGACTTCTTTTTTTGATTAAACTAAAATATTTTATTCCAGTACTTTTACTTCTGTGCGCCTGTTTTGAGCTTTGCCTTCCTCCGTTTTATTACTTTCTACAGGAATACTCATCCCATATCCTTTAGCCTCCAGCCTTGCAGGATCAATTCCTTTAGATATCAAATAATTCATTACAGAAATAGCTCTGTCATTAGATAATTTTAAATTAGCGGCGGCAGTGCCAACGTTGTCTGTATGTCCACCAATTTCTATTCTTTCCTCAATCTTTCTTTGCAAATATGCCGTCAACTCATCTATTACGGTATAAGATTCAGGTTCAAGTGTGGCTTTACCGGTTTCAAAATTACAGTCTTGTAAAATAAATGTTTTTGAAGGCGAGAATTGAAAGGTGAGTATAAATGGTTTTTTATAAGATGCATTGGGCCCAGGATCAGGTACATCCATTACATCATAAGTGGTAGAATCCTTAAATCCCAGGATGTATATTTCATATTTGTCGCCTGCGGGTAACCGCACAGAAAATCTTCCCGTACTATCTGTAAGCCCCTGGTACTCCCTAAGATTGAGCTTACTTCTAAAAATCATTATCTCATGAGGCAACTCATTGTCTTTAAAATCGGTAACGGTTACATCTACCTGCACATCTTTTGCTATGGAGGCATTTTGCACAGTACCGGATTGAGCCTGCATTAGCGTGGAAAAACATAAACTAAAAACTAAAAGTGAAAATAATTTTATCATATCTGATTTTTCAGGGTCATTTAAAAGATTAATACAAGTTATAACTTTATCAGGCTACAGATATTGTGTAATACTAAAAATTTATCCCCTACAATTTTTGTTGTAGCTGAACAACCATTTGTTCCTTCCAGCTATTAAAGTCGCCCTGTATGATATGTACACGTGCCTGCTTTACCAGCCATATATAAAAAGCCAGATTATGAATACTGGCGATGGTAAGCCCCAGGTATTCCTTGCTCTTCATCAGGTGACGCAGGTAGGCTTTGCTGTAATAATTGCTCACTTCGCATTCAATACCATCATCCAGTACAGAAAAATCTTTCTCCCATTTTTTATTATCAATATTAATGACTCCTTTGGTAGTAAATAACATTGCATTCCTTCCATTACGGGTAGGCATTACACAATCAAACATATCAACGCCCATTGCAATGCATTCCAGAATATTCCATGGCGTACCCACACCCATCAGGTATCTTGGCCTGTCTTTAGGCAGATGATCGCAACAAAGGGCACATATTTCATACATAGTGTCAATAGGCTCTCCCACACTAAGCCCGCCAATAGCATTACCAGTAGCATTTTTAGATGCGATGTATTCGCAGGATTGTTTTCTAAGATCATGATGTACCCCACCCTGTACTATGGGAAACAGGTTTTGCGTATATCCATACTTATCATTGGTACTGTTGAATCGATCTAAACACCTGTTAAGCCAGCGATGCGTAAGTTCCATTGAAGTTTTGGCATAATTATATTCACTACCACCGGGAGGGCATTCATCAAAAGCCATAATAATATCCCCACCAATGGTACGCTGTATATCCATTACATTTTCGGGTGCAAATAGATGTTTGCTTCCGTCAATATGCGATTGAAAAATAACGCCTTCTTCTTTAATCTTCCTGGTTCCGGCCATAGAAAACACCTGGTAACCGCCACTATCTGTGAGAATGGGTTTATGCCAGCCATTAAATTGGTGAAGGCCTCCTGCTGCTTCCAAAACTTCCAGGCCGGGCCTCAGGTAAAGGTGATAAGTGTTTCCCAATATAATTTGTGCCTGCACATCATTTACCAATTGCTGCTGGCTCACTGCCTTTACACTGCCTACAGTGCCCACCGGCATAAAAATGGGTGTTTCTATTTGTCCGTGATCGGTGGTTATTAATCCTGCCCTGGCATTACTGCCCTTGTCTGTTGCTTTTAATTGAAAGTGTAGTGATGCCATTTTTTATTTTTAAAAGACGGCAAAGATAAAATTTAAAAGTTCGTCTTTAAAATCAATCATTCAATTGCGCTACAACAGGTATCACTTATTTTTGCATATATGGATTTACCAAAACTCTTCTTTGCACATTGGCAGCTTATGCTTTTTATATTGCTATGCCTCACCGCTTTTATTCAGATTTTTTATTACCTCTTTTTTTTTAGCAGGCTGGCATTTTACAAATCCAAACCAAAATCAAGTTCTCAAACACATGCAGTGAGCGCTATTATTTGCGCAAGGGATGAAGCCGAAAACCTGGCCAGGAATTTACCAGGTGTATTGGTTCAGAATTACAAAACCACCCACGAAGTAATTGTAGTGAATGATAACTCCTATGATGAAAGTAAATACATACTGGAAGAATTAAAGAAAGAATTCAGACAGATGCATGTAGTAGAACTTACCCAGGAAGCCAAGATGATACCAGGCAAAAAATTTCCCCTTAGCATTGGAATAAAAACTGCCAAACATGAGATCCTGCTTTTGACAGATGCCGACTGTGTTCCTGCATCTGAAAACTGGATTGACAGCATGCAAAATACATACGATAATGATACAGAAATTGTGCTGGGTTATGGAGCGTTTCATAAAAAGAAAGGAATGCTTAATAAATTAATCAGGTGGGAAACCTTTCACACAGCTTTACAATATATGAGTTTTGCCCAGGCAGGAATTCCATATATGGGAGTGGGCCGCAATTTATCTTATAAAAAAACAGTTTTCTTTCGGCACAAAGGTTTTTCTGCCCACAATCATTTGCCCGGTGGCGATGATGATCTTTTTATAAATGCAGCAGCAACTAAAATAAATACTAAAATTAATATTGATCCGGATAGCTTTACCCTAAGCAGCCCCGCGGCTACCTGGCAACAATGGTTTAACCAGAAAAAAAGGCATTACACTACTTCTAAATATTACAAACCATTACATAAATTTTTACTGGCATTATATGCAATTGTAAATTTTGTTTTTTATCCCCTTCTTATTTTAAGTGCGCTGTTCTATAGCTGGAAACTGAGCCTTGTGATTTTTGGCATAAAGCTAATCATCCAGGCAATTGTAAATGCAAAAGCCATGAATAAACTTGGTGAAAAAGACCTGTTGCCTTTATTATTATTTTTTGATTTATGGATGTTTTTTTACTACCTTTTATTTGCCCCGGCATTAATAAAAAAACCAAAGCAGTCCTGGAAGTAAATGCCCTAAATATTATCCCGATGATTATCAGTAACTGGCAATTAAAGGTAAGCGCAGCAGGTGCTGCAATTTCAACTTAAAAAAGTAATTTTCAAATATGGAAATAGTAAAAAAATATTTTTCGGATTTTACCCCGCAGCAGGAAACGCAACTGGCTGCATTAAAAGGGCTATATACAGAATGGAATGAAAAAATTAATGTAATTAGCCGCAAAGACATGGATAATTTTTACCTGCACCATGTATTACACTCATTAACCATTGCCACAAAATTTAATTTTAAAAAAGATATGCAGGTGATGGATCTTGGATGTGGCGGCGGGTTTCCGGGTGTACCACTGGCTATTTTTTTTCCTGAAACCTATTTTCATATGGTGGACAGTATTAATAAAAAGCTGTTGGTGATAGATGAAATTTCAGATGCAATTGGACTAACCAATATCAGCACTGAACATACCAGGGCAGAGGATATAAAAAATAACCAATTTGATGCAGTAGTATCCAGGGCGGTGGCACCTTTAAAAGATTTGTGGAATTGGAGCAAACCCCTGATCAGAAAAAATAAAATTAAGGAAGACGAAGAAGATCCAAATGGCCTTATCTGTTTAAAAGGAGGAGACCTTTCTAAAGAAATTTTTGAAAGTGGCTGCAAACCATTTGTTTGGGAGATAGATAAAATTTTTGATGAAGATTATTTTCACGATAAATACCTGTTGTATCAACCCGTGAAATAATCATACTACCACTTTGGCGTATTTTTTTATATAACAATTTATATCACATTTACAGTCATGAAAATTTCCGTTGCAATAGTAGAGGACAACCTCGATATCAGGAAGGCTTTAGAACAGATCATTAATATGACTGGAGGATTTGAATTGGTTTGCTCCTGTGAAAGTGGAGAAGATGCATTGATCAACCTCCCAATATTTGAACCCAATGTGGTTTTAATGGATATAAATCTGGGTGGTATTGATGGCATTGAAGTGGTAAGACAATTAAAAGTTACCTGCCCCGATATGTTGTTTATGATGTGTACAGTGTATGAGGAAGATGAAAAAATATTTGAAGCATTAAATGCGGGAGCCAGTGGATATATTATAAAAAAAACGGCCCCTTCCAAATTAATAGAAGCCATCAAAGAGTTATATGAAGGCGGGGCTCCCATGAGCAGCCAGATAGCCCGAAAAGTGGTGATGGCATTTCAACAAAAACCCGGCGGCATTACAAATGGGTCGCTTGATATTCTAACAAAAAGAGAATTAGAAATATTGGAAATGCTGGCCAATGGCATGGTGTACAAAGAGATTTCTGAAAAATTATTTATCAGTTCAGAAACAGTGCGTAAGCATGTGTACAATGTATACAATAAACTGCATGTAGGTAACAGGGTAGAAGCTGTAAACAAATATTTTGGCAGATGATTCCAATCACTGCTACAAAAAAAGAAAATGCCCCAATGATATGGGGCCTTTTCTTTTAACCTATTTTAAATTTTACCAGTTTAATTCTATCACATTATTTTTTCTGTTCACGTCTGCCATCCTTTTACTGGGATCTACTTCTACCCTTTTTAAATCAATCAATTTATTTTTAAATTCTATTACATAAGTCGGATGGGTCCATCTCCAGGGTTCATAAACTATTCTTTTTTCATTGGTATGCTCTGCCAGTTTTTCACCATACATAAGATTGAGTGGAATGTAGTGCATTTGTGTGGTACCATCTTTAAAGGTTAGCCGCAAATCTATTGGCATAGGCATATACCCGGTTCTTTTCAGTCTTATTTTAGACAGTCCGTTTTCTTCCCACAAACTGTCTATGCCATAATCAATGGTTTTGGTAGAGTTTACAAAATACATCTGGTACCAATCCAGTTGAATACCACTTACGTCTTCTGCAACTTTCATAAAATCATTTACATTAGGATGCTTAAAACGCCATTGCCTATAGTATTCCAGCAAAATTTTATCCCTTGCATCAGCTCCAATTATATAGCCTAATTGCTCCATAAACACTTCGCCTTTAGAATAAGCGGCAGACCCATAAGCAGCGTTGGTATTAAAATAATCTGCATGAGTTGTAAGCGGTTCTTCCAGTCCGCTTTGCACCAGGCTAAAATAACTATTGTATGCGCCACTGTGTGCTTGTGGCAATACGTTTTCTACCAGGTATCTCAGGTTTTCATTATCAGGTCTTTTTTTTAATGCATCTTCATAGATGCTTATATCGGGTCTGCCAGTATTAAACTGAGTTACAAGATTTTCAGCAAAGCTGGTAAAACCCTCGTCCATCCATGCATACAAACTTTCATTGGTACCCATTATCATTTGGTACCAGCTATGCATCCACTCATGAATGGCAGTTCCCAAAGATGGGGATGATATCAATGTAGCCATGGGATATTCCATACCACCATCGCCTCCATGTATAAATGAATATTGTGGATAAGGATATTTACCAAATTTTTTTTCAATAAATGGTAATACTTTAACTGCTGCATCTGCAACTTTTATCCATGCACTATCATTTTTTACATCACCTGGTTTATCATTATAAATTACATGAATTACCGGCCCGTTATTTATACTTCGGCTAATATGTTTATACTCCGGATCTGCAGCCCACACAAAATCATGAATATTATTACCCACGAAATGCCAACTACGTTTATCCTTAGTTGTTGGTTTTAATGCTGTACCTGCTTTATCATAACCCCAGCCAATTTCACTGGCATTAACCAGTAGTCCTGTAGCACCCAGTTTATAATTTTTTTCGATATTAATAGTTACATCAAAATCGCCCCATACGCCATAAAACTCCCTGGCCACATATTGGTTGGGATGCCATCCATCATTATCATACTCACACAATTTAGGATACCACTGGCTCATGCTGTAACGTACACCTGTAGCGGGATTATCTCTTCCACTTCTTCTCACCTGCATTGGAACCTGTGCCTCAAACTCCATATCCAGGATAACTTTAGAATTGGGTAAAATGGGTTTGGTAAGTTTTACTTCCAGTATGGTTTCATGGTATTTAAATGGCTGTGGTATGCCATTCATTTTAATGGATATTATTTCTTGATAACCTATCTCATCCTCTTTTAATTTTAAAATTCTATCTTTTACTCTTGTATCCCAATCAGGGCTCCCATTTATTATCGCTTTGCCCAGTTCCCTGCTGCGCACATCCATACTGCTGTTGGGTTGAAAAGCATTAAAATAAAGATGATAAAAAAGCCTGTTTAATTTATCGGGAGAGTTGTTGGTATACTCTAACTTTTGTTTGCCTGTAAACTTATTTGTATTTACGTCCATATTTATGTTCATATCATACTTAACCTTTTGTTGCCATCTGCCAGGCTGTGCCTGTGTAATAAGTATTAGGAATAGTGCAATAAGAAATAAGAAAGTTGACTTATTATTCATCTTGTTAATTTGTTTGAGTAAATTTCGACAAAAATAATGTTATGCAAAATAGAAAACTTATAAACGGCCATCCATTCATATCTTATACAAAAGAAACATATGGTGCAGATAAAATGATAGAAAGGTCTGCATCATTTTTAATGCATATGAACAAAAGAAGAACCTGCCGTGATTTTAGTGATAACCCAATACCCAGGGAAGTAATTGAAAATATTATTTTATCAGCATCTACCGCTCCAAGCGGTGCACACAAACAACCATGGACTTTTTGCGTGGTGGAGAACCCGGCCATCAAAAAACAATTACGGGAAGCTGCCGAAGCAGAAGAATACGAGAGCTATAACGGCCGCATGCCCGAAGAATGGAAGCAAGACTTGCTGCCACTTCAAACTGACTGGAAAAAAGAATTCCTGGAGATAGCTCCCTACCTTATCATCGTTTTTAAAAAAAGCTATGAGTTAGATGAAGCTGGCAATAAGCGCAATACTTATTATGCAAACGAAAGCTGTGGCATAGCATGTGGATTTTTACTGGCAGCCATACATCATGCAGGCCTGGCAGCGCTTACGCATACCCCCTCGCCCATGAATTTTTTAAGTAAAATTTTAAACCGCCCGGTAAATGAAAAACCTTATTTATTAATACCTGTTGGATATGCCGCAGATGAATGTTGGGTGCCGGATATAAAAAGAAAAGTACTGAAAGATGTTGCAATATTTTTTTAAGAGACTTTACCTTCTACTACAATCACAATTTCGCCCTTCACAGGTTTGGCATTAAAATGATCATGTACTTGCTGCAAAGTGCCTCTTTTATTTTCTTCAAATTTTTTGGTTAGTTCCCTGCTAACGCAGCATTGCCTTTCGGTACCAAAATATTGGATGAAATCTACAAGTGTTTTTAAAAGGCGCATGGGACTTTCGTAAAATACCATCGTACGTTCTTCTACTGCCATCTTTTTTAAAAAAGTTTGCCGGCCTTTTTTTAATGGAAGAAATCCTTCAAAACAAAAACTGTTAATAGGCAGACCGCTGTTTACAAGCGCCGGAACGAAAGCTGTAGCACCAGGCAAACATTCTACTCTAATTTCATGTTTTACACATTCTCTTACCAGCAAAAAAGCAGGATCGCTTATACCCGGGGTACCTGCATCTGTAAGCAATGCAATTGTTTTTCCTGCAGCCATCTGGTCGGCAAGATGAGATACAATCTTATGTTCGTTGTGCTGATGATAAGGCGAAACCGGTTTGTGAATATTATAATGATTTAGCAACACAGAAGAAGTGCGGGTATCTTCGGCCAGTATGAGATCTACACTTTTTAAAACCTCTATGGCCCTAAAAGTCATATCAGCAAGGTTGCCTATAGGAGTGGGAATAATGTAGAGCATATAGCTGTAAGTTATTGCTGTTAGCTGTAAGTAAATGCAACTCTTATAAAGCTAACTGCTGATGGCTAAAAACATGTGACTGGTTTTTAATTGACAGTTACTTCAAACATTTCCATAACCGGGTTAGCCAATAATTTTTTGGCTGCTTCTGTAGCAATTTCTGTTGCTTGTTCTTTGTTATCAGCTTCAATCTGCAGGTCAATATGTTTACCAATTCTTACATCAGCCACTTTAGTTATTTCTAAATTTTGCAATCCACCCAATACGGCTTTACCCTGTGGGTCTAACAAATCTTTTAAAGGCATTACTTTAACCTGTGCAGTAAATAACATAATTATTTGTTTTTGAAAAGCAAAGATAAAATAATGTACCCTATAAAAATGACCGGAACAGATAACCATTGAAATAATGCAACAGCCACCAATGAAAATACCACAAGGATGATTTTAGGAAGGTTATTTTTTAGTGATTTATCAGAAAACTTCAATGCCATCAATGGCAACTTACTGATCATTAACCAGCTTACCAGTGCAATAAGACCATACAACAACCACTTATTCAATAAAAGATTAATAATAGTTTCGTTACTGCTTTGCCAGTAAATCATTGGCAGCGATGCAATCAATAAACCCACAGCAGGGATGGGCACACCTTTAAAACCCAATTGCTGACTTTTATCTAAATTAAACCTTGCCAACCTGTAAGCACCTGCTACAGCAATTAACAATGCGGGGGCCAGCCAAAGAACAGATATGTCTATTCCGTTTTCTTCTCTTGCAAAACTCATTCTTAAAAACTGGTAAACAATCAGGGAAGGTGCCACTCCAAAACTTACGAGGTCAGCCAATGAGTCAAGTTGTTTTCCCATTTCTGAGGAAGCATTAAATAACCTGGCCACAAAACCATCTAAAAAATCTACTACCGCTGCTATAGCAATGAAAAGGGATGCCATCCATATTTTTTCCGGAATATCAATGTATTGAGAACCTTCTGCTGTGTATTGAATGGCAATGCCATTTTGCAAAATGCAAATGATTGCAAGGCATCCAAAAACAAGATTAAGCAGCGTGAAAATATTTGGTATTTGTTTCATAAAACCCCAACCCCTAAAAGGGCTTTTAATTTAAAATAATTGTTACAACTTTTTTTAAACAGATCGTTGACTTTAATCTATTTAAAAAATTTAAGGCTTGTTTTATTAAGCCAGGTTAGCGGGATTTCATCAACGCTTCTATTTCATCAACGGTAATAGGAATATTTTTCATCAAATCTTTACTACCATTTTTTGTTATCCAGAAATTATTTTCAATACGAATACCCATTTGCTCTTCTTCTATATAAATACCTGGTTCAATGGTAAAAACCATACCTGCTTTAATAGGTTCTGTTCTTGTACCAAGGTCGTGTACGTCAATTCCCAGGTGATGGGAAATTCCATGATAAAGGTATTTTCTGTAAGCCCTGTTTTCAGGATCCTCGTTTTTTATATCCGACTTTTTAAGCAACCCTATTTTTTGAAAAACAAGCGTGGCTTCATCCCCTACTTTTTCTGTATAATCAATAATACTAATACCGGGTTTTAAAATACTGGCAGCATAATGATGCAGGTGAAGACATGCATTGTAAACGGTTTTTTGCCTGCGTCCAAATTTTCCATTAACTGGTATGGTCCTGCTCAAGTCGGCGCAGTAATTTCCATATTCTGCACCAAAATCCATTAGTATCAATTCGCCATCTTTACATTCCTGGTTGTTTTCTACATAATGCAGTGTGCGTGCCCTGTCGCCACTGGCAATGATTGAACCATAAGCCGGACCTGTACCACGCTGCATTAGAAAAGAATGATAAATTTCAGCTTCAATTTCATACTCCATTACCCCGGGTTTTATAAACTGCAATAAGCGTCTGAATGTATTATCAGTAATATCAATCGCCTTTTGCATCACCTCTATTTCTAAAGGGGTCTTTATGGCCCGGAGATCTTTTAAAATACGGGCGCTGCGTTTGTATGGGTGCAGGGGGTAACGTTGTTTCATCATTTCTGCAAACCTGTAATCCCTTACCTGAACGAGGTTTGATTTTCTGTCATTTTCATTACTGTTCAGATAAATTATGTCGGACCAGTGAATCCAAGGTTGTATCATTGCATCTATTGAATCTAACCATACAATAGTTGATATGCCGGAAATGGCTGTTGCCTCATTTGTACGAAGCCTGTGACCATCCCATTTTTCTTTCATTTCATTTGGCCTCACCAGCACCAGCACCTCCCTGTATTTAGTATCCGGATTATCTGGAAATAATACTAACATGCTTTCTTCCTGCTCAATGCCCGTGAGCCAAAAAAGGTCTGAATTCTGTTTAAACTTATATAGTTGATCAGCATTGGTAGGTAATTCGTCGTTGCTATTAAAAATAGCGATGGCATTTTTATCCATCCTGTCTGTAAAGCGTTTACGATTCTGAACAAAAATGCCGGAATTGAGCGGAAGATATTTCATGAAAATAATTTTGAAAATGAAAACATCGTTTATAAGCTGTGAGTAATCTGATTTGCAATATACGTTTTATAAATTTTTTAATTTCTGCTTACAATCACATAAAAAATAATATTTTAAAAATTTACAACATTTAAGAGAACCACTTAAATCTATAACCGTTTTTAAAAAAAAGGCAATACTGCAAGATATTTGCAAAAAAAAACAATTTATACTTAAAAAATTAAACGCTCTCTATAGAAGTGAGCGCATTTTTATAAAAAAATGATCCCCTACCTTTACCCCCTAATCAAAAAGCTTGCTATGTCAGTATCTACGATGCTTGAAGCCCCTATAAAGGCTTTGGGTGAAATGGGTTTATCTAATACCCATCACATCCACTATCAATTAACCCCTACCGAACTAAGTGAACAAACCTTAAAAAGAGGCGAAGGTGTTTTAAACGATACCGGAGCCCTGGTAATTAAAACCGGCCAATTTACCGGTAGAAGTCCCAAAGACAAGTTTACAGTAAAGGATGAATTAACTGCTGATACGGTAGACTGGAACGACTTTAATATCCCGATAGAAGAAAAATATTTTTTTCAGTTAAAAGATAAAATGCTGAAATATTTATCGGATAAAGAAATTTGGGTGAGGGATTGTTTTGCGTGTGCAGATGAAAAATTTCTATTAAGCCTTAGGGTAATTAATGAAAATCCTGCTCACAACCTTTTTTGTTACAATATGTTCATGAGACCATTGGAACAACAATTGGAAACTTTTTCTCCTCAATGGCATGTGATCCAGGCTCCGGGCTTTAAAGCCAACCCATCTGAAGATGGTACCCGTGCAGAAAATTTTGCCATCCTTAGTTTTAAACATAAAACCATTTTAATTGGTGGCACTGGTTATACAGGAGAAATAAAAAAAGGGATTTTTACCATGCTCAATTTTGTTCTTCCCGTACGGGCCAATGTATTAAGCATGCATTGTAGTGCCAACATGGGCAATGATGGTGATACTGCCATCTTCTTTGGTTTGAGTGGTACCGGCAAAACTACATTGAGTGCAGATCCTAACAGAAAATTGATTGGAGATGATGAACATGGCTGGACAGATGATGTAGTATTTAATTTTGAAGGTGGTTGTTATGCAAAAACAATCGACTTGAGTGAAGAAAAAGAGCCGGAAATTTTTCAATCCATCAGACCCGGAGCTTTGGTAGAAAACACCACTTTTTTTGAAGGTTCCAATAAAATAGATTTTAGCAGTAAGGATATTACAGAAAATACAAGGGTAAGTTATCCTTTGAATTTTATAAGTAATGCATTGGAACCCTCTATTGGAAAAACACCAAAAAATATATTCTTTTTAACTGCCGATGCATATGGCATCCTGCCTCCCATTAGTAAATTAAGCCCAGGGCAGGCCATGTACCAGTTCATTAGCGGATATACTGCAAAAGTTGCCGGAACGGAAGCAGGCGTAACAGAACCAAAAGCCACATTTAGTGCATGCTTTGGCGCTCCATTCTTGCCATTACATCCGGGTAAATATGCAGCTATGCTGGGAGAAAAAATGAAAGAGCATAATGTAAATGTATGGATGATTAATACAGGCTGGAGTGGAGGCCCTTATGGTATAGGCCATCGGATGAAACTGGGTTTTACCAGGGCCATGATTACAGCGGCACTGGAAGGGAAATTAGACAATGTAGAATATGTTGCACACAGAACATTTGGCATGATGATGCCGAAAGAATGTCCTAATGTTCCATCCGAATTATTAAGTCCCAGGCATGCATGGGCCGATGAAAATGAATACGACAAAAAAGCAAAAGAACTGGCTGCGATGTTTGTAAAGAATTTTGAAAAATATGCAAGCGGAGTTAATGAAGAAATTTTAGCAGCGGCACCAACCATTTAAAAGTTTAAAGCGTTTAATCAATAACGATTGAGGCTCCGATATTATCGGAGCCTCAATCGTTATAATTACTTTTAATACCGGATGAAAAATATAGTGCAGTAAAAATTATCTGTTTGAATTGCCTATGAACAACAGCTTGGCCAGACGAAAACGCATTTTAATAAATTTACAACTTGTATTCGTTTTGATTATTCATACAAAGTGAATTTAGTATCTCTTTAAAACTCCATTTCTTGTATATTTCCTTCTACCACTAATTTGCCCAATGTTTTTTCCCTAATCTCTTCAACACTTACGCCCGGCGCTCTTTCCAGCAGTTTAAAACCTTCTGCTGTTACTTCCAGTACCGCCAGGTCAGTCACAATTTTTTTTACACATCGTGTACCTGTAAGCGGTAGTGAGCATACAGGTAACAGTTTACTTTCTCCTTTAGGGTTGGTGTGCATCATGGCAACAATGATGTTTTTAGCACTGGCCACCAGGTCCATAGCACCACCCATACCTTTTACCATTTTTCCGGGTATTTTCCAGTTGGCTATATCTCCATTTTCACTTACTTCCATAGCGCCTAACACTGTGAGATCAACCTTGCCGGACCGGATCATACCAAAGCTCATGGCACTATCAAAAAATGAAGAACCGGGCAAAGTTGTGATGGTTTGTTTACCCGCATTAATCAGGTCGGCATCCTCTTTCCCCTCTTCCGGAAATGGACCCATACCAAGCAATCCATTTTCACTTTGCAATACTACATGCATCCCCCCGGGAATATAATTAGCTACCAATGTAGGAATTCCAATTCCAAGATTTACATAGTAACCATCCTTTAACTCCCTGGCAATACGTTGAGCAATTTGATATTTATCTAAAGCCATATTGATTTCGGATTTTTGAGTTCGGAAGTACTTCATAATTGAAGACCACTAATTAACTGATTAACTTATTTCCTCACCATTCTTTGTTCAATCCTCTTTTCATAATTACTACCTTGAAAAATACGATTTACAAAAATGCCAGGCGTGTGAATATGATTGGGATCCAATGTTCCGGCAGGCACCAACTCTTCTACTTCTGCAATCGTTACTTTACCAGCCATTGCCATCAGAGGATTAAAATTTCTGGCAGTGTCTTTATATATTAAATTCCCTTCCGTATCTCCCTTCCATGCTTTTACAATGGCAAAATCTGCGTCAAAAGCGTATTCCAACAGGTAATCTTTTCCATTAAAGTTTCTTACTTCTTTTCCTTCTGCTATTTCTGTTCCAACGCCGGCAGGTGTAAAAATAGCAGGCATTCCATATCCTGCAGCCATACACCTTGTAGCAAGTGTTCCCTGGGGTATCAATTCCACTTCCAGTTCTGCATTCAATAACTGCCTTTCAAATTCTGCATTTTCACCTACATAGGAAGCAATCATTTTCTTTACCTGTTTTTTCTGCAACATCAGGCCAATTCCAAAATCATCCACCCCTGCATTATTAGAAATACAGGTAAGCATTTTTACTTCTTTTTTTACCAATGCTGCGATTGAATTTTCCGGAATACCACATAAGCCAAATCCTCCCAGCATCAGCACCTGGCCATCTTTAATATCAGCTAATGCTTCCTCTGCATTTTTAAAAACTTTTTTCATCAATTGGTTTTTTATACAAAAATTTAATAGGATTAAGGCTGAATGTATCTTTTTTAAAATCCAATTTTTTAGGTATTATTACTAGCTTTTGTTGTCTCGCTAACATAGTATCAATCATTTCTTTCATCAGCAATTGGTGATTAAGATAATAATCATAACTTTTATAGAATTCGCTTTTTGTAACCTTATGTAATTTAAATATTGCCTGCTGAAGCCTGGCGTTTTCTATCTCAATATTTTTAGAAGAATCTTTTTTTACAAATTCATTTGCAAAAACATCTGCCCTGATATAATCCCAATATACCGCCTGCATTTTTTCTGGCATCAATATATCTGAGGGAACCTTTTTTTTTGAACAGGAAGAAAACAATAAAGCAACTAAAATTACAACTAAGCTTAAGTATCTCATTTCAATTGTTCTTTGTATGTACCAGCATTGGTAAGATCAAGTTTTTGTAATAATTCCAATGCCCTTGCTTTATCCATAGGCATGGCTTTAGAAAATATTTTTATGAGTTCTGTAGATTTTCCCTGGAAGAAAAACTGGTTAATCATTGTGTTGGGATTTTCGTTGTTGAAGTTGCTCAAGAGATTTAAAACATTCAACATCTCTGTTCTGGATGCTTTTTCATCTTCATACATTTTATCCATACCCAGTCTGTAATAATTATAATACACATCATGCATGATATTATAACGGCTGTTAAGCATGTTTTCTACCAACCAGTACCTGTTTCTAATTCCATCAAAAGCTTTCCATCCGCTAATCCCTCGTCCATCCGGAGCATTGTTTACGATATTCTGTGCTTTTTGAAAATAAATATCGCCTCCTTTCGGGGCAAATGAGAGATGATCAAATGCCAAAATCAGATTTGCATAATATGCAAATGCAGCTGTGAGATTGGATACCAATGCATCTGATCCACCTACCCTGTTTTCGTTAAACTCCAGTATCTGAAATTCTACATATTTGAACAATACATTATCATCCTTAAAATTAATAATTGGTGAAAGATAAGTGGTATTAAAAACCGGGCGGGCGGCCTGTACTGTAAGGGATGCAGCATACACGTTTGCTTCAGATGTTTGCTCAAGGTTCAGGAGAAAGTTACAATCAATTTTTTCGTTGGCAGCATAAGTTTCTGATGTCCACTTTTTGTTATTTAAAAAATTATTGAGTGCAGTTTGAAGTGTTAGAAAAGTATTTCTGTTTACAGTATTACCAACACGGTTAGCCACCACAGTTACTCTTGCATTCAACTCCTGTGCATGAGTAATAGATACTCCCAGCGAAAGGAAAATTAAAAAGATGATTTTATTCATTTGAATATTTAATAATAGTGTTTATAATATCAGCAGCAATGGCTGTTTTAGAATTGGTATCATAATGATACTCCTCACCTTTTTTTGTAAAAATAGTTATTTTATTGGTGTCGCCTCCAAATCCGGCCCCCTCGTCATTTAATGAATTAAGAACGATCATATCTGCATTTTTGGATTGTAGTTTGCCTAAGGCGTTCTCTTTTTCATTATTGGTTTCCAACGCAAAACCTATCAAAAGTTGATCGTCTCTTTTTAATTCGCCCAATTTTCTCAGAATATCTTTTGTCTTTATAAACCGTATTACGAGTTCTTCTTCGTTCTTTTTTATTTTTTGAGTTTCACTTGTTGCAGGCGTATAATCTGCCACTGCCGCATTCATAATGGCCCAGTCAATATTTTCAAAGTTATCAATACAAGCATTATACATTTGTTCTGCAGATATTACTTTTAAAACTTTTAAACCTACCGGTAATTTTTCAGAAGTGGGACCAATGATCAATGTAACTTCTGCACCACGGTTATGAAGATCCAAAGCAAGTGCTATGCCCATTTTACCGGATGATGCATTACCCACAAAGCGAACAGGATCTAATGCTTCATGGGTTGGACCTGCAGTTATCATCACTTTTTTTTTGAGCAGTTGCATATTTTTTAAAAAATAATCAGAAAGCCACATCATAATTTCCTCTGGTTCTGCCATTCTTCCTTCCCCGAAAAGCCCGCTGGCCAATTCGCCTCTATTTACAGAAATTATTTTATTTCCATATGCTTCAATTGTTACGATATTTTTTTTGGTAGAAGGGTGCATCCACATATCTTCATCCATAGCTGGTGCTACCACAATTGGGCAGGTTGCAGAGAGATATACTGCCAATAGTAAATTATCGCAAGCACCTATTGCCATTTTGGAAAGGGTATTACAACTTAGTGGTGCAATTATCATTATATCTGCCCACCTGCCCAACTCTACATGATTAGCCCAGGTGCTATTATCCGATATTTTAGAAAGCACTTCATTTTTAGATAAAGTACTCAATGTAAGTGCTGATATAAAATCTGTAGCAGAAGGAGTCATTATAACTTTAACTTCTGCACCGGCTTTTATAAGAAGACGTATAATCGTAGCAGTTTTGTAAGCAGCAATACTGCCAGTTACTCCCAGTAATATTTTTTTATTTTTCAGCATAAATAAAAACGACGGTTATACAACCGTCGTTAAAAATATGATTTCTTATTTAAAAGAATCGGTAAAATTAAGAATATCAGCTAAACAGATCTTCGTCGCTTTTGCGATGATAAATTTTGTCTTCAAGAAACTCAGTAGTAGCCAAAAGCGCAGGGTTAGGCATTCTCTCGTATGCACGGGATATTTCTATTTGCTCTTTGTTTTCATGAATTTCTTCCAAGCTATCTGTATGGCTGGCAAATTCCTCCAGCTTATTGTGTAACTCTTCTTTAATAGTAATATTTATCTGATTGGCTCTTTTAGAGATAATGTTGATAGACTCATATAAATTACCTGTTTTGTCTTTTAATTCAGATAATCTTTTGGGTTCTACCGAACTGCTTGTATTACCGCTTAACTGACGACGAATTTTGCTCATTTTGTATTTCTTTTATTTGAGTTTTACTTAAATTGTTATATTCTTCTGCATCCTTTAATAATTTACTATCAGGATACCTGTCTGCAAAATCTTCATATTCATCTACCACCTTTTCATATCGCTCTATTTGCTTGTCAATATAGCTCATTTTTGCAAATCTATAATATGACTTAATCACCATCAATTTGTATTCTTCACCCTTTAATGATTCAGGATATTTATTAAGCAGGTTAGTAAAAGTAATAGCCGCTGCCCTGTACTTTTCAAGATTGTAGTATAATTGCGCCGATCTGAATTCTTTTTGTTCAAGTTTTGCCCTGCTTTTATCAATTATTTCTGATGCTTCTATATTCTTTGGAGAACCAGGATGAGTGTTGATAAAACTTTGCATCATATTCATGGACTTTACTGTGTTCACCTGCTCAAGTTCCAATTTAGGACTTCTTTTATAATAGGAGTATGCTCTCATAT
>Ga0105046_10007237_pt1 | contig 17497 bp, 9 predicted proteins | sample MAT03_FD_78385 | JGI IMG/M metagenome (GOLD analysis project Ga0105046, IMG submission 78385) | Freshwater microbial communities from Lake Fryxell liftoff mats and glacier meltwater in Antarctica - MAT-03 (megahit assembly) | ecosystem: Environmental > Aquatic > Freshwater > Ice > Liftoff...
CGTTCCGGTCCTGGAAGAAAGTTGCTCCGGGGCTGGATCGGGTTCGTTTGTAAAAAGTATGGTGTGCCGGTTTTTCGAGCTGTACCTGATAAAAATCAAAGACCATGCCGCCGCACATACACAAAAAAGCCTTGCGCCGCTTTTGCGGAGGCGGGGATGCTTGTGAATCTTATAATCATGTTATTTGCCGGTTCGGGAAATTTGCACCAATCCGTTAAAGAGGATTTGAGTAAACCGGCGGTATGAATTCTTTCCTCTCCAGGTTTATAAATATCTACGCAGCCGCCTGCAACCTTTCCTGCGCCTTTTCCAGCATCAATTCGCGAACTTGCTCCTTCTCCATCGTTTTAACCTGCTCATACGGCAATTTTATGATGAACGAAGGTATCCCTTCCTCATTGATCCAGCTATCGTCTTCCCAATCGTATGAATTGACGCAGGAAAAGAGAATATTCACGTTTAAGTCACCTAAACATTGACTTACGTATTCGTAATCGAGAAGCGAATAAACTTCCTCGTTGGCCGCAAGCGTAATTTTTACCATGGTTCAAGTTTGCGTGATGGGTGCACTAGTTTATCTAAACAAAGTTACGGGCTTTTTGGAGTGATGTCCACCGTTAATTGTCATTTTTGTTACCAGGAGGTCTCGCCATTCGTTCAATGGTTTTCCGGGTCATATTGTCAGGATGTAACGGATACAGGATAATTTTACTTTTTTCCTGGGCCAGGCATTCCTGATAGCTCCCTTCGAATTGAATTTGATAACCAAGGTTCATGTTGAGTAACCAGCTGGCAGCATAACGTCCGGCCACTCCTCGCCTGGTCACTCCATATTTCCAAACCATGCCTTTTTGCAGGTAACAAGTTGGGCTGCCGCAATGATAACAATCGTAAAAGCCATCCTCCAAAGCGAGCAGGACATACTGTTCTGAGTTTTCCAACGCTTCAGTCTGTTTATTAAGCGCCAGTATTCGCCATTCTTTCAGCCGAGGCACTCCATCTTCATCTACAAAGGCCACATCGTCCCAGGTAAGGTTTTTCGCACTAACGATCTTTTCTTCCGTTTTCAACAAACCCCGGGACAGCAGGAACAAACCGAATAGTACGACCGCAGCACCGACGCTGATCAGTATATAGTTCGTTCCTTTTTCCGGTTGCTCGACGCTTCGATAAGGCTCACCCATAAAGCAGGCAGGTATTGCGATGAAAAATGAATGCATTGCCGCTTTACTTATATTTGCCATTTGGCACAGTCATTAAAAGCGGTAATTTGATACAAAAATATGTCAATATTTTATTGATATAAAATATATTTTATCAATATAATTATTATATTGAATCGCAACTAAATACCGCCGCCAATACACAAAAAAGCCCTGTGCCGCTTTTGCGCGACACAGGGCTGCTCGTGAAGTCCCGGAAATGTGTTATTTGTCGTACACGCATCAGCAGGTAGAACCCACCGGATTACACACGCGGGGTTGCCCCCCGCGCGCGATCACTTATTCCACCAAAACCAACACAAACACCCGCACCAAATTCCCCCTGCCATCCCGAAGGATCGCGAAGTAAGTTCCCGCCTTGTGGCCGGATAAACTGAAATCGTGATCCCCTGGCTCAATCTTTTGTGTATAGACAAGTTTGCCGTCCACTCCGATCACTTCAAGCGCTTCTACACCCGGTGGCACGTTCCGTAACTTGAAGTTTCCACTGCTTGGGTTCGGAAGGACGGTTATGTTCTTTGCCGCTACGACGGAGGTGCCGTCTATGCATTCTGCCAGATATACGACCGTTAATGTGTCCCTCAGGGTACAAAGATTTCTGCACTGTATGTACACCATGCCGCAACACATGTCGGTATTAGAATCTGTCAAATGAACATTCAGGGGGGCTAATTCATTGGCATTCAGACTAAACTGTCCGGTCGCCACCGCAGAGGGATAGTAAGCCGATTTGTCCTCCACTCGAGGTTCGCAATTCGGACTAAGGTCAATCATGGTTTTTGTCCATTGAATGGTAATGCTATTACCTTCGTGGTTTTGAATAGCCGCAGATATTGCAACATCCGTCAAAAATGCCGGCACCAGTCCGATTACAGGCATTGCAGGCAGTATTTCAAACGTATTCGTTTTGTCTTCAAGGCTTACCACTGCGGAAGCGCTTGCCGTACAGCCTTCCGTATTGGTCACGGTAACGAAGTATATTCCCGGCGCATTTACCTGAGGTGTTGGATTGGTGCTGCTAAAATTTGCCGGGCCTGACCATTCAAAATTCGACCCTGACACAAGCGGTCCGGCTACAATGCTTACTACGGGGTAAGCGCAACCTATGATAGCGCCGGTTGCTGTTATGGTTGGTACCGGGGAAAGCTTCACCAACACCGTATCGGCTGCTGTGCAGGATGTACTGCCGCTCATCGACGTTATTTGCAGTATGTACGTACCCGCCTGGTTGACCGTTAATACTGCTCCATTGCCCAGTATCTGTCCGTTGCCGTTTTTCCATACAATCGTTCCCGGGCTGCCGGAAGCCATCAATTCAGCGGTCCCGCCCGGACACAAGGTAGCATCGCCAGATATCTCCGCTACGGGGTTCAACATACTGATGTTGTGGGAAGTCGTGCCCGTGCAGCCGTTAGCAGCCGTTACGGTGACGGTGTAGGTGCCAATGTTGTTAACTACGATCATAGCGCTACCGGTAGTTCCATTCGACCAGGACCAACTTGTGTAGCTCCCCGGCACCGAAAGAAGCGCTATGCCTGAACATAAGCTGGTCGGGCCTTGAATGACCGGTGTGGGGGACGGAAAAGCCGGGAGGTTGTAGGTTCCCGTTCCGGTACAGCCGTTGGCGCCGGTGACGGTTACAGTGTAAATACCCGGACCGGATACGGAAATCGAATTGTTATTTTGACCGGTCGACCAGCTGATAGCGGGGAAAGTGCCGACCGAAAGGGTGGCCGTTCCACCGTTGCAAATGCCGGCTGGACCGCTTATGACAGGACTTGGTCCGGGGATGATGCTGACCACCTTCGAGGCAGTCCCCGTACAGGCGTTCGCATCCGTTACCGTAACGGTATAAGTGCCCGGGGCCGTCACCGAAATGGAAGACCCGGCCTGGCCGGTCGACCAGGCAACGAAATTGAATGTCCCGCCGGCAACGCTCAGGGTCGAGGTTCCTCCCGCGCAAAGCGGCGTGGCGCTGATGGAAGGCGTCGGGGCAGGAGAACCTGTAACCGTCGCTACGGCCGTGCCCGTACAGCCGTGCGCATCGGTCACGGTCACAGTGTAAAGGCCGGGCGCCAGCCCCTGCGGGTCCTGAAGAGTGGTCCCGTTTGACCAAAAGTAGGTGTAGCCGGGCGTGCCGCCTGTGACGTTCAGATCGATGCTGCCGCTCGTTGGACTGGCGCAGGTAGGGTTTTGCACACTGAGCACGGCGGGTAAAAGGGCCGACGGCGCATTGACGGTGAATGCCTGTACGTCGGTGCAGCCGGAGCCGTCGGTCACGGTGACGGTGTAATTGCCCGCCTGCAGGCCGATGGGGTCGGCGATGTTGCTGATGCCGCCGGTCCAGCCGTAACTGTACGGTCCTTGTCCGCCGGTCACGGTCGTATTGATGGTTCCGTTTGCCTGTCCGTTGCAATTGGCGTTTGAAACGACGCCTGTCAGGTCGAGCGTCGATGCGACCACGATGACAGTCCCTCCTCCCGGTCCGCTACACCCTAACCCGTCGCTTACGCCGATGAGCTGGTACATGCCCGGTTGACTGATGACAAGGGCATAGGGGTTGTTCATTATACCGGTAATAGTCGGTTGTGCGATGCCGTTAAAATTGTAATTGATGGAAAACGGCCCGGTTCCGTTGAAATTGATCATGACAGTGGCGGTTTGTCCGGGACATAGTTGCGGACCCGGCCCCAGCAGTTGCCCTGTCGGGGCCGGACTGACGATGAGGCGTGCCGTGGCGACAAGGGTTTTACCGCAGGCATCCGTAACCGTTACGTTATAATTCGTTGAAACATTGGCGAATACGGAGATTTGGGCGCTTGTGCTACCGTTTTGCCAGTTATAGGTATACGGATCGACGCCGCTTGTCACATTCACGCCCACTACAGCTAAACCGCCGCTACAGATGGCGACAGTGTCCGGTATTGCCTGCAGAACCGGCAAGTCCTTGATCAGCAGGACTTTCTGCGGCGTCGTGCAGGAGCAAGGGTTGTTAAGCGTAATGACCACGCTTTCGAGGCCTTCCGGAAGTAAGTCGTTCAGGATGTTGAGGTTCAGGGCGACGGAGTTTTGACCGGCAGGAATAACGACAATAGTAGGAATCGGGGAATAGTCGACACCCGGTGTGGCAGTACCCGTCACCGTATATTGTACCACCATGGGAATGTTTGGATTTCCGCCGACGCGGTTAAAAATTAATTGTACCGTGCCGCAGCCTTCGTACACTTCCCCGGCATCCGGATCGCCGTTGACGACGAAATCGACGGAGGCATTGCCGCCGGCATCGAAAGAGCCCGCCTTCAGGAACAGGGCGGAATCATAAATGCCGTCGCCCGTATCGGCGATTTTCAGTTTGATATGATATGTTTCGCAGGGGATTACGGTGGCCACGGCGGTCATTTTTCTGGTAAATCCGTCGTATTGGATTTCGTTGACGGCCGGTTGGGTAGCAGGCGGCTGACCACAGAGGTCGTTGCTGTCAGCCGGCTGGTTGTTGATATACAAGCCGCTGTTGCTCAAGTGATTGACTGTGTTTACGCCTACGTCTATATTGGTGCTGGGAATGAGGGCCATATTAGCCGCTCCGGCGAAAGGTCCGTTGATGCCTGGCCCGGAGATAAAAATACCGAAGGCGTCTTGAAACTGCGAGTTGACGTATTCGCAGTATTCTTCCGAAGCAAAAACATAATCCAGGGTCAGGGTTGATTGGGTCGGTGTAATATCAAACTCGATGGCGGCCATATCAAAGATGGCCCCGCCGGACAGTACATTGAGGTCGTCGTCCGGCGTGGAAATTCCGTACCCGGCACTTGCGTTGTCCTGATTATTTGGGCCCGGGGCCGCGCTAATGTCGCCGGTAGCCAGGATGAGACCGGTACTAAAACCGATATTGCTGAGGCCCTTGGAGAACTTGCCGATCTGGCCGTCCTCGCCCGAATAGGTAACATTCGAAATGTCGAAACAGTCGCCGCCCACCAGTACGTCTTTCACCAGGGTTTCAGCAGAGAACCCGCCCTGGACTTCAAGGGTTGCGTGCTGGATATTGACCGTGTAATCTTCCGCTTCCCCGTATTCTTCCGGCGGTTCAAAAATAAAAGTACCGGGAACGGGGTTGCAAGGATCCAGCGTAGCTGTAATGGAACCTGTGGGAATCATTTTAATGCGCATCCGGGTCGTGGCGGTTTGGGCGCTTAAAGGAATTATAATATTTCCGAGTGTAGCGCCAGAAGAGCCGATGGCCCCACTATCGAAGACCTTTTCTCCCGGATCGTCAAAATCAAGGTCCTTGTTGAAATCAATCCAGATGAGCCAGCGCTCCGGGCGTTGAAATGCGCCGATAAAGCCGGGAGTAAGCTGCACCGGATTAGTGCTCCCGGCATCCAACGTAGTAAAAAGGTTGGTGAAGTCTTGATAGCCTGTAGTGCCGCAGCCGGAGCTGTTGTTGATGCTTTGGATGTTGACTTGCTTGATATACTCAAATGCGCAGGCATTGGTAAAGGAGATATCGCATTCATCCAGGTATATCTTGTTATACGTGAGTACTTGCCCGTTTGAAAAATTACCGCAGTCAGGCGGCAGACTTCCCCTGCGCATAGCCACCCGCATGGCCGTAGGACCGGTAATGGCGGATACGGGGATGAAAAAACTGCCATTAAGCGTTGTGGTAGCCCCAACCCCACTGGCGAATACCAAATCGCCGGGATCATCGAAATCCCCATCCTGGTTGAGGTCGATCCAGATTTTCCAGTATTCGGATTGGGGGGCGCCGGCAAAACCGGGGGAGAGGGAGAAGGAATGGCTCACCCCTTTTTTTAGTATGGCAATATAAGCATCAAGAACAGAAAGGTTTACACAACCGCCAGCGTTGCCACCGGGAATATCAAATAATCCGCTGCTCCCGTTTATCGTTATTCCTGCAATCCATTCAGAAGCAGTTGTGCCACATAAGTTGCATGGTTGAGCGTTAGCCGGGAGACTTAGGGCGATCCATGCGAAACATAGGATCAACCAGCGCAGTTTGTTTTTCATCGTTAAGTTTATTTTGGTGAATATACTATTGTTTTATGATTTAATGAAGCGGCTTACGGCTTCCACCATGCCGGCTTGCAGTTTCACCACGTAAATGCCCGGCGAAAGCGCACTCACATCCATCGTTTGGAGCAGCTCGCCAGCGACGCGTTGCGTCGGCGCCTCTTCCTGCACGAGTTGGCCTGCCAGGTTAAAAATCTGCACCCGTACCTCGGCTGCTTCAGGCAGATTGGTTTCCAGGTGGAGTACGTCGCCTGTCGGCACAGGATAGACCCGCATGGTCGCCGAATGCGCGTCGGCTATTTTTTCTCCTTTTTCATCGGCAGCCGTCCTATCGTCTGTTCCATCCGAACCGCCACCGATGGTCACATCCGCTTCGTCCGCTTGCAGATTGGTTAAGGTGGTAACGCAGATGGAAAAAGTACCGGTGGCGCCACCATATCCCCATATACGCAAGTAAACATAGGAGCCTGGCGACCCCTGAATTGAGACATCGGGCATGAGGTCGCCATTGGGATTATCGTCGTAGCAGCCATAATTTGTGAGACCCGTGCAGAGCGCGCCGGCATAGATGCCGAGCAAGGCATCTGTCAGTGTGCCCGGAAAGGTCGAGACGAGGATGTGGCCGGATGCGGGTATCTGTACTTTAAACCACACGTCGCGCATGTTCGTCGTGTTGCATTCGGCGGGCGGCAAGGGGTTATAAGTGGTGGTTGTGCCTACGTTGGTGGCGTTGGTGGGGTAGCAGTAGGTATAGGAGCTGAGGGTAGTTGCGTAGCAAGGCTCATCATTGCTAATCGGAATAATGCCATTGCAACTGACGGTGAGGCTGTAGTTGCTGATGGTGTAGTTCCATCCATCGATGACGATCTTGTAGGTGCCGGCCGGCACATTGCCGAGAATGATGGCTTCTCCCTGCGAACCGCCGTGGCCGCTGACCGCCACCACTGCATTGCTGTTGCAGCTGCTGAGCAGGAAGAGGTCGAGGTCGCCGCTGAGGCCGGAGAGGCTGATGGTTAGCGGTCCTGCGCTTGTCAAGGTGATCTGATAAATCATCTCCGGGCCGCTTTCATTGTTGATGTACTGGCCATTGTAATAGTACGTGTTGAAGTTGTTGCCGCCCGCGCCGTTGTTGCCGGTGTACGTGTAGCCACAGTAGGCGGTGATGGGGTTGTTGCAGCTGTTGCCGGTGGGGCCGCAGTTGGGGGTGCTAAACTGGCGCACGGGCGACCAGGCGCTCCAGATGGTGTTGCTGCACTGAATTTTGCTAATGAATTCGTAAGTGGTACTCGCCTGCAGGCCGTTCAGGTCGGTATAAGGTGTGGAAGTCGCGGGCAGGTCAATCCAGTTCAGGGAATTCAGTGGACGATAGGCCCAGTCCCAGGTATAGCCAGTGCCGGTAGCGCAGTCGAGGTGCGCGGAGGAACAGCTTATGTTGTAGGCTGAGATTTCGTTATAAGTAGGGGCAGCGCAAGCGGTGGTTTGGGTGCATTGAATGGCAAGTGAGTAGTTGCTGATGACGCCGGCGTAGCCATCCACGATGATGTAATAGGTGCCGGGGCTGAGGTTGATAGAGATTTGTTCTGGGCTTGTGCTGCCTAATTGACTGACTGCCAGTCCGTTGGAATTGCCACAGGTGGAAAGCAGGAACAAATCGAGGTCCTGGGTTTGGGGCGTCATCGTGATGGTTACGAGCGCGGGGAAAACGATGGTGAGCCGATGGTAGGCTTCGGGCCCGGTCATATTACTGGAGCCGGCGAATGGGTAGCTTGTATAGTTATAGTTTCCCGTGTTGTTGGAGCCGCTGTAGTTGCTGCCGCAGTTGAGTTCGTTGGGGTTGTTACAGCTGTTGCTGCCGGAATTGGTGGTGAAATATTGACTGCCGGAGTAGCTCGTCCAGCCGGTACTACAGTAGACCCGGCACTGGAATTCATAGGTCGAATAAGCGATCAATCCGGTCACGTAGCTGAAGTTTTGGCTCGAGGAGGTTCCGAGCGTCCAGAAGCCCGTGCCGTACTGACGGTATTGAAACTGGTAGAGCGATGCGCCGGAGATGGTGTTGCAATTGAGGCGGGCGCTGTTGAGGGTGATGCTGTTGGCAAAAAGCTGGTTAGTGGTGGGCGGTTGGCAGTTTTGGGCGCCGGCGGCAAATGCCGTGAGGAGCAGGAGGGCGGCGGCGAGTTGGCGAATTACTTTCATGGTTTTGCTTTTTTGAACAAGGTGAATGATTCCTGGTATAGCCTATTAATTTGATCAGTTCAAAAAGGATATATCCCTTTTCAAATTTTTTTTAAAAAGGATGAAAAAGGGAAATATCCCGGTGTGTATGGGTTTGTACTTCTTTGATCAACTTAATTGAGTAAACTAAAATTCCTTTATTATCCCATTCTCAAACCCAAAGCAGCGTGTCATGTTGAGCGTAGCGAAACATCTGGATACTTGCTCTGATGCGGGGCCCTTCGAGACCTTTCGGATCCAGATGTTTCGCTGCGCTCAACATGACACAAGCCCTTGGTTTTGGAAAAAACATAGGAAGTAAGTTGTTTCAAAGAACTATAGAAATAGATAGGGTGCTTACCAGGCAAAAAGTTACTTTTGCTTTACTTACCCAGCCTCCTCTTCATAAATGGAACAAGACCCCTATATCGCAGGCATCCGGAATGGCGATCCAAAAATCGTAGCCGAAATCTGGGGGGATATTTTTCCTGCGGTCCGGAAATGGGTAACAGCCGGCGGCGGCAACGAAGACGATGCCAAAGACGTTTTTCAGGATGCCATGATGGTCGTTTATGATAAAGCGCAACGGCCTGATTTTCAACTCACCAGCAAGTTCAGCACCTTTTTCCTGGGAATATGCCGCAACCTCCTTGGCAATCTTTTTCAAAAAAAATACTTCCGGCATATAACCATTCCCGAAGACGCCAAATACATGGCGGAAGTGCCTGTCGATTTTGCCGAACTGGAACGGCACAATCTTTTTGACCTAGCCAAAGCGCTTCAGGGAGAAGAATGTCAAAAGATCATGGATCTTTATTTTCAAAAAAAATCAATGGCGGAAATCGCTGCGCTAATGGGCCTGAGCAGCGAGAAATACGCCAAACTGCGCAAATTTCAATGTAAGGAACGCCTGGAGGAATTGGTCAAAAAACAACCCGGCTTCCACGAGCTTTTCAACGGTAAAAAGCCATGATGAATCAGGAAGATATCGAACGCATTGAAGGGTACGTCAACAACGTTCTGCCGGAGGAGCAGCGGCAGGCGGTGGAACAACGCATGGCTACGGACGAGGAATTTCGGGAAGCAGTGGAATTTCAGCGGAACATGCACGAACACTTCCAGGATGAGGGGCGGCAGCGTTTCCGCGCGATGGTGCAAGGGGTTATGGAGGACAACCCCGTATTGAAGGAACCGCCCAAACCCCCATCACCAGGCAATTCCAGGCCCTCCGCTAAAAAATGGATGGGATTACTCGCTATTTTGTTAATAGCGGGTTTTCTCGTTTGGACATGGAACAAGCCGGGACCAACAGCACCGACCGGAGATAAACCCGGACCCACCGAATTATCGCCCGGAAATAGTACGGAACCCATCGAAAAGGAGCTTCCCGAAAAAATTGAACCTTCGAAGCCAAAAGACCCGGAGCCTGTTGCCATGGCCAACCCAGCCAATTTCGTCCCGAATGCCTCGATGGAAGCATTTGTGCATGGCGGCATGATGAGCGAAGGCATTGATTTAAAAATCACCAGCCCCTTGAACGGAACGGAATTTACGCCCGGTAAAAACAGCACAACCGCCATCCGTTTTACCGGCACGGTGGAAGATATGGGGGAAGAGGAACCTGTTTCATTCGTGCTTTCCGTTTTCAATAACCGGGATGTCAACAAGCCCTTGGTTTCCCTCCCCTTTGATCTCCAAAAGGATGCCTCCGGAAAATTTCGTTTCGACCTTTATCACGGGCTAAATGTACCACGCGGACTTTACTACTTCACCATCGATGACCGGGCGGGAAACCGGGTATATACCGGCAAGTTCACGATTGGCCATTACAAAAAGTAAAGCCACTTTTTCTTCTGCTAAATCCACGCTGCATTATGAAAACTTTGTTACTTTTTGGATTGATGATGCTTCCAGCCATCTGCTTTTCGCAAGCGGTGGATACTGTAGCCGTGATTAAGCAGGTGGATAGTTTGATTCAAATTTCACGTGGCCTTACTAGTAAAAGAGATTTTGAAAAAGCGCTTGAAGTCAATGCGGCAGCGGAGAAACTTGCCTTTGAAAAACTGGGCAAGGAGACAGCATCGTATGGCAATGCCTGTTCAAATCATGGAAGGGTCTTTGATATTCAAGGCAATTATCCTGAAGCAGAAAAATGGTATTTGGAAACCAAAGCCATCCGGGAAAAAGTATTTGGAAAAGAGCATCCCGACTATGCCCATTGCCTGAGCAACCTGGCTGCTTTGTATACTGATATGGGCCGCTACGAAGCCGCCGAGCCGCTTTGCCTTGAAACCTTGGCCATCCAGGAAAAAGTATTGGGAAAAGACAACATTGACTATGCCAATAGCCTAAACAACCTGGCGATTTTGTATTCTGGTATGGGCCGCTACGACGCTCTAGAGTCGCTTTTCCTGGAAGTCAAAGCTATCCGGGAAAAAGTATTGGGAAAGGAGCATCCCGAATATGCAATGAGCCTGAACAACCTGGCGAATTTGTATTCTAACATGGGACGAAGCGAAGATGCCGAGCTGCTTTATCTTGAAGCCAATGCCATCCGCGAAAAAGTATTGGGAAAAGAGCATCCAGACTATATCGGCACCCTTAACAACTTGGCAGTTTTGTATTTTGACATGGGCCGCTATGAAGCCGCTGAGCCGCTTTACCTTGAAGCCTTGGCCATCCGTGGAAAAGTACTGGGAAAAGAGCATCCAGACTATGCCACTAGCCTGCACAATCTGGCGCTTTTGTATTCTGACATGGGCCGCTATGAAGCCGCTGAGCCGCTTTTCCTTGAAGCCTTAGCCATCCAGGAAAAAGTATTGGGAAAAGAGCATCCCGAATATGCCAATAGCCTGATCAACCTGGCAAGTTTATATACTGAAATGGGTCGCTACGAAGCCGCTGAACCGCTTTCCCTTGAAGTCTTGGCCATCCGGGGAAAAGTACTGGGAAAAGAGCATCCAGATTATGCCCGTAGTTTGTACAACTTAGCGCTATTATATTCTGAAATGGGTCGCTACGAAGCCGCCAAAGAGCTTTACATTGAATCCACAGCCATTCGGGAAAAAATATTAGGAAAAGAGCATCCAGAATATGCCAATAGCCTTTCCAGCATGGCAGCATTTTATAGTTACATGGGCCTTTACGAAGCTGCCGAACCGCTATTCCTGGAAGCCAATGCCATCCTGGAAAAAGCATTGGGAAAAGAGCATCCAGACTATGCCTGGAGCCTGAATAACCTGGCGAATTTGTATTTTCAAATGGGCCGCTTTGAAACCGCCGAACCGCTATTCCTGGAAGCCAATGCCATCCTGGAAAAAACGTTGGGAAAAGAGCATCCCGACTATGCCAGTAGCCTGGACAACCTGGCAAATTTGTATTCTGAAATAGGCCGCTACGATGCTGCTGAACCACTTTATCTGGAAGCCAAAGCCATTAGGGAAAAAGTATTGGGAAAAGAACATCCCGACTATGCCAGTAGCCTGATCAACCTGGCAAATTTATATTCTAACACGGGTCGCAACGAAGCCGCTGAGTCGTTTTACTTGGAAGCAAAAGCCATCATTGAAAAAGCATTGGGAAAAGAGCATCCTAAGTATGCCGGTAATCTTTCCTTGCTGGCAGGTTTATATACTGAAATGGGTCGCTACGAAGCCGCTGAACCGCTTTACCTTGAAGCCAAAGCCACCCGGGAAAAAGTATTGGGAAAAGAGCATCCAGACTATGCCAGAAGCCTGAACAACCTGGCGGTTTTGTATCATGAAATGAGACGCTACGAAGCCGCCGAGCCGCTTTTCCTTGAAACCAAAACCATCTTGGAAAAGGTGTTTGGAAAAGAGGATCCAGAGTATGCCATTTGTCTGAACAATCTGGCGGATTTATATTCTGCCATGAGCCACTATGAAGTCGCTGAGCCGCTTTACCTTGAAGCCAATGCCATCCAACGCCAATTAATAACCAAATCATGTCAATACCTTTCAGAGCGGGAATTATCCTCGTATGTTCAATTATTTGTCCGAAACCTCGATAAGTATTTCTCATTTGCTCAAACAAGCGCTGCTCCAAGCCTCGAACTTTCCGGTGGGTGTTACGACAATGCGCTTTTTCATAAAGGCTTCCTGCTGACCGCATCCCAGCAGTTAAAACACCTGGCGGAATCAGATTCCTCCTCGGCAAAGCAGTTCGAGGTGTTAACCGCTTATCACCGTCGACTTGCAAAAGAATACACCAAACCCATTGCAGAACGAAAAAGCGTGGAACAGCTTGAGGAAAAAGCCAACACGCTTGAAAAGGCGCTCGCCCGCAGTGTACCCGGCTTTGCAGCGGCGCTTCGGCAAGTCAGCTGGCAGGAAGTGCAGAAAAAACTAAAACCGGGGGAAGCCGCCGTGGAGTTCATTCAATATCAATTCTCCAATCCCAGGCCAAGCGACAGCATATTTTACAGTGTCCTCGTGCTGCGTCCTGGAGATAAAGCGCCCGTGCTCGTGCCGCTGTTCGAAGAGCGGGACATAAGGCCGCTGCTGGAAAATGCTAAAGGCGGGAACGTCACAGGTATCAATGCCTTATATGCGCCGGGAGGGCAAAAATCGCTGTACGACCTGATCTGGAAACCCCTGGAAAAATCTCTGCAGGGCGTATCAACCGTTTATTGCTCCCCTTCCGGCTTGCTGCACCGGATCAACCTCGGTGCAATTCCAACAGACAAGCAGCAAACTTTTTCAGAGCTGCATAAACTAGTGTTGCTGGGAAGTACCCGCCAGTTGGTCGTCCCGAATGTTTTCAAAGTAGCCGGAAACAGTGCATACGTCGCAGGCGGCATCCGGTATGATTTGGACAGCACCAACTTTGCTTATGAGCACACGGAGGTCACATCGCGTGGAATCGAACTGTCATCTTCTCTTGATTCTACGGCCAGAGGCGGTTCCTGGAAATACCTACCCGGTTCAGCCACCGAAGCCATCGAAATCGGTAAAATTCTGAAAGGGCAAAAATTCGCCGTTCAGCTTGATACGGGATATGCCGCCACCGAAGAGGCCTTCAAACGCCTTGGTAACAGCCGGCCCTCGCCCAGAACCATATTATTGGCCACCCACGGCTTTTTCTTCCCCGACCCTCAAAAAGCCCCCTCCCCTGGGAGGGGGTTGGGGGAGGCCGAACCCGTCTTTAAAACTTCCGACGACCCCTTGATCCGCTCCGGTATAATCCTTGCCGGCGCGCAGCAAACCTGGTCGACCGGCAAAGGAAAGGAAAACCGGGAGGACGGGATTTTGACGGCTTATGAAATCAGCCAAATGGACCTTTCCGGTACGGAGTTGGTCGTACTCTCCGCCTGCGAGACGGGCTTGGGCGATATCGTCGGCAACGAAGGCGTCTATGGCTTACAACGGGCATTCAAGATCGCGGGCGCGAAGTACCTGATCATGAGCCTCTGGAAGGTCAACGACCGCAGCACAGGTGAATTCATGACGGAGTTTTACCGGCAGTGGTTGGAGATGGGACTGAGCATTCCGGATGCGTTCCGAACAGCCCAGCAAAACATGAAAATAAAGTACAAAGACCCTTACCATTGGGCGGGGTTTGTTCTTGTGGAATAGCCCTGTGAAAACCCTTTTTCACCCATCAAAGCTTCCCTGCATCATGAAAACTTTGCTTCTTTTTGGACTGATCATTCTTCCGGCTATCTGCTTTTCGCAAGCAGTGGATACCACATCAGTAATTCGGGAGGTGGATAGTTTGATTCAAATATCACGTGGCCTTACAGGAAAACGTGATTTTGAAAAAGCCCTTGAAGTCAATGCGGCAGCGGAGCAACTTACCCTTGAAAAATTGGATAGGGAAACAATATCGTATGGCAGTACCTGTTTCAACCGTGGAAGGATCCTTTATAGTCAAGGCAACTATCCGGAAGCGGAAAAATGGTATTTGGAATCCAAAGCCGTCCGGGAAAAAATATTGGGAAATGAAAATTCCGACTATGCCAAAAGCCTTAATAATCTGGCTATTTTGTATAACGACATGGGACGCTACGAAGCTGCTGAGCCGCTTTTCCTTGAAGCCAAAGCCATCCGGGAAAAAGTATTGGGAAAGGAGAATCCAGACTATGCCGGTAGCGTGATCAATCTCGGAGATTTGTATGATAGGATGGAGCGCTATGAAGCCTCTGAGCTGCTTTACCTGGAAGGCAAATCCATCTTTGAAAAAGTATTGGGGAAAATGCATCCCTACTATGCCAAATGCCTGTACAACATGGGAGGTTTGTATAATAAAATGGGGCGTTACGAAGCCGCTGAGTCGCTTATCCTTGAAGCCAAAACCATCCAGGAAAAAATATTTGGAAAAGAACATCCTGACTATGTCGGTAGCCTGATCAGACTGGGGTATTTGTATTGCACCATGGGACGCTACGAATCTGCCGAGCCACTTTTCCTGGAAGCCAAATCTATCTCTGAAAAAGAATTGGGAAAAGAGCATCCAGAATATGCCAGTAGCCTCGACAACCTGGCTATTTTGTATAAAGAAATGGGGCGCTACGAAGATGCTGAGACGCTTTGCCTTGAAGAAAAAGCTATTCTGGAAAAAGTACTAGGAAAAGAGAATCGTGAATATGCTGGCAGCTTGAACAGCCTGGGGAATTTGTATCGTGTCATGGGACGTTACGAGGCTGCTGAGCCGCTTTACCTTGAAGCCAAATCCATCCGGGAAAAAGTATTGGGAAAAGAGAATCGCGAATATGCCAGTAGCCTTAGCAACCTGGCGAATTTATATGATGATACGGGACGCTCCGAGGCCGCTGAGCCACTTTACATTGAAGCAAAAGCCATCCAGGAAAAAGTACTGGGAAAAGAGGACCCCATCTATGCCAATACCTTGTTCAACCTGGCGCTTATGCATTATAACATGGGACGCTTCAAAACTGCCGAGCCACTTTACCTTGAAGCCAAAGCCATCCGCGAAAAAGTACTGGGAAAAGAGCATCCCGACTATAAGAATAGTATGATCTACCTGGCGATTTTGTATTCTGACATGGGACGCTTCGAAGCTGCTGAGCCGCTTTACCTGGAAGCCAATGCCATCGAACGTCATTTGATCAACAAATTATCTCGGTATCTTTCGGAGCGGGAACTGTCATCTTATAATAGGTTATTTGTCCAAAGCCTCAATGTGTATTTTTCTTTTGCTCAAACAAGCGCTGCTACAAGCCCCGAACTTTCCGCCAGTTGCTACGACAATGCCCTCTTTCACAAAGGCTTCCTCCTCACCGCATCCCGGCAGTTAAAACACCTGGCGCAATCAGATTCCTCCTCGGCAAAGCAGTTCGAGGTTTTGACCGCGGATCACCGTCGCCTCGCTCAGGAATATACCAAGCCCATTGCCGACCGAAAAAATGTAGCAGCGCTCGAGGAAAAAGCAAATACGCTAGAAAAAGCGCTTGCCCGCAGTGTACCCGGCTTTGCAGCCGCGCTTCGGCAAGTCAGCTGGCAAGAAGTGCAGGAAAAACTAAAACCAGGAGAAGCCGCCGTAGAGTTCATTCAATATCGATTCTACAATGCCAAGCCAACGGACAGCGTATTTTACAGTGCCCTCGTTCTTCACCCCGGAGATAAAGCACCCGTGTTCGTACCGCTGTTCGAGGAACGGGACATAATTCCGCTTCTGGAAGACGCTAAAGGTGGAAACGTCATGGGAATCAATGCCTTGTATTCAGCGGGAGGACAAAAGTCGCTATACGACCTGATTTGGAAGCCCATGGAAGTATTGCTCCAGAACGTGTCAACCGTTTATTGTTCCCCTTCCGGCTTGCTGCACCGGAACAACCTGGGCGCCATGCCATCGGACAATGGACAGACTTTTTCCGAGCTTCATAAACTGGTATTGCTGGGAAGTACCCGCCAGTTGGTCGTCCCGAATGTTGCCAAAGCAGCCGGAAACAGTGCTTACGTCGCAGGCGGCATCCGGTATGATACGGTCGGCGCCAACTTTGTTCATCAGAACACGGACTTCACCGCCCGAAGCATGCCCCCCATGAACGAACTGCCTTTTCAGATTGATTCGACGGCCAGAGGCGGTTCCTGGAAATACCTGCCCAATTCCTTCACCGAAGCCATCGAAATCAGTAAAATTCTGAATGGGCAAAAATTCGCCGTGCAACTTGATACGGGATATGCTGCCACCGAAGAGGCCTTCAAACGCCTGGGCCGCGACCGGCCCGCGCCCAGAACAATATTACTCGCCACCCACGGCTTTTTCTTCCCCGACCCTCAAAAAGCCCCCTCCCCTGGGAGGGGGTTGGGGGAGGTTGAACCAGTATTTAAAACTTCCGACGATCCCTTGATTCGCTCGGGCTTAATCCTTGCCGGTGCGCAGCAAATCTGGACGACCGGCAAAGGAAACGAAAACAGGGAAGACGGGATTTTGACGGCTTATGAAATCAGCCACATGAATCTCTCGGGTACGGAGTTGGTCGTGCTCTCCGCCTGCGAGACGGGTTTGGGCGATATCGTAGGCAACGAAGGCGTCTATGGTTTACAACGGGCATTCAAAATCGCGGGCGCGAAGTATTTGATCATAAGCCTTTGGAAGGTCAACGACCGCAGCACAGGTGAATTCATGACGGAGTTTTACCGGCAGTGGTTGGAGTTGAGCTTGAGCATTCCGGAAGCGTTCCATGCAGCCCAAAAAACCATGAAGATAAAATACAAAGACAGCCCTTATCTTTGGGCGGGGTTTGTGCTGATAGAATGACACAAAAAAAGCCCCGCACCTACCCAGGCGGATCATCAAGCGGCAATTTGCCGGAATAGACGGGTACAGGGGCGGTTTCTGGCTGAAACCGGCATCGATGATCATCTTTACGTTGCTGCCACCCCACAATACGGACAATACGCAAAAACCCTCTCCAACTGCAAATTACACCCCTGACAAAGCCGTACTTCCTCCACAACCGGTTTCAATGGAGACGCCGTACGCACGGTATATATCTCCGGTATTTCTTTTAAAAAACTCGATTCCCGGCCTTTTTCCGAGATTAG